>JAEEGH010004059.1_pt1 | contig 37814 bp, 28 predicted proteins | sample 9134181 | NCBI WGS metagenome assembly JAEEGH01 (sample SAMN16246544, study PRJNA631951) | gut metagenome | biome: gut microbiome; feature: rumen; material: DP-attached | host: Bos | place: Iran: Karaj | collected 2018-10 | reverse complement strand
TATGAAATATACCTTTTTCATTACGCAACCAATTTATATGCTTCATCCACGATGATGGCCGCCGCATCGGGCAGCGCCATCCCAAGGGCGTTGCGGCCGATCAGTTCGAGCCTGCCCTCGTCGTGGATTACCTGCATCGCGAGCGGCATGAGCTCGGCCCCGGCCGCCGCATCTTTAACTATCAACCCCGCCTCCCTGCGGACCAGGGCCATCGCGTTGTGGGTCTGATGATCCTCGGCCACGTTGGGCGAGGGAACGAAGATACACGGCTTGCCGGCAACGCAGATTTCGGAAACGCTCGAAGCGCCCGAACGTGAGACAATAAGGTCCGAGGCCGCATAGGCAAGGTCCATCCGGTCTATGAACGCGCTCCAATGGATGAAGGGCAGATTACGGCCCTCCATGAACGCACGGACGTTCGGCTCATAATACTTGCCGCACTGCCATATCACCTCTACGTCTTCGCCACCCGGGCAGCCTGCCTCTATCCAGCTTTTCATCGTCCGGTTGAGGGTGCCGCATCCGAGGCTGCCGCCGATCACGAGCAGCTGCCTGCGCTTAGGGTCAAGCCCATAATGTTTCAGCGCTTCCGCCCTCATCTCGGGCGTCGCCTGCTTGATGCTGGAGCGGATAGGGTTGCCGCTCATAACTATCTTTTCGGCGGGGAAGAACTTCTCCATCCCTTCGTAGGCCACGCAGATGCAGCCTACCTTGTCGCCGAGCATCTTGTTGGTAAGGCCGGCGAAGCCGTTCTGCTCCTGGATGAGCGAAGGGACGCCGCGGCGGGTGGCCGCGAAGAGCAGGGGCGCGCTGGCGTAGCCGCCTACTCCTACTGCGATGTCGGGCTTGAAAGTGCGTATGAGTTTTCTGGCCCTGGCGTTGCTGATAAGTATCTTGAAGGGCACCTGGATGTCGTTCCAGATGTTCTTGAGGGTGAGTCTTCTCTGGAGGCCGCAGATAGGCAGACCTACTATTTTATAACCGGCTGCGGGGACTTTTTCCATCTCCATCTTTCCGTTGGCTCCAACGAAAAGAATCTCGGTTTCAGGGTTCACTTCCTTGAAACGATTGGCGATAGAAATAGCGGGGAAGATGTGGCCTCCCGTTCCGCCGCCGCTGATAATAACGCGAAGTTTCTTATATGCTGTCATATATATCCTCGTTTTCTTCAGTTTCCTCGATATTTTCGTACTCGCCGCTGTCGAACGAATCGAGATCGGCAAGGCTAGCTTCTACATTGTCGTGGAGATCGATAAGGGGAACTGCCTTTTTAGTCTCAGTCTCGATCTTGCGGTTGGATATCCTGCTTATCGATAGGATAATACCGAAAGCGATGCAGAAGCAGACGAAGGCAGATGCGCCGTGGCTTAGCAGCGGCAAGGTCTGACCTGTCAGGAGTCCTACATCCGCATTGACTATGATATGGATCATGGCCTGACCAGAAATAAGGAGGACCAGACCCATCACGGCACATTTCGCAAAGAGGTTGGTGCCGCAGTTTCGGACTATCAGCACCCCTCGCGCAATGAGCGAGATGTACAGGATCATTACCGCCATTCCTCCCAGCCAGCCGTACTCTTCGAGTATGAAGCTGAACATGTAGTCCTCAGACATATCGGGAACAACATAGCGCTGGGTACTCTGGCCGGGGCCCTTTCCGAGAAGGCCGCCCTGCTGGATGGCTATTTTTGCGCTATATGGCTGGCGGAGCTTGTCAAGAGCTTTCTGCTTGGCAGTGTTGTCGGCTCCAGCCATATGATACTCTTTTACATAGTTGTGGTGTCCCAGACGGGTGGCGAAAAGGCCGATTCGCTGGAACATTACATGGTCTGAGTGCTTAGTAATGCTGTATAATCCGAACGCGCCTACGAAGAGCATCACGCCGACCGCTCCGGCTATGAAGATTTCCTTGACCTCTCCTGTACCGATGGCTATTGTAAGGACCATCACAAGGCCTATCATAAGGGCCGCGGTGTTGGAACCCTTCATAACCATCAACATTACGATGACGGCCGGGATGTAAAGATAAATGATCTTCTTTGTCAACTTATTCTTTACCCAGTGGAAGTGGTCCAGCTCAGAAATCTTATTGAGCAGTTTGAAATTGTCTTTCTTCAGGGCGTCTACTGCCCAGGCGATGTACATAATCATCGCCACTTTCGCTATCTCGAAGACATGGACCTGGATGCCTTTTATCTTCAGGAAACGTACGGCGCCGTTGATCTCGGGGGCGGTGATAAAGTTGCCGACTCCTCCGATAACCAAAACGAATAGGAAGGCAAAGGCTACGAAGAAGCCCAGACTGGATACTTTCCGGAAGAATTCGATGCTCCTTATCTGATAGCAGACGAAGATTAGCAGCAGCCCGAGGCCCACGATGATGAGGTGGTCCTTGACTATGTCTATCCTGTCTGTATTGACAGTGATAAGGCGCGAGGAACTCGAGAAGATACAGACGATAGAGAAGAGGATCAGCATCAGTACGATGATGAGCACCACCTTATCGCCGGCGAAATTCTCGATGAAGTTCCAGATTTTCTTCCCCTTGCCGCTCATACTACAGATTCCTTACAGCGTCTTTGAATTTTTCTCCACGGTCTTCGTAGCAGGTGAAAAGATCGAAGCTGGCGCAGCAGGGGCTCAGAAGAACTACGTCTCCCGGCTGGGCAAACGCCGCCGACGCCTTTACCGCTTCTTCGGCGGAAAGGGTGTCTACTATCTTGTCCGAGCCTACGATTCCCTCGAAGGCTTCGTGGAATTTCTTATTGTCGATGCCCATACAGACTATCGCGCGGACTTTCTCCCTGACAAGCGGCTTCAGGACTTCGTAGTCATTGCCCTTATCAGTTCCGCCTACTATCCAGACGACCGGTTTTGTCTGGCAGTCGAGGGCGTACCACGCTGCGTCTACATTGGTTGCCTTACTGTCGTTGATGTAGAGGACGTCGCCTACTTCCAGGACCGGCTCGAGTCTGTGTTCGATAGGCTGGAAGGTCTTGAGGCTCTTTCTGATCACATCGTTGCGGATGCCGGCGGCCTTGGCTGCGAGCGCCGCCGCCATCGAGTTGTAGATGTTGTGTTTACCGCCGAGGGCAAGCTCGCTAAGGTAGATCTCGCTCTCGTCTTCGCCGTAGCGCATCACTATCTTCTGGCCTTCGAGGTAAGCGCCCTGCTCGACTTCGTGGGTCTGCGACATAGGGAGCATACGGGCCTGGAGCACGATCTTGCTGAGGTGGTCGATCGTAATCTTGTCGTCCGAATCGAAGATGAAGCAGTCTTCCGGCCTGAGGTTACGCGTGATGCGGAACTTCGAGCGGACGTAGTTCTCCATATTGTAGTCGTAGCGGTCGAGGTGGTCGGGGGTGATGTTGGTGATGATGGCTATGTCCGGACGGAAATCGTAGCAGCCGTCGAGCTGGAAGCTGCTGATCTCGAGGACGTAGTAGTCGTGTTGCTCGGTCGCGACCTGAAGGGCGTAGCTCTTGCCGATATTGCCGCCAAGGCCTACGTTGAGGCCGGCTTCCTTCAGGAGGTAGTAGATGATAGAGGTGGTGGTAGTCTTGCCGTTCGAACCGGTGATGCAGATCTTCTTCGCGCTGTCGTAACGGGCGGCGAACTCGATCTCGGAGATGACGTGGATGCCCTTATCCCTGAGCTTACGGACCATAGGTGCGGTCTCGGGGATGCCGGGGCTCTTGACGACCTCGTCTGCGTTGAGTATTTTCTCTTCGGTGTGGCCACCTTCCTCATAGGCGATCTGCCAGTTGCCGAGCAGCGCCTTATACTCGTCTTTCAACTTTCCGTTGTCGGAAAGAAAGACCTCGAATCCTTTAACTTTTGCGAGGACCGCGGCTCCTACGCCGCTCTCGGCCCCGCCGAGTACTACTATTCTTGACATAAGCCTACCTGATCTTCAATAGTGCCAATGTACCAACTGCCAGAACGATACCTACGAGCCAGAAGCGGACGACGATTCTGGGCTCGGGGATGCTCTGTTTCTGATAATGATGATGGAGCGGAGCCATCAGGAACAGCCTGCGGCCCTCTCCGAACTTGCGTTTAGTATACCTGAAATATCCCCTCTGGAGAATAACGGAGATGCTCTCCGCGAGGAAAATTCCGCAGAGGATGGGAAGCAGCAGCTCCTTGCGGATAAGAACCGCGCTGACGCCGATCACTCCTCCTATCATCAGGCTGCCCGTGTCGCCCATAAATACCTGGGCGGGGAAGGTGTTGAACCATAGGAAGCCCACCAGCGCGCCCACGAACGCCGCCATAAACACGGCCGTCTCGCCGGAGCCGGGGATATACATAATGTTGAGGTAGCCCGCGTCTATGACGTTGCCGCCAAGCCATGCGAGGATACCGATTACGACTCCCACTATCGCCGAGGTTCCGGCCGAAAGGCCGTCCATACCGTCGGTAAGGTTTGCTCCGTTCGAACAAGCGAGGATGATGAAGATGATAACCAGCGCATACAGGGCCCACCTGCAGTACCAGCCGAACGCTCCCTTGAACGGGATGAGGTACTTGTAATCGAATTCGTGGCTCTTGACGAACGGGATGGTGGTTTTTGTGCTCTTTATTACGTCTTCGGAGACATAGCGGCCGTGGTCAACCGTACCCGAAGGGGTGCCGTCCTGGACTGTCTCCTCGGTCGCGACCTGCTCCACCTCCTGGCGGACAACGATGTTCGGGCTGAAGCAGACGGTTCCGGCGATGATGATGCCGAGGATGAACTGTCCGATTAGTTTCTTTCCCTCGCTGAGGCCGTTCTTGTCGTGTTTGAAGACCTTGATATAGTCGTCTGCGAAGCCAAGGCCGCCGCACCATACTGTAGTAAGGATAAGCAGCTGGACATAGACGTTCGAAAGGTCACAGACAAGCAGCACGGCAACCAGCAGGGCTACGATGATGATGACGCCGCCCATCGTGGGGGTGCCGGCCTTGCTCATCTGACCTTCGAGGCCGAGGTTGCGGACGGTCTCTCCGATCTGCTTCTTCTGGAGCCACTTGATTACCCTCTTGCCGAAGAAGTAAGCCACGATGATGGCGATTACGTTGGCGAGGATGGCCCTGAAGGAGAAGTAGGTCATCAGTCCCTGTCCGGGAATATCGTATTTCTTTAAAAGTTCAAAGAGATAGTAAAGCATCGGTTTAGATTTGTTTGAAGATTTCTGCTACTACTTCGTGTTCGTCGAAGTGGACTTTTTCGGTCCCGACTACCTGGTATGTTTCGTGGCCCTTTCCGGCAAGGAGGATAGTCGAAGGACTCTGGGAGAGGGTGATCGCGGCCCGAATCGCCTCGGCACGGTCGGCGATGCAGATGGCCTTGGTCCTGCCCTTCGGGCTGAAGCCCGTGCATATTTCGGCCATAATGTCTTCCGTCTTCTCGGTGCGGCTGTTGTCTGCCGTGACGAAGATGCGGTCTGAATACTGCTCCGCGATTGCCGCCATCTCCGGCCGCTTCGTCCGGTCGCGATCGCCGCCGCAGCCGAACAGGCAGACCAGCTCGCGGCCTGGTTCGATCTGGCGGAGGGTCTTGAGGACATTCTCCAGTGCGTCAGGGGTATGGGCGTAGTCTATAACCACCGTTTTCCCCTGGGGCCCGCGTATCGTTTCGAGACGACCCGGGGCCGATTGGAGCCTGCTTATCCCGACGAGAGTTTCGTCCATATTCGCGCCGAGGGCAAGCGCCGCACTGTAGATAGCGAGAATGTTGTATGCGTTGTGTTCTCCGACAAGGCGGGTCCACACTTCGATTCCGTCGATCTTGAGGAGCATGCCGTCGATGCTCTGCTCCATAATCTTGCAGACGTGGTCTGCGCCGCTGCGGGTGGAGTAGGTGACGACCTTCGCCTTGGTGTTCTGGACCATCACGAGACCGTGTTTGTCGTCGATGTTGGTGATGGCGGTCGCTCCCTTCGGAAGGTTGTCGAAGAAGAGTTTCTTGCAGCGGAGGTATTCGGCTACCGTCTTATGGTAGTCGAGGTGGTCGTGGGTCAGGTTCGAGAAGATACCTACGTTGAAATCGAGGCAGTCCGTACGGTGTTGCTCCACTCCGATCGAGCTGACTTCCATAAAGCAGTACTCGCAGCCTTCGTCGACCATCCGGGCCATCAGCGAGTTGATCGTTACGGGGTCGGCGGTTGTGTTGATCGCTTCTTCGCGGTAGGCTCCTACATAGTTTGCAATAGTAGAGAGCAGCCCACATTCGTAGCCCATCTCCCTGAAGAGGTTGTAGAGGAGGGTTACGGTAGTAGTCTTGCCGTTGGTGCCGGTAATTCCTACGAGCTTGAGCTTGCCGGACGGGTGGTCGTAGAAGCGGTCAGCGAGTGCGGCGAGGCCGGCGCGGTCGGTCTTTACGGCTGCGCAAGCGCCGTTGTCCAGCGCGTTCTGAAGGAAGGCGCTTCCGTCTGCCGCTGTACCGTGGACGGCGATGAAAAGCGAACCTTTTGTGGCTTTTCGGGAGTCACAACACACGCTCAGGATCTCGGTTTCGGGCGTACCAGCGAGAATCTCCGCGTTAAGACCTTTGATCAACTTCGACAGTTTCATTCCAGTATGGATCGATATTGTATATTTCCTTTATAAAATCTCTAATCACGCTCGCGGGGATAACTCCTCCGGCAAACTCCTTTTTCGATATCTTCGAGAAGACTACGCAGATTACCGAGTACTGCGGGTCTTCGGCAGGGAAGAAGCCTACGAACGTACCCTGCTGCTTTCTGGCGCCGTTGGCCTGGACATACTTTCCGTTGGTAAAGACGTCGGCGGTTCCGGTCTTTCCGGCGACCTTGCATTTGTCTGCCAGGTAGGAAAGTCTCCACGCCGTTCCCCTGAATCTGTAGTCCTCATCGTTGACCGTTACATTGCAGAGGGCTTCGGTGACCATCCTCGCCGTTTCCGGTTTGCAGATACTGGAATTGAGGATGGAGGGGCCGAGTTTCTCGATAACCTTTCCGTTCTTCTCGATGTCTTCTACCAGATAGGGCTTCATCATCTTTCCGCCGTTGGCGATTGCGTTGTAGTAGGCCAGGACGTGCATCGGGGTTACGCTGACGGAGTAGCCCATTCCTATCTGACCGAGGTCGGTCTTTGACCAGCTCTTGTCTGTAGGATACTTCAGGGTAGGAGTAGTGATGGGCTCGTAGACGTCGAAATCGAAACTCTTGCCGAGGTTGTAGGTGTGGAGCCTGCCGATGAAGTCTTCGGGCTTGTCTTTGTAGTTCTTGATGGCAAGATACCTGAAGGCATTGTTGGAGGATATCTTTACGCAGTACCAGAGCGGGATGTTCCAGGTGTGGTACTTCGCTGCGTAGTCTTTGAGGTGTTTGTCTGCCTGGTAGAGTTTCTGGTAGCCTTCGACCTGGACGAGACCATCCCTTGCGGGAACAGTCTGGTCAATCGAGGTGACTATTCCGTCTTCGATACAGGTCATCAGGGTAGTGATCTTGAAGACCGAGCCCGGCTCTCCGCGACGGCCCACGGCGACGTTCTCGTTCTCACCGAACGGGCCGGTGCCGTCGTTGCTCCGGGCGAGGTTTACCATTGACCTGATAGCGCCGGTCTTGACGTCCATCAGGACGAAGCACGCCGCTTCGAGGTCTTCCTCGGGCTCTACGTATTTGCGGAGCAGGCGGTCGGCGATATCTTGGTAGTCTATGTTGAGGGTCGTACGGATGTCCAGCCCATCGACGGCTTTGACGTAAGTACTGTCGTAGTCACGGACGTAGCCGTTGTCCGTTTTCTTCATGTAGTAGCGGCCAGGTTCGCCGTGGAGTACGTAATTGTATTTGCCGTCGATTCCGCTGTAGTATGAGCCATCGGCGTTTTCGGTGACGCTTCCGATCGTTCGCTTAGCGAGCGAACCGTAGGGATAGCGCCTGGTAGGGACTGCCTCGTACCAGACTCCGCCCTTGAAGCGGCCCTCTTTGATGAGGGGATACTGCTTGAGGAAGTCGAGCTGCTCCTTCTCGATCGGACGGCCGAGCTTTAAGAATCGGCTCCCACGGTCGAGTGCATCACATAGTCGCTTACGGAAGTACTCGGGGCTCCGCTCGGGGAACACTATCGCAAGGCCCTGGGCAAAGCCGGCCGCTTTCTCTTTCCAGGCCTTGAGGCTGTCTGCCCGGACGTCCTTTTTCATGAGGTCGTATTCGCCCTTTCTTACGAGAGGGTCGATGTAGAGCTGATAGCGGGGATAGGACATAGCGATCGGACGGCCGTCGGATGCGAGGATAAAGCCGCGGGTAGGCTCCAAGTTCACCCTGCGGATAGGCTGGGTAAGCTTGCTGGCGATTACGGGGTCCGGTTTCCAGAAGATTTTGAGATACAGGAAGCGTCCCGCGAGGAATATTCCCACGAGCAGCATCAGCAGGTAGTACAGGTACAGCGCGTAGCTGATCCTGTCTCTCTTCCTGGTTTCCTGTTTAGTCTCTTCTGCCATTATCTATTTGTCATGCCCGACCTGATCGGGTATCTTTTTTATTTCAAAACTATCGGCGGCTTCTCAGCCTCTTTAAGGTCGGAGCCGAGCTCTTCGAGGTGCTTCTCCGCGCCGCTTCTCCTGGTAAGGGAAGAAAGCTCGTAGGAGCGCCTGGCGATTACGGCTTCCTGTTCTGCAATCACACTCCTTCCTCGCTCAACCTTAGTGAGGGTGTTGTCTATGAGCAGGCTTATCCAGATGGTGAGGGTAATCACCGCGAACACATAGACTATGTTGATGAAGTAGCGTCCAATCTTCAGTCGGAGGAGAAACTCTCCCTCGAAGATCGCCTTGACGCTGTTCTTCAACAGCTTTCCTATGTCCGAAAATTTAAATTTCCTTTCCTGCTCCATTACTTTTGTTTTTCCGAACGACCTCTCCCTCTTCGAGGACTCCAGTCGCTCCGCTCCTTCCGGCCCCTTCCATCGTTATCTTCGTCCTGCTTCGCAGAACTCGCTTCCGACGGACGCCTACCCCCTGCCCCTGTCCGGGGGTGGACAGGCCTCTCAGAGGGAAAGGTCGTTCGTTCAGCAACGCGGAGTTTTGCGCTCCGGGCGCGAGTGTTTGCGGCAATTTCATCCTCTTCTGGGAGGATGGGTTTGCGGTTGACGGCCTCGAAGGGCGTTTCGCTGCGGCCGAAGACGTCTTTCAGGACCTCGCCGTCGATGTTTCCAGCCTTGATAAAGTTTTTGACCATGCGGTCTTCGAGCGAGTGGTAGGTGATGACTACCAGCCGCCCGCCCGGCTTCAGGGCGCAGGCTGCTCCCTCGAGGAACTTCTCAAGCGAGCGCATCTCCTGATTCACTTCGATACGGAGCGCCTGGTAGACCTTCGCGAGGAATTTGTGCTCGGCGAAAGAAGGCAGGGCGGCTGCAATGGCATTGTCCAGGTCATCGGTGGTTTCGATCGCCTTCTGGGATCTGGCTGCTACAATTAGTTTCGCAACCTTGCGGGCGTCATCGACCTCACCGTAAATCCTAAGAATCTTTTCCAATTCTTCTTGCGTATAAGAATTGACAATGTCCGCTGCAGTCGTTGTTCCCTGCACATTCATTCGCATATCGAGCGGAGCGCTGTAACGGAACGAGAAACCTCTTTCCGCCGTATCAAACTGATGCGACGACACTCCCAGGTCGGCCAGGATGCCATCGAATCCCCCTTCCGTTTCGGTAAGGGAGTAGTTGTATATGAATCTGAAGTCGTTGTGGATAAGGGTAAACCGAGGGTCGTCGATAGCGTTTTTCAGGGCGTCTTCGTCGCGGTCGAAAGAAATCAGTTTTCCTTCAGGGGAGAGACGGCTGAGGATCTCGCGGCTATGGCCCCCGCCACCAAAGGTGGCGTCGGCATAGGTTCCGCGGGCGCTCGTTACAAGGGCGTCTACGCTCTCCTTAAGCAGAACGGGATTGTGGTACTCGGACATAGCGCGTTGCCTTTATTTTGAAAGGCTTTCCGCTATGGCAGTGTAATTCTCGTTAGAAAGGCGGGACTTTTCGAATTTCTCCTTCGCCCAGATCTCTATCTTGAAATCAATGCCAAAGAATACGACCTCTTTGTTTACACCGATTGCGTCAAGAAGGTCCCGGGAGATTGAGATACGTCCCAATTTCGAATCCGGTTCGACCACATCGCGGTCGCGCATATACTCCCTCCAGAACTGGACGTGCTTAGGGTTGAAGAAGTTGAGACCGTCTTTGACCTTCTCCGACTGTTTTGTCCACTCTTCGAAAGTGTACATCTCAAGACAGTCGTCGTAGATGCTCTTTTTCACTACGAATCTCATATCTCCACCCACAGGCAAGCAGCCCTTCAGAGGCGCCGGGAGCACAAGTCTGCCCCTGTCGTCTACTTTCGAGGTGTATTCGCCGATGAATGTGATCATAATTGTTCTTATACGCAAGTGCGACAAAGTTAGCAAAAGTTTTCCATTTTCTTCCCATGTTTTACATTTTTTTACCGCGAGCCTTCCGGGACTCTTCGCCTTCGGCCGGAGACTCCCTCGCGCGGGACTCGTCTCGCAAGTCTCTGACTTGCTCGCTCGGACCCTTCCATTGCTATCTTCGTCCTCGCTACGCTCGAACTCGCTATCAACGGACACCTCCCCGCTCCCCGTGGCCGCGGGTGGCCACGCCCGCTCGAGGGAGTCCCCGCTCCTCCGGCTTTTTCATACGGGGGAAGCGTCCTTCCCCCTAGCCCCCTGCGGCCTTCCTCCCTTTCCGTATTTGTCTTCGCCAAATACCCGGGCCGGCCGGTCGGCTGATGCCGACGCCGTCGCTCCGCTCCTCTAAGGCCCTCGCACCCCCTCACTACCGTTCGAATATATATTCGTTAGCCCCCGGCAGGGATGTTGTCGCGAGGGGTTGGACCTCATTGTTGGCAGTATCGCTGAGCCCGCGCGGGCTAAAAAGTCGGGGACGATTTTTTCGAAGGGTTGGAAGAGGTCGCGGGCACTCAGGCAAGCAACCGGGCAAGCACTCCCGCGAGCGACCTCAGGGACGATCTTCGACAAAATCGTACCAACCTTTTAACCCTTCGCGCTTCCACTCCCGCCCCGGCGCAGCCCAGGTAGGCCCTCGGCGCCGAAAGTCACGAAATCGGCGCCGGAAAGGGGAAAAACCTGCCGTTCCGCGCCAAAATCCCGTAAAAAAGCGCCGGAAGGTGGAAAAACCAACCGATCCGCGCCAAAAACCCGTCAAATGGCTCCGCACCCTCAAAAACTTCGTACTACTCTGCGGAAATTCCCGCAGAGAAGTACCGACTTTCTGCAATTTGCCCTATGGAACGCGGTATCTCTGCGAAAATTAAGCAGGGTAACCGCAAAAACAGCCGAAAATGCGGTTCCTCTGCGAAAAAAAAGCAGAGAAACCGCACTAAACGGGCGGAAATATCGCAATGCCCGCAGGGAAGACTCCTATTCCAGATCCAGGAAGCAGGCGAAGGCGGCGACGTCGAGGTTGTAGCCGCGGGGACCGGCTAAAATGTCACCCTCGGGAGAGAGGATGAAGTAGTTGGGCTGAGAGTTGACTCCGAAGCGATCGAGTACCAGGCGGGAGTTGACGCGCCCGACGTCCTTCAAGACCTTTCCGGAGGGGGTCGTTACCCATTTTTCTTCGGGAAGGCGCGTTTTGTCGTCTACATATAGAGACACTATGACGAAGTTATCGCGCAGCCTCTCCAGCACTTCCGGATCGCTCCAGACGCGGGCTTCCATCTCGCGGCAGTTGACACAGCCATGGCCGGTTATATCTATGAAGACCTTCTTTCCGGTAGCGGCCGCGGCGGCAAGGCCGTCGTCCAGGTTGTCGTAGCCCGTCAGGCCGTGGGGCAGCGCGACCAGTCCGCTCTCGCCTCCGAGCGCGGTGCCCGGCAGGACGACGGTCTCCCCCGCCGCCGGCGCGTACTTCCCGAGCCTGAGATGCTGAGTCTCCATCGGCGGGAGATATCCGCTCAAAGCCTTAAGCGGAGCACCCCACATTCCGGGTATCATATACGCAACGAAAGCGAAATCAAGGATGATCAGGGCTATCCTCAGCGCAGAGAACTTCTTTATCGGTGTATCATATTTGAAACGGATAAGCCCAAGCAGATAAAGCCCCAGCAGGGTAAAGCATACGATCCAGATAGCAAGATAGACATCCCTGTCGAGCAGATGCCAGTGATAGGTCTGGTCCGCTACGCTGAGGAACTTAAGACCGAGCGCAATCTCTACAAATCCCAGTACAATCTTCACACTGTTCAGCCAGCCCCCGCTCTTCGGCAGTTTCGAAAGGACGGACGGGAAGAACGCGAACATGGTAAACGGCAGCGCGAAAGCGATGCTGAAGGCGAGCATAGTCACCATCGGCGCCCAAAACTCGCCCTGAGTACTCTTTATCAAAACCGTACCTACAATCGGTCCCGTGCAGCTGAAACTCACCAGAACCAGCGTCAGCGCGAGGAAAAACACGCCCAGCAGGCCCTTCCGATCGCTGCCCGAATCAGCCTTATTCGTCCATGACGAAGGCAATACGATCTCGAACGCCCCGAAGAACGACGCGGCAAAGACCATAAAAACGAGGAAGAAGATAATATTCGGCAGCCAATGGGTCGAGAGCCAGTTGAATATGTCCGCCGTCACGGTCGAGCCTCCAACCGCCCAGGTCAAACCGATTATCACACTGATCGGAACGGTATACAGCAGAACGATGAAAAGCCCATACATCGCCGCCCTGAAACGGGCCCTGGCCGGACTGCCGCTCTGCCGAAGGAAGAACGAGACGGTCATCGGCACCATAGGGAAAACGCACGGCGTCAGCAACATCAAAAAGCCCCACAGTATCGCCTCGAGAATCAGCGACCACAAACCACCCGACTTCGCAGGCTCGGCCGGCCTGGCAATCTCCACCGCGAAATCATAATCCTCCGGCGCATCACACTCATCCCCATGGCAGGCGCTCCAGGTCAGCGTACCGGATACCTTCGACGCTCCGCCAACGTTCACCTCCTGCCTCAGGACATAAGTTCCTATCGCCACCTCAACTCCCTTGTAATCATCCGGAGTATACTCCTCCACCGGCTCACCTACGGCGGTCAGGCCCTCTGAGAGTTCGAGACTGACTCCGACGCTTTTGTCCGACATGGGATGTATGAAATATCCCTTGTCGATCTTTCCGGTAACGACAAGCTGATAGTTGTCTTTATCTATATGATTTACTGCGGCATCCCACACTACAGCGGGTGCCAGCTGGAACAAAATAGCAATTAGGAATGAAGCGAGCATAATTACTCCAAAGATACAATAAATCATTATCTTTGTGTGGATAAGACCACTAGTTTATGAAGAAAATCCTATACACATTCGTTTTGATGCTCGTCTGCCTCGGCGCTCAGGCCCAGAACCTGAAATTTGCCGACCCGGAGGTTCTCCGTTGCGCCCTGAAGTCGGCAGACATCAATGGAGATGGCATCCTGCAGAAAGCGGAAGCGGACTCGTTGACCGTCTTGAATCTCACCGTATATCGCTCGCACATCTTCGAGGTTAAGACCTATGAAGATCTGAGATTATTCCCAAATCTAAAGAAGGTCTGGCTGGGCGAGAGCGAGATTCAGGAATTGGATCTGTCGCCCAATTATAAACTGGAAGTGGTTGCCGTCCAGAGCACCAACCTTAAGACTTTGGTCCTCGCTGTCGGCTGCTATCCCCAGCTGATCACCCCTACCATCGAAGGATCGCTCACAATCAAGCGCGTTTACAGCGAAAACGACCCCAACACAATCTGGTACAGATGAGACGATTCTTTATGATACTGATTGCCGGAGCCATCGCGTCGTTCGCTTTCGCGCCGCAGCCGGCACGCGCCGTCGCTCAGGAGGACGACATTATGAAGATGTATGAGCAACTCATGACTCCGCAGGAGAAGGCGCTGCTGGAGCAATTCGAAGAGGCCCAACAGAGATCCGAGGAGGCTCAGGCGGCCCGCGGCAACAAAATGATGATTGCGCTGATTATCTCTATCCTTGTCGGACTTACCCCCTTCGTGTACCTGCTTGTCAAGTCTTTCAAGGAGAACACCTGGAAGAACAATCCGGGCGGCACCATCTGGGGCCTTGTTATCGGGCTGGCCGGAGGTGCGCTGCTATTTGCGATAAACTATGGAATCTTCTGGTTCCGAATCAATCATGAAGGTCTGTTTAACGGGATTTTGACCTACGGTCTGGTTCTCGCGCTGATAGTCGGAGTTATTTATCTACTGAACAAGAAAGGTTAAGACTTTGGAAGTCATTGGGAATATGAAGAAAGCCTACAGGATACTCGTTACCGGAGCGTCGAGCGGAATAGGATTCGATACGGCTAAGCAGCTTGCTCAGGCAGGACATACGGTCTTCGCTGCGGCAAGGCGCGTGGAGTTGATGGAGCCTCTAAGGGAGTTCGGAGTGACTCCGCTGAGGCTGGATGTGTGTGATGAAAAGGCCATAGACGAATGTCTGGAAGCGACAGGCCCCATCGACGTTCTCGTCAACAACGCCGGCTTCGGCTATTTCGGAGCGATCGAAAATGTCTCGATGGAAGAGGCCCGTAGGCAGCTGGAAGTAAACGTTTTCGGACTGGCGGAGCTATGTAAAAAGGCCATCCCCGGGATGCGCGAGCGCGGATTCGGCCGCATCATCAACATCAGCTCGGTAGCCGGGCGTACCTGTATGTACTTCGGCGGCTGGTACCACGTCTCCAAGTATTCGGTAGAAGCGCTATCTGACTGTCTCCGTATGGAGCTCAGGCCGTTCGGGGTCGATGTAGTCCTGATCGAGCCCGGCGGAATCCGTACGGACTGGGGCATCATCGCCGCCAAACACCTTGCGGAATCATCGGCCGGAACGGCCTACGAAGAGGAGGCGCTGCGCCAGTCGGTAGTGATGGACAGGGGCTACACTTCGCAGCTGCTCGCAAAGCCGTCGGCAGTTACCCGCGCTATTGTCAGGGCCGTAAAAGCCCGCCGTCCCCGCGTCCGGTATCTCGTAGGATCCGGAGCCAGGTCGATGGTCTTCTGGCATGCCGTGCTGCCCGCCAGGTGGTGGGACGCGCTTATGCGTAAGATTGCCTCGCCGGGCCTGGTGAAAATAGCGAAGAAGCTTAAATAATCCCCCGTTCGCGAAGATCTGCGCGAAGGGAGTCAACTCCGAAGAAACGGGTAGCCGGAATGCCGAAGGCGATAGAGCCCTCGACATTGGCCGCATTGTCGTCGATGAAAAGACACTCGGCCGGGTTCAGGCCGAAGCGGTCTACCAGCCTCTGGAATATCTCCGGTGAGGGTTTGAGAAGATGTTCCTCACCTGAAACCAGCATTCCGTCCAGCAGGCCGAAAACAGGATATTCGTCCCTTACCAGACAGAACGTCTCGGCAGACCAGTTGGTAAGTCCATACAGCTTGTAGCCTTTAGCCTTCAGTTCGGCTACCACCTCGCGCATTCCGGGGATCTCACCCCCTATCATCTCGATCCAGCGGTCGTAATAGGCCTGGATATCTGCGGCGTACTCGGGGTATATCGCTGAACGTTCAGCTATACCCTGTGCGAAGGGCTTTCCTCCGTCCATCTCGGTGTTCCACTCAGAAGTACAGACGTTCCTGATGAACCAGTCCGCCTTCTCTACACTGCCGAAGTATTTATCCAGCATACGGTGTGGGTTCCAGTCCACCAACACCGCTCCGAAATCGAAAATAATAGTAGTTACTGCCATAGATTTTTCCGTCGCAAAGATATGGAAAAACTCATACAATTTTTCGCAAATTATTACTAATATTGCTCAAAATACGCAGAATTATGACACTGAAGACTTCTCTCCGTTATTTGCTTGTCTTTTCGGCAGCGGCTCTGGTATTTGTCTTTGCCGCCTCGGCCCAGAATTCAAAAGACGAGAAGAACCCAGAAACCGTACGTCTTATCCACGAAAATCTCGAAAGGGCTGGAATCAATACCGATCCCTACGAGTATCTTCCGGGTCCTGAGACTAAAGTCCCGAAAGGGTATAAGCCCTTCTATATCAGCCACTACGGAAGACACGGTTCGAGAACGGACTGGGCGGGGAGCAAGTACCCGTGGGTGCTGGAAAAATATGCGGCGCTCGAGCAGCAGGGGCTGCTGACCGAGGAGGGAGCAAGGGCCGTGGACCGTGTGCGCGAAATAATCGCGCTCCACGCCGGGATGGACGGCCGCCTCACCCAGCGCGGGCAGGACGAACACAGGCAGATAGCGGGCAGGATGTTCGCCAAGTACCCCACCGTCTTCAAGAAAGGCAGCCGGAAAGTCCGCGCGCTGTCGAGCGTAGCCCAGCGATGCATCATCAGTATGACCTCTTTCACTGGCGAACTCCTCAGGCGCGAGCCCAGGCTCGATATTACCTGGGACACCGGAGCCGCCTTCCAGGGCATTTGCAGCACTGAGGACACGCGCGAGATAAAGAAAGCGGTCGGCAAGGTCCTCGACGCTCAGGCCGCGGCCCACGTCCCCGACACTGCCGGCTTCTACCGCCGTCTCTTTACCGCCCCGGCAAAGGCCAGGATCATAACAGAAGATCCTATCAAGCTTATGCGCTATACCTTTGATATAGCATCCATCGCCGGATCACACTATCTTGACGACCGACTGATGCGCGAGTTCAGCGAAGACGACCTCTACTGGTACGCCCAGAACGTGTCGATGATGCTCTATCTCAGGCAGTGTAACTCCGTAGAATGGGGAGACGAAAGGATGAAGCCCGTACAGGAACTGGTAGACGATATCGTTACAAAAGCCGATGAGGCTATACGGACCGGCGATGTCGCGGCAGACCTGCGCTTCGGCCACGAATACCAGCTGCTCGCAATCTCCTCCCGCCTCGGGGTGAGCGGGGTCGCCGAACGCCTCGACGCACAGACCAGCCGCGACTGGGCCGGCTTCCTCTACAGTCCCTTCGCCTGCAACCTTCAGATTATCTTCTTCAAAAACTCGAAGAACGACGTTCTCGTAAAGTTCTACCTCAACGAGCGTGAGGCTCGGCTCATCACCCTCGAAGGCGGACCGTACTACCGCTGGGAAGATGTAAAGAATTCGCTATGAGACTGCTCTTTATCACAGACTTTACCGAACAGTTCGCCTACCGGCTGCTGCGCGGAATCCTGAAATACTCTAAGGAGACGGAGCCCTGGTTCGTCCTGAAGATGCACCCGTCCTACAAGGACTCCCTCGGAATGAAGGGCCTCGTAAAATGGGCTGTGCGCTGGAAGGCAGACGTCGTGATCGGCCAGTTTGAGCCCTCAGACGATGTTACACTGTTTCGCCGCCACGGAATAGTCGTCCTCGCCCAGGACTACATCAAGACCTTCGACAACATCCCGAACATCACTGCAGACTATTACGGAACGGGCGCGATGGCGGCCAGGTTTTTTGTAACCAGGGGATTTCCCAACTTCGGCTTTGTAGGGTATGGAGGAGTATGCTGGTCAGACGATAGATGCACAGGCTTTACCGAAGAGGTCAAACGCTCCGGTTTCAATAAGGTCCATACCTACAACCGTCTGCGGATCAACAATTTCTGGGACAATCATTCCGATGATTTGATCCAATGGCTGGAAACGCTCCCCAAGCCGATTGCCATCATGTGTTGCGACGACAATGTCGCGAACCTCTTGCTGGAACACTGCAAGATTTGCGGAATAAAAGTTCCTTCCGATATAGCGGTAATCGGAGTAGACAACGACGAAATCCTCTGCGCAATGTCCGACCCCCCTCTCTCGAGCATCAACGTAGACATTGAAAGGGGCGGCTACGAAGCCGCGGCGCTCGCCGCCAGGATGGTCCGCGAAAAGGCGTATGAAGGAGAGGATATTGTCCTCAAACCTACCAACGTGGTTCCCCGGGCTTCGTCCAATATTTTCGCCACCTCGGACCATGCGGTTCTTTCCGCCCTCCAGTTCATAGGCGAAAACTCGATGAGGAAAATAACCGTCAAGGACGTACTCGAGGTGGTGCCTATGTCAAGGCGTCTTCTCGAGCAGCGCTTCCTCAAGGAAACCGGAAGCACCATCTACCAATATATAACTATGGTAAGGATGAATGTGTTCGCGAGACTGTTGATTGAGACTAAGGACTCCATCTCCGAAATAGCCGCCAAACTCGACGAGCCGGACACAAAGAGCATCTCCCGCCGTTTCCTTGCCGTAAAGGGCTGTACGCCGTCTGATTTCCGCAAGCAGAAAGTGCGCTGATATTTTTTCGCAAATTGTGAATCTTTATACGCATTTTTAGAATTATCCATTTTTAACATTAGCTAATTTTGTTGGTAGTAAACCGCATAATCAGATCTAATGTTACTTGGAATCGACATTGGAGGCACAACTATTAACCTCGGTCTTATAGAGAACAACAAGATCGTAAGCAAGTTGTGTGTTCCCTCTTTCCGCCAGGGAGCCGAGCTCGAAGAAACCCTGGTCCATCTTGAAGACGCAATCCGTCAAATCATTACCCCCGAAGTCAAAAGCATCGGAGTAGGAGTCCCTACCCTGGTAGATGCCGAGAGGGGTATAGTCTACGACGCCTCGAACATCCCTTCGTGGACAGTAGTGCCTCTCAAAACCCGTCTTGAGAGTACCTTCGGCATCCCCGTCGGGGTAAACAACGACGCAAACTGCTTCGTACTGGGAGCCGCCGCGAAGCTTGGAAAGCCCGCGCAGGTAGTCGTTGGAGTTACCCTCGGAACCGGTACCGGAATCGGCGTAATGATAGACGGCAAACTCTACAATGGAGTCAACTGCGGCGCCGGCGAGTTGGGAACCATGCCCTACAAAGACGGAATTTACGAAGATTATTGCTCGAAGAAATTCTTCTGCTCGAAGGGACTCGAGCCTAAAGAGGTTGGAGACAGGGGCTTCGCGGGAGATCCTCAGGCCCTGCAGTTGATGGACGAGTTCGGAACTCATCTTGGCCGCCTCCTTACTATGATCCTTTTCGCCTACGATCCCAGCGACATAGTCTTCGGCGGCGGAGTCGCCCATTCCTTCCCTCTCTTCAAGGACGCTATGTACCGCTCGATGGCGGAGTCCTACCCTTATCCCAGATTCCTCGATAAACTAGTAATCACGGCTATGCCCGAGGGAGACATCCCCGTCCTCGGAGCCTCACTCCTGTAATCGATATGAAAAAATACTTAAGCCTCATCATTCTCGCAGCGATGGTCCTGTCGTCCTGCCTGGCCAATCTCGAAGGAACTGACCTGTCACACTGGAAACTCCAGCGCGAAGGCAGCAAGCAGGTCTACGACGCAGTCGTCCCCTGCACCGTAGCTGGCGCGCTCAACGAAGCCGGCGTCTTCGGCGAGAACGTCCTCGAACAGGACCGTTACTACTCAATAGACAAAGAGCAGTTCGACTCGCCCTGGATCTTTACGACTTCCTTCAAGGCCGAAAAAGGACTGAACCATATCCTCCGCTTCGAAGGAATCAGCTACTCCGCAGACATCTGGGTCAACGGTAAACAGATTGCAGCTGCGGATACTACGGTCGGAGTCTTCTGCATCCGCGAATACGACATTACCAATATCGCGAAGGCGAACAACACCCTCAAGGTGCGAGTCTTCAAGGCCCCCGAGGAGTGTCTCAACAACGGCTACGTAGACTGGAATCCCCGTCCGGTAGACGAAAGTATGGGTATCTGGCGTAAGGTTGAGCTCATCTCTACCCCCGATGTCCGTATCGCAGACGCCTTCGTAAAGCCGGAAGTCAATGTTGAGGATCTCAGCGAAGCCTCTATCACTGTAGAAGCTACCCTCGTAAACCATAGCCAGGCCCCCGCCGAGGGAACTCTGCGCGGAGTTTATGAGTCCGGCCAGTTCGAAAAAGCAGTCACTCTCGCCCCGGGCGAAACTAAAACCATAACCGTTCAGGAACCTATTGTCAAGCCCCGCATCTGGTGGAGCCACGATATGGGTAAACCGAATCTCTACAACCTCAACCTCAGCTTCGCAAAGGGAGACAAAGTCTCACACTCAAGGAAAGTCCGCTTCGGTCTTCGCGACATCAAGGGCGAGATCGACGAGTACGGCCACCGTCTCTTCAAGCTCAACGGCCGCCCTGTCCTGATCAAGTCTGCCGGCTGGACTGACGACATCTTCATGCAGGACACTAAGGAGAGGACGCTCAGGCAGCTCGAGCTCGTAAAGAACATGGGCCTGAACTCCGTCCGCTTCGAAAACATCTGGAGCAAGGACGGCTCGGTCTATGACCTCTGCGACAGCCTCGGAATCATGACCATGGTCGGCTGGAGCTGCCAGTGGGAATGGAAGGGCTATTGCGGAATGAAGGAAGTCGGCCACTTCGGCTGCATCAACGACCCCGAGACCGAGGCCCTCGCGATCCGTTACTTCCACGACCAGCTCCTCTGGATGAGAAATCACCCTTCAGTAATCAGCTGGGGAACCGGCTCGGACAGAATCCCCAACGAGCGCCTGGAAGAGGGCTATATGAAATGGTACAACCAGTTAGAGTACCGCCCTTACGTTGTTTCCTCGAAGGGAATGAGCAGCAAGTACGGCGGCCCGTCAGGAATGAAGATGGAAGGTCCCTACGAATACGTAGGCCCTGACTACTGGTACCTGGATACCGAAAACGGCGGAAACTACGGTTTCAATACCGAAACCGGAATCGGAATGAACATTCCTCAGGCCGAATCAGTCCGCAAGATAGTCGGCGAGCAGAATCTCTGGCCTCTGAATGAAGTATGGGACAAACACTGCACCGTCTCGACCACCGACATGCGCTCGACCCGCGAAGAGAAAAAGGCTATGACCGGCTTTTACGGCGAGCCCACCGGCTTCGAGGACTTCGTCAAGAAGGCCCATGCCCTGGACTACGACGGAACCCGCGCGATGTACGAAGCCTTCCGCGTCGCAGTCCCCCGCACTACCGGTATCGTCCAGTGGATGCTCAACTCCGCCTGGCCGGCTCTCTACTGGCAGCAGTACGACTGGTACCTCGTTCCTACCGCCGGATACTATGGAACCCAGAAAGCTACCGCTCCCGTACAGCTTGTCTATAACTACGGAGATCACGCCGTATGGGCAGTCAACGACGTAGTCCCCGAGGGCGAGTACGCCGCCGTCCTTAAAGTCTACGGACCGGACAGCAAGCTCCGCAAGTCAGACACTAAGAAAATCAAGATAGCTCCCCGCAAGCCCGCCAAGGTCTTCAAGGGTATCGACGGACCTTGCTTCCTGGCTCTCGAGCTTATCAATGAAAAAGGAAAGACCGTTGCCGACAACTTCTACTGTGTAGGAAAAGGCAACAACAAATACGATTACAAGAAGAGCAACTGGTATCAGACTCCTATCAGCGAGTATACCGATCTGTCGTTTGTCACTAACCTCCCCGAAACAGAGGTCGAGATGAAGACGGTAGCCGGCGGCCTTAAATACAAGGTCACCATTACCAACAATTCAGACGTAATCGCATACCAGAACATCCTCAAGGCAAAGGACGAAGCGGGCGAACTCATCCCCGCCGCTCTCTGGTCAGACAACTTCTTCTCGCTGCTGCCCGGTCAGAGCAAGACTGTCAGCTGCGCCCTTCCCGCCGGTTCTCCTGCCGCCACCATCACTATGGACGGCTGGAATGCGACAGTCCGCCAGGCAGCCCCGGATTCGCTGGACCGCAACCTTTCGGCCTATGCCGTGAACGATTTTAGCAGGGACGACACCTATTCGAAGGAAGAAACCTACGAGACCGTCAAGGTCCAGCAGCCTAAGGGCAAGAAAGTCAAGAACGTCATCGTAATGATAGGCGACGGAATGGGCTTCGAGCAGGTCAGCTGCGGCTGGGTAGTCAACGGAGGAAAGCTCAATATGGACCAGATGCCGGTATCGGGCGTTTCCCGCACCTACGCGGTCAACAGGCTCATCACCGACTCCTGCGCAGGCGGCGCAGCTATCGCCAGCGGCCAGAAAACAAACTACGGCTACATCGGCCTGGACCCGGACGGAAATGTAATGGACACTGCGCTCAAGAAAGCCCAGCGCGCCGGAAAGAAAACCGGTATTACCGTTACCTGCCGCCTGAACGACGCTACTCCCGCAGACTTCTGCAATCACTCCCCAGCCCGTAGGCTCGAGGAGGACCTTGCCGCCCAATTCGTCGACTCTAAAGTCGACTTCCTCAGCGGCGGCGGCCTCCATTTCTGGACCTCCCGTTCAGACGGCCGTAACCTCGTAGAGGAGATGAAGGCTAAAGGCTACACCTTCGTAGACAAGCTTGAAGATATCGCAGGCGCCCCCGGAGACAAATTCGTAGGCATCTACGACGAATACGACCTCAAAGATGTAGGTCAGAGAGGCCCCGTCCTTCTCGAGAGCACCAAAAAAGCCATCGAGATGCTGGACAACAAGAAGGGCTTCTTCCTTATGATTGAAGGTTCCCAGATCGATGACTGGGCACACCGCAATAAAGTTGGGTATATGTGTGAAGAGCTGTTCGATTTCGATCGTACGCTCGGGTATGTGTTGGAGTGGGCCGCCCGTGATGGTCAAACGCTGGTGGTTGTTACGGCAGACCATGCTACAGGCGGCCTTACACTCCTTCGCGGTGATCTCCAGAAACACGAAATCAAAGTCAACTACTCAACCAAAGGCCACAACGGCATCTACGTTCCGGTATTTGCCTTCGGACCCCACGCCGAGGAATTCACCGGAATGCACGAAAATGCCGAGGTCGGACAACTCATAATGAAGTACGTGAAATGATGAACGTCCTGATAACGCTTATCCTTGCCGCAGTTGTCGGAGTTATCCCCCAGCCTGTCTCGATGGAGGTCCAGGAAGGGACGACACGTATCTGCAGGCTGAACACCGTCTATAAAACCAACCCGGAAATTCCCGCCGAAGGTTACACTATCGACGCTACCGGAAAGAAGGTAATAGTCGAAGCCTCGACCGATGCCGGTATCTTCTACGCGAAACAGACCCTCAATCAGCTCAAGCAGGGCAGCCGTATTCCAAAGGTGAAGATAGTCGACTATCCCCGCTTCGAATGGCGCGGATGGCATATCGACCCCTGCCGCCACTTTATGAGCGTAGCCGACATAAAGAAGCAGATCGACGTGATGGCCCAGTACAAGATCAACACCCTTCACTGGCATCTTACCGACGATCAGGGTTGGAGGATCGAGATCAAGAAATATCCCAAGCTTACCGAACTGGGAGCCTGGAGGACCGAATTCGACGGCAGCGTCCACGGCGGTTTCTACACTCAGGATCAGATCCGCGAAGTTGTAAAGTATGCCGCAGACCGCTTCATCACCGTAGTTCCCGAAATCGAGATGCCCGGCCACAGCGCCGCCGCGATCAAGGCCTACCCCGAACTCTGCTGCACAAAACAGCAGATGAACGACTTCTATACCTGGGGCTCCCCCGATATAGTTCTCTGCGCGGGTCAGGACTTTACCTATGAATTCCTCGAGAACGTAATATCCGAGGTGGTTGAGCTCTTCCCTAGCGAATACATCCACATCGGCGGAGACGAATGCCAGAAAACAAAGTGGAAGAAATGTCCCGTCTGCCAGGCCAGAATAAAGTCTGAAGGCCTTAAGGCAGACTCTGAATTTACCGCCGAAGAGAAACTCCAGAGCTATGCGATCCGCAGGATGGAGAAGATCCTCGCCAAGTACGGAAGGAAACTCATCGGCTGGGACGAGATCCTCGAAGGAGGTCTCAGCGACGGGGCAGCCGTAATGTCCTGGAGGGGTGAATCCGGCGGAATCAAGGCCGCCGCTACCAACCACAACGTAGTGATGACCCCGAGCAAGGCCGGAATGTATTTCGACCACTATCAGGGCGATGCGAAGATCGAGCCCGTCACCATCGGCAACCTCAACACCCTCGAGAAGGTCTACAATTACGACCCGGTTCCGCCAGTCCTGGCAAAGCAAGGTAAGGGTTCCTATGTAAAGGGCGTTCAGTGTAACAACTGGTCCGAGTATATGTACGACGAAGCAAAGCGCGAGTATATGCTCTTCCCCAGGGCCTTCGCCCTCGCGGAAATAGCCTGGACTCCGCTGGAGCGTAAAGACTTCGCCGATTTCCTTGTAAGGATGGATGAGGCCTGCCAGCGCCTGGACAAGGCCGGTGTAGTGTACCACATCCCTCTTCCCGAGCAGCCCGGCGGATCATGCGACAAGATCGCGTTCATAGACAAGACTTCGGTCGAGTTCAACACTACCCGCCCGATGAAGATGGTCTACACGCTGGACGGAAGCGAGCCTACGGTAAATTCCAAGGAATACACCGAGCCGCTGAACTTTACCGAAAGCGGTCTTATCAAGATAGCCTGCGTCACTTCCTACGGCAAGCTCGGCCCCGTCCGCACCATCACCGTCTCGAAGCAGGCCCCCGCGAAAGCGACTGCCCCGGCCGAGGCTTGGAAGGGCCTCAGGGCCCGCAGGACAGACGGCCGTTTCGTAGACCCGGCGGACATCGCGGCCGATGCAGTATGGACCCTAGTTTCCATCGGAAGCCTCAGGGACCTGGGGACTTTAGAGAAGTTCGACAAGAATATGCCCGATTCCCTGAAGTTCTTCGCGGCCGAAGCCGAAGGCTGGTTCAGTGTCCCGAAGACCGGAGTCTACCGTTTCAATTCTGATACGGATCTCGTTCTGATAGACGATGAGGTTGCGATCGATAACCGCGGCGAAGTAAAGCGCTATTCGAGACGCGATTGCGAACTCGCCCTTGAGCTGGGCCTTCACAAGGTCAAAGTAGTCTATATATATAATGTAGTAGGCGGATGGAACTCCCTGCGCTACAAGCCGGATGTTCTCGTACGCCGCGATGGTGAAGAAAAGTTCAAATCAATAACTATACACTAATCTATTACTAACCCAAGGAAAAATGAAAACGATTTCCAAATTTCTCCTGTCCGTGCTGTTCCTGGGCGCTCTGAGCGTCCCCGCAGCATTCGGCGCGGCCGCTGACGAAGTCTCCGGTACCGTCAAGGACGCCAAGGGAAATCCCGTAATCGGAGCCATGGTCACCGACGAGGCCCAGAAAGCCTATACGATGACCGACCTCGACGGAGCTTTCTCCTTTGCGCCCACGACCCCGCGCATCACAGTCTCTTGCCTTGGTTATGTAACCAAGACTTTGACCGTAAAAGCCGGCCAGAAAATCAACATCGTCCTTGATGAGGATACCACCCTTCTGGATGATGCTGTAGTAGTCGGTTATGCGGTTCAGTCCAAAGCCAACCTCACCGGCGCGGTCTCGACCGTGGATGTGGGTACTCAGATGGCCGGACGTTCCATCCCTGATGTAGGCCGTGGCCTCCAGGGTGCTGCCGCCGGTCTTTCGGTCACTCTCCCCGATGCCGAAGTCGGTTCGGATGCCCGCATCCGTATCCGTGGTGCCATCGCCTCTATCGAAGGCGGCGCAAGCCCTCTGATCCTCGTAGACAATGTCGAGGTTCCTTCGCTCCAGGTTGTCAATACCGACGATGTAGAGTCGATCTCCGTCCTTAAGGACGCAGCATCGACCTCCATCTATGGTGCAAAGGCAGCATTCGGCGTTATCCTTATCACAACCAAGAAAGGCGCAAAGACAGACAAAGTCACCGTCTCCTACAACGGAATGTGGTCCTTCGAGAACCTGGCCAAGGATTACGATATGGCAGGCGTCAACGGTCTTCAGTATATGCTCGACGCAGCTTATCGTTCAAAGGCCTCGTACTCGCTCAGCAACACAGACAATGCTCAGCGCACCCCTGGTAAATATCCTACCGACGGCGTTAGAGTAGGTTCTTACTTCTCTACGGACGCAGACGCTATCGCACGTTCGAGAGAGTGGTGGGCCAAGTACGGCAAGGGCGGTTCAGTCCGCGAGCTCGGTCCCAACGATCCTATCGTCTACGGACGTGACTGGTACTACAGCGGCGGAACCAACTACGGTGTTCGTATTTTCAACATCTACGACTACCTCGTACGCGAAAACGCTCCTTCCAACCAACACAGCGTAAGCGTAAACGGTAAGAGCGGCAACACAACCTTCAATATCGGTCTGGGATACGTATTCCAGAGCGGTATGATGAAGCCTACGACAGACGACTTTACCAAGTACAACGCTTCAGTAAAGGTCGAGACCGAGGTCAACAAGTATGTCACTCTCCGCGCGGGCCTTATGTACTCGACCCGTACAAAGAGATATCCTCTCATCGCCGAGAGCACCTCTTACAGCCCCTGGCTCTACCTCTACCGCTGGTCTCCCGTATTCCCCTACGGTTACGATGAAAGAGGAAACATCTTCCGCGGCGTGTTCTCCGAGGCAACTCAGGCAAACACCGCTTCGATGAAGTACAACTACAACAATGTAAACCTCGGCTTTACGCTCCATCCGCTGAAGAACTGGAACGTTGTTGCAGACTATACCTTCTCGAACCAGGAATACATCCAGGTACTCCCAGGTACTTCGTTCTCCGCGGCAAACTGGAAGAGCACCAGCCCCGTTCCGTATCTCGACGACAACGGCAACCAGATCTACGTAGACCACGACGGTAACCCCGTAGCCAGTACGGCAGAAGGCGCCGATATGGCTTACTACTTCCCTTACGTTGAGGATTACGTTCAGAATCAGGATATCCACTTCCTTTCCCGCAAACACGAGAACTCATACCGCCACACCTTCAACGGTTATACAGACTACACCATCTATATCGCCAACTCACACACCATCAAGGCGATGCTCGGTATGAACCTCTCCACCTACGACCGCGCAGGACACACCACTCGCGTCACCAATCTTTCGAACTACGAGAATCCTCAGTTCGCATTCGGTACCGGCGTATGGACAGGTGAAGGAACCGCTTCCTGGGAGTCGCAGCTCGGCTTCTTCGGACGTCTGAACTACAACTTCAAAGACAGGTACCTGCTCGAGGCCAACCTCCGTCGCGACGGATCTTCGAAGTTCCCTACCGACCTGCGCTGGGCATGGTTCCCTTCATTCTCCGCAGGCTGGCGTATCATCGAAGAGCCTTGGATGGAATCGCTCAAGCAGTATGTCTCCACCCTCAAGGCTCGCGTATCCTGGGGTTCAGTCGGCGACCAGACCGTTTCTTCGTCGCTCTATATCCCTCAGATCTCGACCGGCCAGAACAACTGGATCAGCAACGGCGGCCTTACCAGCTATGCCGGAACTCCTTCCACCGTTTCCGACACTATCACCTGGCAGACTATCAAGACAGCCGACGCCGGTATCGACGCCCGCTTCCTTAACAGCCACGTAGGATTCAGCTTCGACTACTTCATCCGCGACACCGAGAACATGATTGTCCCGACCGACGGAGTCAACACCGTTACCTACGGCGCCTCAGCTCCTAAGGCCAACCTCGGCGCCCTCCGTACAAACGGCTGGGAACTCCAGATCGACGGCAACTGGCGCTTCGGCAACGGACTCGGCATCAACGCAATGTTCCAGCTCGCAGACGCCAAGAGCAAGATCACCGCTTACGGCGAGACCACCAGCCTCAGCAGCTGGTATGTAGGAAAGACCTACGGTGAAATCTGGGGCTTCAAGGCCGACAGACTCTATCAGTTCGACGACTTCGAACTCGACGCCGACGGCAACCTCCAGCTCATCGAGCTTACCGAGGCTGACACCAACGACCCTGCCTGTATCGGCAAGGCTTCGTTCAAGCTCAAACCCGGCCCGAACGGCGAAAAGCCCGTCTATCAGTCATACTTCGAAGGCAGCTCGTTCCACTATGGTCCTGGCGACATCAAGTATAAGGATATCGACGGCGACGGAGTTCTCTCCCGCGGAACCCGCACCACCGATGACCATGGCGACCTCGTCGTGATCGGTAACGAGACTCCCCGCTACGAATACAGCTTCCGCCTCGGCGCAGACTGGATGGGAGTAGACGTATCCGTCTTCTTCCAGGGCGTCGGAAAGCGTGAGATCTGGGGACAGGGCCCTATCGCTGTCGCCGGCTTCTACACCTCCGACGGTGCTATGGCCGCTGCTTTCGCAGACAACTACTGGACTCCCGAGCGCACAGACGCTTTCTATCCGGCTCCTTACAATATGGGCCGCGACACCGGCGTCGACTCCTACAACTACCTGAAGAACGACCGTATGCTCCTGAATATGGCATACCTGAGGCTCAAGAACCTCACCGTAGGTTACACCCTCCCCGCCAAGATCTCCAGCAAGGTCGGTATCTCCAAGCTCCGCGTCTACTTCACCGCTGAGAACTTCCTTACCTGGGACAAGCTCCGCGGACTCCCTATCGATCCTGAGTGCGTCACCGGCTACTCTATGTGGGGCAGCAACTATGCACAGGGCTGGACCGGCGTTGGAACGCCCGTGTTCAAGACTATCACTTTCGGCACACAGATTAACTTCTAATCACGACTATGAGTATGAAAAAGTTAATATACATCATATTTGCCGCAGCCACTATCTGCTCCTGCAGCCAAATTGACACTCTGCTCGACCGTCCTGTTCTTACCAAGACCGTTGACAACAACTTCTGGCGCACCGAAGGTGACATCAGACTGTATGTGAACTCCTTCTATCCCCTTTACTTCGAAGGTTACGGAGAGGACTGGGATCAGGAATTCGCCCCCGTTCGCGGCGGCACCGGTTTCTGCGACGATTTCGTATCCGAAGGAACCCAGAGCCGTTTCGAGAACAAGGTTCCTACCAGCCGCGGATCTTCTTCTGAAAGCCGCAGCTGCTTCGAACAGTACTACGGACCCAGCTGGGGCTTCGGACGTATCCACAAAATCAACATCCTTATCGACCGTCTCAAAGAGCACAAGGATAACTTCTCCGAAGAGGCTTACAACCACTGGCTTTCTGTAGCATACTTCTTCAAGATTTATGAGTACTCCGACCTGGTAGGCGTTTTCGGAAACGTTCCTTACTTCGAGGAGACAGTCAAGGATCTTGATTTCGACACCCAGTACAAAGACCGCGACAACCGTCAGTTCGTGATGGACAAGGTCTACGATATGTGTAACTTCGTGCTCGATAACATGAGGGTAGACGATGGCGCAAATACCGTCAACAGGTATATCGCAGCCGCCTTCATCTCCCGCTTCATGCTCTACGAAGGAACCTGGCAGAAGTACCACGCAGGTGAGGAGTTCACACACAAAGTCTTCGTAGATGCAAACGGCAACCAGACCAACAAGATTGACAGCGGAACCGAGAAGTTCGTTACCGAGACTGTCTGCGACGACGAACACGCCAAGAAGTATCTCGAGTTGGCAGTCAAGGCCGCAGACCTCGTGATGCAGAGCAAGAAGTACAGCTTCGGCAGCAGCTTCAAGGCCCTCTTCACCTCCGAGGATCTTGGAGGCAACCCCGAAGTTCTTCTCTACAGACACTACGACGAAGCTCTGCAGGTCCGCCATCCTATCGGATCCTACAACTCCGGCTCAGATTCCGGCAGCAATGTCAGCCTCGAGTACATCAAGGCCTTCAACTGCCAGGACGGAAAGCCCTGGTCGATTTCCGGCGTCACCGGAGCCAGCGACTTCTCCCTTGCAAACCTCGTAAAGACCCGCGATCCCAGATTCTTCGACTGCTTCTGGGGACAGGCCAGCATCAAGTCCAACTCGATGATCTACTGCTACAAGTATGCGGCATTCGAGGCTCTCGACGAGCTTTATAAGACCAACACAAGGCTTCCTCAGTGGCAGGGTATCTACAACACCAACGACGCTCCTATCATGCGTCTCGGAGAGGTAGTCCTCAACTGGATCGAGGCCAAGGCCGAACTCGCCGAGTCCTATGGCGGAGACGCCGTCTCCCAGGCGGATCTCGACGCGTCCATCAACGCGCTTCGCGACCGTCCTCTCAGCCCCGGAGCTCTTGCAGCGGGAGTACAGAAGACCGCCCATATCCAGCTCGCCTCCCTTCCCAGCGACCCCGTCAGGGATCCCGACGTCTCCAAGCTTCTCTGGGAAATCCGCCGCGAGCGCCGTATGGAATTCCTCCACGAAGGAAGCCGTATCAAGGATCTGTACCGCTGGGGAAAGATCGACTATATGGACTACGATATGAATCCTGATCACTATCTCGGTCCTTGGATCGACTGCGTAGCCGAACTCGGCAGCGGTGACGATGTTCCCGAGATCAACAAGAACTTCCTCACCCAGAGGATCAACGTCCTGACCGTTCAGCACGCAGACGGCACCGTTGCCAAGTACAACGGCACCAACGCCGCCGATATGATCGGTTTCTATGTAGTTCGCAACGCAGCCAACCGCGAGAACTTCTTCACCCGCTCCTATATGGCTCCTATCGGCCAGCAGCAGATCGACGAGTATAAGATGCGCGGCTACGTTCTGACCCAGACTGAAAGCTGGTAGCAGTTATGAAAAGGCTGTCTGTAATATTGTGTCTTTTCGCCCTTCTGGGGGCGCAATCCTGCGGTGATCCGGAGATCAGCGCCCCCCAGAACACGGGCAAGACCGCGGTAATAGAGCCGGGAACCGACCCGGGTACTGATCCAGGTACTGATCCAGGTACGGACCCGGGTACGGATCCAGGTACGGATCCAGGAACTGATCCAGGGGCCGGAACCGGGACCGAGACTACCGGTAAGCTCTGCAAGGAGGAGTTCCTCGGCCAGTCGCCCAGGATCATCGCCTATATGACGGAGTATACCAGCGTCTCGACTATCGATGCCAGCTGCCTTACCCATATCAACTATGCCCACGGACGTTTCGGCAATCCCAAGACCGGCGACGGCGGAATCGTAATTTCCGAGGGCAGCAACGGCCTGATGAAAAAAGTCATCGCTCTGAAGGAGAAAAAGCCCAGCCTCAAAGTCCTCCTTATGATAGGCGGATGGGGCGAACACGCCGACGGTTTCTCGATGATGGCCCGCGACGCGGCGAAGCGTTCCGCTTTCTGCCACGCCTGCAAGCAACACATCGACAATTACGGCTTCGACGGAATCGATATCGACTGGGAATACCCGGGCGGCGGTCCCTCGACAAACGGAAAGAGCGACGCTGATCCAAAGAACTTTGTTCTTGTATTAAAAGAACTTCGTGACTCGATCGGTGACACGAAAATCATCTCTTATGCATCTTCTTCTAGTGCGAAGTATATGGATTGGAAGGGAGCAATGGAGTATTTGGACTACGTCAACGTTATGACCTACGATATGGGAAAGCCGCCGAAAGGACACAATTCCCCTCTTCAGAGCTCGAAAACCTTCAGCCAGACCGGCTGTAAGGAAAGCATCGACCTCCACGTAAAGGCCGGAGTTCCGAAGAGCCGTATGAATATGGGAGTTCCTTTCTATGGCCACGGAGTGTCGCCCTACGATTCGGACGTAAAGTTCGTCTCGATGGCCGATATCTTTGCTGCGAAGGAAGGGAGCAAGTACTACGGCAAGAACATCCGGAAGTGGGATGACACCGCCAAGGTACCCTACCTGACAGATGGCGACGGCAATATCCTCCTGAGCTACGACGACGAAGAGTCAGTCACCGCAAAGGGACAGTTTGTCAAAGACAACAATATCGGAGGCGCAATGTTCTGGGAGTTCCGTCACGACGACAGCAAAGGAACTCTCCGCAAAGCGCTTTGCAGAGCTATTTATGGTAAAGAATCAACACTTTAATAACTAACCTTTTTAATCATTCAAAAAAATGAAACGTTTATTCTATCTTGCTTTCGTGGCACTCGCAGTATTTGCCTGCGACAAGCCCGGAGTGGAGCCCAAACCGAAACCGGGTCCTGACGATGATCAGAAGGAGCAGACCGGCGGTTACGATTCGATTTCGATCGTTCTCAAGGCTTCGAACGTTAAGACCGCTTGGGCCGACGGAGATGCTCTCCAGGTCTATTGCGTGACCGCAGACGGCGCAGATGTAGAGGCCAAGTATGTCCTCTCCGCAGGCGCCGGCAGCGCAACCGGTACTTTCGTCCCTGCAACCGGCGTTACCGCCGTTCCGAAGGGAGGAAGAGACTACTTCGCGGCTTATCCTTACGACGAGGAGAGGACGTTTGCTCAACACAACACCTTCACTGTAGTTGTTCCTGCTGATCAGACCGCAGCAACCCCTCTGTTCGCCGCCGCTTCCGAGGCTACTACCCTCGAGCTTGCGAGCTTTATGGGCGCAGTCAAGTTCACCCTCACCGGTGACGCCGAGCTCAAGAACATCGCTCTCGAAGACAACAACAGCAACAGCATTCTTTCCGGAAACGTTACCTACAACGCAAAGACCGGAAAGGCTACATTCAAGAATGCTTCCGCAACCAAGCACGAGATCAGCCTCGTACTTCCCGAGAAGCTCATCGTCGACGGCACTACCGCTCCCCTCGTAATCGAAGTTCCTGCCGGAACTCTCGCAGACGGCGGCAAGCTCACCCTGTTCGACATGAACGACAATGCTGCGGCTGTTATCGACATCCCTGCTCAGACTATTGCAGCCGGCACAGTCAACGACCTCGGCAACCTCAGCTTCGAGGCTGTCAGCCAGACCGTCGACCTCAGCGTTGCTGGTACTGCCAACTGCTATGTCATTCCTGCAGCAGGTTCTTACAAGTTCAAGGCTGTCAAGGGTAACTCCAACGAAGCAGTTGACGCCGCCAGCGTAGAGATCTTCTGGGAAACCCGCGAAGACACACTCGCAATTGAGGCTGGTACTATCATCAAGAGCGCAGTCCTCGACGGAGGATATGTAGTCGTTGAAACCGCTAAGCCTCTCGTCCCCGGTAACGCTCTCATCGCCGCTAAGAACGCAGACGGAGACATCCTCTGGACCTGGCATCTCTGGCTGCCCGAGACAACCGTCGCGACCATTCCTGATCCCGACGGAGAATTCTGGGCAACAGAAGTGATGGACCGCAACCTCGGCGCTATGGTTCCTACCGACACCACCGCCAAGGCTCTCGAGAAGTCCTTCGGTCTGTACTATCAGTGGAGCCGTATGACTCCTCTCGTAGGTCCGTTCACAGTAGCAGGTACTGAGACCACCGGTATGGAGAAACTCTCCCAGACGATGGACTACTGGATCTCACATCCGGCAGAAATTACCGAGGGTGACGAAGGTGCCAACAACTACCTCAAGGAGCCTCTTGATTACTGGGGAGGCGAAGAGAGCGCTGATGGTTCCAAGACTATGTACGACCCTTGTCCTCCGGGATACAAGGTCCCTGTCTACGACAACACCTACGGAATGTGGATCAAGCGTGATGACACTACCTGGGGATTTAACCAGGAGAATATGTGGTTCTACTTCAAGGCCACAGGCATCACCTTCCCTCTCGACGGTTATCTTTCCGCCAGCAAGAGCCAGAGCAAGTACGGCATCCGCGCCCTCATCTGGAGTGCAACTCCTGGTATCGGCGATGAGCACGACGTACGTGGATCCGCAGCCTTCTTCGACCTGAGCCGCGATTCCGGCAAGTACTACTATCACAGCTACTTCCGCTATGCAGCAGGTAACATCCGCTGCGCCAAGGAGCATTAATAGTCAACCCTCTCAAAGATGGGGGCTCCGTGCCCCCATCTTTTTAATTTTTTGAGTTATGAAATCATCCATTCTCGCATTCTGTCTTTTAGTCGTTTTCGGATTCACATCCTGCGTTTCCTGTACAACAGATGATAACAAGGGCCCTGTTGCCCCCATCAAGAAAGAAGCCGTAGCCAACGAGGACGGCACCTATGGCGGAGCCCAGAGCGCTGCCAGCTGGACCAACCCGGAAGACGCGCCCGTGATGGGGAAAGTTACGAGCTGGACCCTCAAGGGAGTAGTCGAACTATCCGGCCTTTGTCTCAGCAAGGACAAGGACTTTATGTGGGGAGTAGGCGATCAGGGTGATTTCTACAAAATCCACTTCGACGGTACTTTCGAACATATCAAGAACTTCGACAACGACCTCGAAGGGCTTTGTATGGATCCCGAAACGGGAGATCTTTACATAGCTTCGGAACCCAACCGCATCCGCGTAATCAGGGCTCCGAATTATGATACTCTTGTCAAGATCTGCGAAGTCGCAGACGCGGCAAGCTATGAAAACTCAGGCCTTGAAGGCATAGCCTACTACAAAGGCCAGCTGTACGTAGGCGCCCAGACGGGAGCCAACTACTGGAGATATTCCCTCAAGGGCGAAAAACTCTCGAACAAAACCAGCCTCAGGACCGTCTGCCCGACCATCTCGGAGGTTGGAGATATGTGTTACGACGCTGAGCGTGACCGCCTCTGGGTGATTGACTCGAACAGCAACAGTACCCGCCCGGAATACCTTCCCTTTACGCTGTATATGTTCAGCGGCGATGCATCCAAAATAATCGCGAAATATCCCCTCAGTTCTTTTACCAAGAACAACCCCGAAGTCTGTTGTGTGGACCACACCCACAACTGCATCTGGATAGCGGACGACTCTTCGAACTCTATCCTCCACAAAGTAGAATTTTCGAATTTGTAACATATGAAACGATTTGTCTTACTCGCCTCGGCTCTCGCTCTGGCGCTCTTCTCCGCATGTGAGCCGCAGCAGGAAGCGCCGGTCTACGGGGGCAAGCAGGCTGTACCGGAAGGCCAGGAGACGGAAACAACTACCCCCGAGGACTCCACAGAGCGAGACGCGCGCCTCGCCCGCCTGGGAATCACCCCGGTAAGATGTGTGTACTTTACCGAGTATACTCCCAGCGCTCAGTTCCCGAAAGAGGAAGACATTCGCTGCTTTACACACATAAACTATGGCCACGCCCGCTTCGTAGACAAAAAGAACGGAACGGGACTGGAGATAGCTAAACCCGATTATCTTAAGAAACTCGCGGCCTTCAAGAAAACCTATCCCGAACTCAAGATTCTTCTGATGGTCGGAGGCTGGGGCTACAATGCAGACGGCTTCTCCGAGATGGCAAAGGACAACGCTAAGCGCAAGGCCTTCGTCGAGAACATCCTGAACGCCTGCGAGACCTACGGAATAGACGGTGTAGACCTGGATTGGGAGTACCCTACACACGCCGCCCACTCTACCCACAACGGCGAGGACTACTACAACGGCGCCGACCCCAATGACACGAAGAACTTCAACACTCTTGTAAAGGAACTGCGCGAAGCTCTCGGCGAGAACAGGCTCATCACCTACGCCGCGTCCTCCAGCGGCGAGTATATGGACCACAAAACTGCTCTCGAGTGGGTCGACTACATCAACGTAATGACCTATTCGATGGGAGACCCGCCCTACCACAACTCCCCTCTCTACCGCTCGAAACTGACCCGCAAACGTTCGGGCGAGGAGAGCATAGAAACCTTCCATTCGAAGGGCGTACCCTACGACCGGATGAACTACGGGGTCGGTTTCTATGGCCACGGCGACGGCTCTGTCTATCCCTCGTCGGTCCAGTACCACCGGGCTGTGGACGCGCTCTCGACCGGCAAGGTCGACGGAAAGAGCGTGGAGGGTTACAATATCCGATGGTGGGACGATGAGGGCAAGAACTGCTACCTCGGCGACAAAGACGGTAAAATGTACGCCAGTTACGAGGATCCCGAGTCTATCAGCTACCGCGTCGCATTCCTGAAACAAAAGGGTATGCTGGGCGCTTTTGCCTGGGAATATCGCGAGGACGATGCGAAGGGAACGCTCAGGAAGGCGCTTCGCGACCTGATGGACGGGAAAACGGTAGAGAACCCCTATCCGGGCAACGGACTTTAGCCGAAAAATGCTTATATTCGTAGAGCCGTTCAAGTAGACGGTTTTATGAATTAAATGAAAATACACGTTACATCAGAAACCGGGCGTCTCAGGGAGGTTATCCTTGGACGCCCGGAATCGAATGGTCCCGCTCCGACCCCGCAGCAGACCTTCGATGCAAAATCATATGAATCCGCCTCAAAAGGTATCTACCCGAAGGATGAGGACATCATCCGCGAGATGGGAGCCTTCGAGGCTGTTTTACTTAAACACGGGGTCAAAGTCTACCGTCCCGCTCCTGTAGAGAACTGCAATCAGATATTCTCGCGCGACGTAGGTTTCGTCATCGACGACAAAATAATAGTCTCAAACATCATCCCCGACAGACAGGACGAGATAGACGCCTACGACGAGATCTACAGCCAGATCCACTACAAACAGATCTACAACCTGCCCGAAGCAGTCCATGTCGAAGGAGGAGATGTAATCCTTTACGGAGATATCCTCTTTGTAGGCCAATACGCATTCAAGGATTATCCTCAGGTAAAAACAGCGCGTACAAACAGACTTGCGCTCGATTACCTCGCAATGTTGTTCCCCGAGAAAAACATCATTCCGCTGAACCTTCGAAAGAGCGATACAGATCCTTATGAGGGGATCCTGCATCTGGACTGTACCTTTATGCCGGTAGGCCGAGGCAAAGCCATCATCTATAAAGACGGCTTCCTCAACCCTCGCGATGCCGGCCACATAATCGAACTCTTCGGCCCCCAGAACGTATTTGAGCTTACTAAAGATGAGATGTACTGGATGAATTCCAACATCTTCTCCATCTCCGAAGATATCGTTGTAGTCGAAGAACACTTCACCCGTCTGAAGGCCTGGCTCGAAAGTCAGGGCATTACGGTCGAGACTGTTCCTTATCGTGAAATTTCCAAGATGGGCGGACTTCTTCGCTGCTCCACCCTTCCTTTATACAGAGACTAGATTATGGGAAAACTTGTGATGGTCGCGTTCGGAGGGAACGCACTGCTTAGGGCCGGGCAGAAAGGCACCTACGCCGAACAGCTCGCCAATGTCGAAGATGCCTGCCGCTGCCTGCTGCCGCTGCTCGAGCAGGGCTGCGGGCTCGTAATAGGCCATGGGAACGGGCCGCAGGTCGGGAATGCGCTCCTGCGCCATGAAGCCGGGTCCGCCCAGTTCGGGCTGCAGGCGATGCCGATGGACTTTTGCGGCGCGGAGACCCAGGGCTCGATCGCGTATCTTATCGAGACCGCGATGGAAAAGGTTTTGAAAAGCGCCGGAATGTCGAGGTCGGTGGTATCGCTTGTCACCCGCGTAGAGGTTTCGGCCGAGGATCCCGCCTTCGCCGCCCCCTCGAAGCCGGTAGGCCCGTATTATAAAGAGATTCCCGATCAGGTCGGGAATGACGGGAATGTCATGCCCGGCTCCGACCGGGCATCTGTCTATCGCGAAGACCCGGCTGGACGCGGGTGGCGTAAGGTCGTGCCCTCACCTAAGCCGCTGGCCGTGCAGAATATCGAACTCGTGGAGCGTCTTGCCCGCGAAGGCTATATAGTCGTTTCCGTCGGAGGCGGCGGAATCCCGGTGGTCGAAGGGAAGGACGGTCGCCATGGGGTCGAGGCCGTAATCGACAAGGACCTGGCCTGCGCGCTCGCGGCCGTGAGGATGAAGGCAGACGAGTTTTATATCCTTACGGACGTCCCGAAGGTGTACGTTAACTTCCGTAAGCCGGGCGAGAAGGCACTCGATTCGATGTCTGTCGCCCAGGCGCGGCAGTATCTTGCAGAAGGGCAGTTCGCCGAAGGCTCGATGGCCCCGAAGGTCAGGGCCGGTATCTCGTTCGTAGAGAACGGCGGCGGAGAATGTATCATAACCGAAGCCGGCCAGCTCGGAAACCCCAGTTGTGGAACAAGAATAGTTAAATAAGAATATGGTTAATCTTAAAAACCGCAGCTTCCTCAAGCTGCTTGACTTCACCCCCGAAGAAATACAGTATCTTCTCGACCTCGCAGCAGAGCTCAAGGCCGACAAGAAGGCCGGACGCGAACACAAAACCCTCGTCGGTAAGAACATCGCGCTGATTTTCGAGAAGACTTCGACCCGCACCCGCTGCTCCTTCGAAGTAGCGGCCTACGACCAGGGCGCCCA
>JAEEGH010004058.1_pt1 | contig 37816 bp, 33 predicted proteins | sample 9134181 | NCBI WGS metagenome assembly JAEEGH01 (sample SAMN16246544, study PRJNA631951) | gut metagenome | biome: gut microbiome; feature: rumen; material: DP-attached | host: Bos | place: Iran: Karaj | collected 2018-10 | reverse complement strand
TTTTTTAGTAATTGTTTAATTATTAGCGACTTCCGAAGAAAACTAAATTTTTACTAAAGTCTTATTTGCATTTTCTTATTGTCTATTGATAAAGTTTTTATAACTTTGCAGCGTATTTGTGACGAATAATATATAACAACAATAATTATGAAACGACTGAAGATGATTAGGAAAGCCATGATTAGGAATAGATATATAACAATTATTATGCTATTCTTTCCTTTGTGTGTTTTTGCGCAAGTTAATCCCCAGCGTGGCTACATCCTGACTAACGAGGGTGATACAATACGGGGTACGATAGACTTCCGGTCGGAAGCGAAAAATGCACAGAGCTGTCGTTTCAAGGCTGACAGCACATCGGAATACCGAAGCTATCTGCCAGGCGAAATACGCGGTTACCGCCTTGAAGGCGACGGTGTATTCTATGTCACACGGTCTTTCCCTGTTGAAGGCATCTCCAAGACTTTCTTCGCTGAATATCTGTTACAGGGAGGCATCAGTCTCTACCGATATCAGGAGCATACGTGCGACTACTTCTATTTAGAGAACCAGAAAGGTAACGTTGCCGAATTGCGCGACCCTGAGGGCAACGGCAACAGCAGGGATGTCCGCGAGCGTAATTACGCAGAAGCCTCCAAGCTGTTGACAGAGGATCTGACGACACCACTGGAACTGGCTTCCAAACCGCTGTCAGTACCCAGGCTGACCAAGCTCATACGCCAATATGACGAGACATACTGCCAGAGCGACGGCGAGTGCGTGCAGTTCCAGTACGATGTCAAGAAAGTGAACACGATGGCCGTCCACCTGCTGGCCGATGTAGGGTATGACTTCTGTCGGATGGAGATAGCAGGATACGACAAGAGCTATCGTCTGACAAGTTCACAACCTTTTCTGTCTGTTGGCCTCGACCTCAGTTTCCCACGCTATAGCAAGGGCTTGTCCTTTCAGGCTCTCGGATTTATCGGGCCGTGGAGAGGAACAGGAAAGGCAAGAATGAAACAGGGTGACGTAACTGAGAAGTTTACGTGCTATGGACTACAGATAGGAGCCTCATACAAGTTCCTTGCCGACAAATCTGTCAATCCATTTGTCCACGGAGGTTTCAAGGCCATGCACTTCAACGAGATGGAGGCAAGTTACGGAGAGCTGAACGACCGAGGAGGTGAGGGAGTCGGTTTCTATGTTGGTGCGGGTCTGCACATCCCTTTGCAACATTTCGGACTCCGGCTGTCTGCCAACTATTACTACACCCAGAATTCCATGGACGAGCACTCCATAGATTTCAGAGGATTAACAATTAAAGCAGGTATAATTCTTTAAAGATCATGGAGGGCTTCTGATTATTATTTGGGTGATCACGGGGACGCTTCCAGTGAGCACTTTTTGAAAGTGAAATTTTGAGATACTAAAAGAATATGGAAAGAGAATTCAGAAATGCAGTTATACAGGCAGCCAAGGGGTACGGCGGAAGTATTCGCCAACTATCGAGACTGACCGGACTCTCGTATGGTTTAATTCGTAAAGTTAGCTGATTATGAACAAATTAAAAGTGCTCACCAGTTACTATGTTTGCAACTGGAAAAGTTACCACTGAGCGCTGAACATGCGCTGGAGAAGGTTTCGTTCTGCTGACAACGACGAACCTCTCCGCTACGCTCCGAGAACCCTCCTTGTCATCAGAACGATGAAAGGGCTTCGCGGTAGAACGTATAAAATTGAAGGAAAAAGTTGGTACGATAATAATTGGTTTGTATCTTTGTAAGTGCTAAAAACAAAATACGTTCACAATTAAAACCGTACCAATATGCAAAAGTACAAAGTTTCCTTCAAAGGACAAAACATTTACGTCGGAATTGACGTACATTTGAAGACGTGGCATGTGACAACACTCACCGAGAGTGGCTACAAGTACTCATTCGCTCAGCATGCAGATGCAAAGGAGCTCTTTGACAGACTGAACAAGAAATTTCCTGAAGCTCACTTCAAGTCTGCCTACGAGGCAGGCTTCTGCGGTTTCTCGGCCCACTATGCCCTAACGGAGCTGGGTGTTGAGAATATCGTGGTTAACGCTGCCGACATTCCTACAACAGGAAAGGAGAAGGTCATGAAGACGGATGCCGTAGACTCCGAGAAGATTGCCTGGTCATTGAAACGTGGTGAGCTTAAAGGCATTTACGTGAAGGACAAGCGGTATATGGACGACACGAACCTGATGCGCCTTCGTCAACGGTTCATCAAGGATCTCTCACGCCTGAAATGCAGGACAAAGAGCTTGCTGTATACGCAGGGCGTCACATATCCGGAACGCTTTAGCAGAAACCGCACGCATTGGTCTCGAAACTTCATGAAATGGCTTCGCGAGGAAGTGGAGCTGCTTTCAGAGGAGAAGATGACGCTTATGTTGCTTTGCGATGAGGTGGAGAACATGAGGAAGGCCGTTTTGAAAGTCACTCGTGAGATTCGCCGCCTGAGTACTACTGAGAAGTATAAGGAGAACTTCGAACTGCTGACCTCCGTGCCAGGATTCGGGCTCATCATATCAATGACGATGCTGACTGAAATGGACAACAATCCCATGCGGTTCCCCAACGAACGCAAATTTGTGGCGATGCTCGGCCTTATTCCCACCTGCCACGACTCTGGTGAGAAGACTGTAAGCGGCGAGAAGACCTTCAGAGGCAATAAGCAGATTGGCCCGCTGATAGTAGAGGCAAGTTGGATAGCCACACAGAGAGACTACCAGTTGGGAGCCTATTATACCAATTGTTGCCAGAGTATGAAACCGCAGAAGGCTATCATCAAAGTTGCAAGGCGGCTGGCATGCAGGGCCTATGCCGTGATGAAGACAAAGAAGAAATATGTGCTCTCATAAGGGATACATGAACAATATGCATAACAACAGGTTTGCAAGTCGGGCAGACTTCTCATATTACATAATGACCACTAACGGTTCTTGATGAGTCCTCGTAACTACATCTTTCACTAGAATGTGGCATTATACTCTAAGATCTGAAGAAGTAATCTGATGAGTGGCTACGACTCACTACATCTAATAGAAGTTTGATCCGGCTTACCTGTTGTTTATGCAATTGACCAGATGCTTCGAAGAAGTGTTTGGACGGGGATTTCTTGGCTGTATATGTGTAAATTAAAGTAAAAACAACAATAAAACGATTAAACAATGCTAAAAGATGGACCAATTATTTGGTTTGCAACATAGAAGAACCGACCCCGTGATTCCTTTTCCTTCGGAAATCACGGCAATTTCTTCAGGAAATCACGGCAATAATTGCAAGAAATCACGGCAACTTCTTGCGGAAATCACGGCAACTTCTTGAGGAAATCACGGTGATTTCTGAGGGAAAGTACGGTGATTTCCGAAGGAAAGTACGGTGATTTCTGAGGGTTTTCTACGCGATAATGGAGGGCTGAAGTGCCGACATGCCGACAAGCAGACATTGATTTCTAAGAGTAATAATAAAAACAAAAAGGCATATATAAATAGCTTTATACCTTTTTTTAATATCTCTATGAAACTGATGTCTGCTTGTCGGCATGTCGGCATCAGAAAACCTAACGGTCACACCATCTATCGGGCGGCCCCCTTCTAATGGTACTCCGCCCCCCTTATATCAGTCCCCCTTTATGGGGGACGATGGATATAAGGGGCGAGGACCATAGATCCCCCACGACATACGACGACCTATCAAGCGGCGTCAAGTATATCGCTTAAATCTACTGCCTCGACATCGAGAGAAAACATTTAGATTACAGACAAAAGCTGAAGGATAAAGACGGAGCGTGACGGATGCGGACAATGTAATTGCCGGGGTTCGTATCTTTGCAGGAGTTTAACAAATACTGAAAACGACATGGATACGAAAAACAAAATACAGATGATACACATCATACAGATGTTTTCTAAAACCCTTCGCGTACCGTGCGCGCATATACGCGGTACGCGAGGCATTCTTAAGAAACAAGTGTATATCTGTATATCTGTATTACCGCCGAAAGAGCATTTTTACGAAATGAGTATGACAGCGTGGATGGCAATGAGAAAGATTGCGTCGCCAACTACTCGCCAGCGGGACAGATGGAACAGATGGGACAGAGTTTTTCATTAACTCCTCGCGTACCGCGTGCACGCGGTACGCGTAGAATCTTTAAAAACTACTGTCTCATCTGTCCCATCTGTCCCTGAAAAGACAATCACTCCCACTCGATGGTTGCTGGTGGCTTGGAAGAGATGTCGTAACAGACGCGGTTGACGCCACGGACCTTGTTAATGATTTCGTTAGAAACGCGGGCCATGAAGTCGTAAGGCAGGTGGGCCCAGTCGGCAGTCATCGCATCGGTCGAAGTGACGGCACGCAGGGCTACGGGGTGCTCGTAGGTTCGTTCGTCGCCCATGACACCCACGCTACGGACGGTACTCAAGAGGATAGCTCCGGCCTGCCAAATCTTATTGTATAATGTTTCGCCATCGGTATCGACATACTCGCGCAGACCACGGATGTAGATGTCGTCAGCATCCTGTAGGATGCGTACCTTCTCGGGGGTGATGTCGCCCAGGATACGAACGGCGAGTCCGGGGCCAGGGAAGGGATGGCGCGTGATGAGGTGCTCAGGCATACCTAACTGGCGCCCAACGCGTCTCACCTCGTCTTTGAAGAGCCACTTCAATGGTTCACACAGCTTCAGATTCATCTCCTTGGGCAGTCCGCCGACGTTGTGGTGGCTCTTGATGACCTTGCCCGTGATGTTCAATGACTCGATGCGGTCGGGGTAGATGGTGCCTTGACCTAACCAACGGGCGTCCTTGATTTTCTTCGCCTCGGCGTTGAAGACCTCGACGAAGTCGCGGCCAATAATCTTACGTTTCTGCTCTGGGTCGGTGACACCTGCCAGGTCGGCAAAGAACTTCTCGCTGGCATCGACGCCGATGACGTTCAGGCCGAGACAGCGGTAGTCATCCATGACCTGCTGGAACTCGTTCTTGCGCAACATGCCGTGATCGACAAAGATGCACGTCAGGCGGTCGCCGATGGCACGATTTAGCAATACGGCAGCCACGCTGGAGTCCACGCCGCCTGAGAGTCCCAGAATGACACGGTCGTCGCCGAGTTGTTCCTTCAGCTCGGCAACGGTGGTATCGACAAACGACGCAGCGCTCCACTCCTGACGAGAGCCGCAGATATCGACGACGAAGTTCTTCAGCAGGGTTTTGCCTTGTAAGGTATGGAACACCTCGGGATGGAACTGGACTGCCCAGATGGATTGGCAAGTGGACGATTTCCCATTAACATCAGGTTTTTCACACCAGAAGGCGGCGTTCTGCACGTCCTTCGTACTGCCGATGACCTGGAAACCGTCGGGGATGGCGGTAATGGTGTCGCCATGGGACATCCACACCTGGGAACCTTTCTCGAAACCTTTGAACAGCGGGTTGTCCAAATCGATGGTCTCTAAGTTTGCACGTCCGTACTCGCGGCTGTTGGTCTTTTCGACGCGTCCACCCAGCGTGTGGCTGATGAACTGTGCGCCATAGCAGATGCCCAGCACGGGGACCTTGCCTACGAACTGCGTGAGGTCGACCTTAAATGCCTCCGGATCGTGGACTGAATAAGGCGAACCGGAGAGAATGACACCTATGACGGAGTCGTCGCCAACGGGAAACTTGTTGTAGGGCAGGATTTCGCAGAAGGTATCCAGCTCGCGCACCCTGCGGCCGATGAGCTGGGTTGTCTGTGAACCGAAGTCCAGAATAATAATCTTTTGTTGCATAATGTGAAATTGCGTGATTAACTGGCTGCAAAGGTAAGCAATTTCTTTGAACTTTAAGCTTTGAGCTTTGAGCTTTATGATGCCTCTTTATAGATATTTAACGCTCCAGTACCCTCTTGGAGCAAGTTAAGTTGGAGAAATAATTGCGAAATGATGTAACAAACTCAAAGATTATCTCGTTTAAATAGACAGAAGCGTTCATCGATGACACTTTAAGAGTAAACAAAAAACAAATAACAATCAAAAAGATGAAGATTTTATCTGAAACGTTTAGTCCTTTGCGGACTATTAAAAAGTGGGCCGTTTGTGCCGTGTTAGTATTCGTATGTGCTGGTGCCAATGCCCAAAGCACGGACTTTGACAAGCTGGAAAAGATTGATGGTGTGGAATATCAGTATATTGGCAAGGAAATGATTGCTCTTGCTGCAAAACAGGGGGAAGGCTTGCATGTGGGCGACATAGATTTAAAACTCGGGGATGGTAAGGGAGATGAGTTCCTCAAGAAGCTCGACAATGTGAAGGTTTTTACGTGCGAAGAGAAAGGTAGTATCAAGAAATTCAAGAAGACTGCCCTGAAACTGCTGAAAGGCCAGGAATGGGAACCGCTGCTCGAGACGAAAGGTGATGACGGCGAAATCGTAAAAATCTATCTCTCCAAGAACGGTGAGCATTCAACCAACGTCATCTTCTCTGTTGAGGACGATGAGGCTCACCTGGTAGTCATCAACGGAACGTTCGACTTTGCCAAGATGATGCAACAAGGCATGAAAGTAAAGACCGAAACGGATAACTTTAAGGCCGAAATGAATAACTGAACTAAAAGCATAAAGAGATGAAAAAGTTGTTGTTATCATTGGCATTGCTGCTATGCGTGGGCAGTACGTTCGGACAGACCCCACAGGAACTGATGGCCAAGTACAAGGCCTTCACTAATGCCGAGTATAAAGATAACACGGAAGAAAGCCGCAAAGATCTATTGGAAAGCGAAGCAAAAGGGGAAAGTGGCCTAAGCCCAGAAGACTATGACTTTATTCGGAATAATTTCAAGAGGTCGGAGCAAGTGCAACTGGTATTGGATGATGCCCAAAAAGCACAACTAGCTAAAGACCTTCAGGCGCTGAAGGGCGATGAAATGCTTTTTACACAAAATGACAACTCGGAGTCTGCGGAGGGTAAGAACCTCGTACAGAGCATGATTAACTCGATGTTCAGTTCTGATTTTCAACTACGATTTTTTGGAAAGGTGAAAGACAACATCATCGACGGTTTAATTGTTCGCTGTGATATTTGGGGAAAGGTGGTATTAGCCTATATGGACTGCAAGTTAAAGAAAGAACATCTAATGAATGCTTTCTTCAAGGGATATAAGGCCAATCTTGAGGTTGACAGCGATGTGACTGACATGAAAGATGCCATCAAAGAGGTGAAGGATGGCAATGCGCTATTCGTCATCAATGGCGAAGAGCACCCTGAACTCCACTCAGAAAAAGATGCAATCGAATATATGAGGGTTCATAATATTTCGTGGAACCATGAATCGTGGGTGGTTGGCGGCGCCGTGAAGGAGAAATACCCCAATACCGACAGGAAGGTGGTCATTGAATATACGGACGAGCCGAAAAAATAACTGAATGGATGCACGAGAGTTCAAGGAGCGGTTCATGCCTCACTACAGGTTGCTCTATCGGGTGGCTTACCACTTGACAAGCAATGCGCAGGATGCCGAAGACCTGCTTCAGGACTTGTTCCTGAAGCTATGGCAGAAGCGCGATGACCTGCCAGACGAAGCGATGAGTAAAGCTTATCTCGTGACCATGATGCGAAACTTGTTTGTTGACCAGCGGCGATGGAAACATGTGGATGCCTCAGCTGAACTGAAGAACGGCGACGATCCGCCTGACGAACGGAGTCTTGACCACCAGATAGATGCGAAAGACGAGGTCAGGCAACTGGAAGGGCTCATCAGAGAACTATCCGAAAGAGATGCCAAAATCATCAAGATGCACGTGGTGGATGACCGCTCCTACGAAGAGATAGAGCGCGACACAGGACTCTCACAAGGCAATATCCGCATCATCGTGATGCGAACGAAAAAGAAACTGAAAGAACAATTCAATAAAATCACGAAGACATGGACGAACTGAATCTGAAAACGTTGGAACAAATCCCCATTCCCGAAGGGCTGGAGGAGCGGCTTTCGAAGAAGATTGACGAATGGGAACGTGAGGGGCAGCGGGCCAAGCGTCACACCATCCGGCCCAGAGCCCTGCGCTATATGGCTGCTGCTGCCTGTATCGCCCTTGTCTTCGGCGTGGGATTCCATCTACTAAATCAATATAGCGAAACGAATCTGGCCGAACAGGACACTTACCAAGACCCTGTCAAGGCACAACAGGAGGCGGAACGCGCCTTGAACATGCTGGCCATAAACCTGAACAAGGGCATGGGTCTTCTGGAACGGGCTAAAGCCTTGAGCGACCAGACGGAACAATCATTCAACGAGAAACTAAAGGTAATGAAATAATATGAAACAGATCATCATAAAGACCCTACTTTGCATAGTGATGACCGCTGGCTGTCTCAACGCTAATGCTCAGGTGAAGGCATTCGAGAAATATGCCGACATGAAGAACGTCACCTACGTGTTCATTTCCAAATATATGCTGGGTATGGCGGGGAAGAAAGCATCGCCCTCAGTGCCAGGCGTAGACATCAACACGCTGCTCAATAAGCTGACCGGCATTCAGATTATCAGTTCTGAACACAAAGGCGCCCAGACAAAACTGAAGGAGGACGTCAAGAACATCATGGCGAAAGGCAATTACGAAGTGCTGATGCAGATGAACGAAGAAGACAGCAAGGTGAACATCTTTCATAGCATCGACCAAAAACTATCTGCCGTCGTCATGCTGGTAGAAAGCAGCGACGAGGTGACCGTTATGATATTCTCAGGCAAGTTCACCCTTGACGACGTCATGAAAATCGGCAAATCATAGTCTGATTAAGAAGTCTTCTGCTTCCTGTAGTGAGTCGAGTTTGCCAACGTCGAGCACTTGAAGGTCTTGCTTGGGTAGCCCAACGATGCTGGCACGGTGGCAGACGGAGAGATAGAAGTCGATGATGGCGAAACGGTCGGGGAAACGGTCCATCAACGGGAACAGACGGGGCGAGAAACTGTGGATACCCGAGAAGGCGAAGGCATATAACTGAGTATTGAGAGTGGAGAGTTGGGAGTTGGGCAATGCATGGACTTCCAGGCTGTCGTCAATGGTAAAGTCCGACTCGCGCAGCCAGGGATAAGGCGACTTAACCTCGCCCGTCTCAATGTTCTTCCAACCCATCAGACGCATGGCATTGTCGAAGAGCAGGTAGCGCTTCGTCTTGCGACGGCTCACTAAGAGCACGGCGTCCTCGTCGGGCTGATGCTGACGCGAGAACCACTGGTAATCCACGTTGTCCAGGATGTCCACGTTGTGGATGAGTATGGGTTCGTCGTCGCGGAAGAGCTGCTGCGCCTTCTTCAGCGCACCACCCGTCTCTAAGAGTTGTGCCGTCTCGTCGCTGATGAGAATGGAAGGAATTTCCAGAGACTTGACGTGGTCGATGATTTGCTGGGCAAAGTGGTGAACGTTGACCACAAAGCGGTCGAAACCTTGCTGCGCCAGTTTATCGATAACAATATCCAAAAGTGGGCGCCCGCCAACGGGCACCAGCGCCTTGGGCATGGTGTCCGTCAGCGGACGAAGGCGGGTTCCCAGTCCCGCAGCAAGTATCATCGCCTGTCGCATACTTCCTACTTTAGATTTCCTTTCTTCCAGTCTTCGTACTCGTGGCCATTGGCCTTGTAGATCTGCAGACACAGGGTGGGTAGCCACTCCTCGTCGAACTGCAGGCGGATGCTGGTCTCGGTAGCCTCACCAACGCCACGCTTGCTGCCGCTCATTGACTTGCTGCTTCGGGCAGGCAGGTCAACGCCCTCGAAGGTAATGGTCTGGTTATCCTCGGGGAAAGCCCAGTAGATGGTACGATAGAGCACCTTATAGGCATCGCCGGGAATATCGTAGTCGGTACGGTTATGGACGGTAACGCCGATGCCGTGGAATGACGAACCACCGGCTGCACCGCCCGTTACGGTAACCTTCGAACGCAACTCTTTGGTGATGCGGTCCACCATAAACTCCTTAAACTCGTAGTCAGCCAGCAGGTCGGCGATGGTAGCATCATCCATATACTGGTCTATCCATCCCGTACGGACAGCAAAGTCGAAGAGGTCGGGGTCGAACGATACGATGCCGAAGGTGGCATCGACCTTCAGATTACCCTGTTCGTCCTCCTTGACAACCATCGAACGGTTATCGGTCAGTTTCACATTGTAGCCGTCGTCCTGCTTCTCGATGACAACCTTGTCGGCAGCATAGCCGTCGAGACTGAACGAGTCAACACGATCGACGCCAGGAATCATCATTCGCAGCTGGCGCACATCGTTGTCGAGAACCTTCGTGGCAAAGTTTGTAGCAAACTCCCGCACTTTCTTTTCTTTGTTATCACACGACACCAGCATCAAGGCCATCAGCGCCGTCAGTAATAAGAGACTTTTTTTCATAAGCTTTTGAATTTAATCTTTAATATTTAATTTCTAATTTTATTTCAGTTCCTGCACGATTCCCTGTTCGCGGTGGCAGATGTGCACTTCGATACCGAACTTCTGGTGGATGTGCTCAGCCAGATGCTGTGCAGAATAGACGCTACGATGCTGACCTCCCGTGCAGCCGAACGAGAACATGAGCGATGTAAAGCCACGTTGTATGTAACGGCGCACATGGGCATCAGCCAGTTTGTAAACGCTGTCAAGGAATGTCAGTATCTCGCCGTCGTCCTCCAAGAAGCGGATGACTGGCTCATCGAGACCCGTCAACTGTTTGTAAGGCTCGTAACGGCCTGGGTTATGCGTAGAACGGCAGTCGAAGACGTAGCCGCCGCCATTGCCACTCTCGTCCTCAGGAATACCCTTGCGGTAGGAGAAACTATAGACACGCACCACTAACGGACCCTGGGCATCGTACTTCGAGAACGTTGCCGGACCGTCTTGAGGATGCGGCTTATAGGGGTTGTTGTCAGTCGTCTTAAAACCGTCGGCTCGCGAGGCAGCTACCTCAATCTTCTGGAATTGCGGCAGGTCGGTAAGACGTTTCAGCAAGTCCACCAGATAGGGATAGGGGTAGTCTATCTCCGACAGCATCTCGCGCAAGTTGTCCATAGCAGGCGGAATGCTCTCTATAAAATGTTGCTTACGTTCGAAGTAGCCGCGGAAGCCGTAGGCGCCCAACACCTGCAACTGGCGGAACAGTACGAAGAGCGACAGTCGCTCGACGAACTTATGGGGCGACGGCACCTCGGTATATTGCTTCAGCGCGTTGTAGTATTCGTAAACCAGTTCGCGGCGGAGCTTGTGTGAGTATTTCGCCGAGGCCTGCCACAGGAACGACGCTAAGTCGTAGTAGTACGGTCCGCGCCGACCGCCCTGAAAGTCGATGAAGTAGGGCTGCTGGCTGTTCTCTCTCTGAGGGTGTGGCGATCCGAGGGCTGTTGGCTGTTGGCTATTGACAAGCATGACGTTGCGCGCCTGGAAGTCGCGATAGAGGAAACATTGCGTATCGTCGTCTGACGTCAGGTCCTTGGCCAACAGGCGGAAGTCGGCTTCGAGTTTCAACTCGTGGAAGTCCAGCTCGGTGGCTTTCAGGAAGCAGTACTTAAAATAATTCAAGTCGAAGAGCACGGAGTCTGCATTGAAAGCCGGCTGCGGGTAGCAGTTAGAGAAGTCCAGTTCGCGGGCACCCCGTAACTGGATGTTTGGCAATTCCCGGATAGTCTGCTTCAGCAATTCTTGCTCGGCAAGCGTATAGCGACCACCTGCCTCGCGACCACCACGAATAGCATCGAACAACGACACGTTACCCAAATCGGTCTGCAGGTATCGCAGTTCGTCGTCGCTGACTGCCAGTATCTGTGGAACGGGTAGCTTACGTCTCGTAAAGTGACGTGCCAGATAGACAAAGGCGTGGTTCTCGTCGCGGCTGGTGCCTATGCAACCTACTACCGTCGAGCCGTCCTGACCCGTCATACGGTAGTATTCGCGGTTGCTGCCTGCCCCAGGGAGCTTCGTCACTTGCTGTGCCTCTTCCCCACTCCATTGCCTGTAAAGCTCTAACAATTTCTCCATAATTCGAGCGCAAAGGTACAAAATAAAGTGAAAAGTGAAGAGTGAAAAGTGAAAAATTTGCTGCCGCAACTACAAATTCTTTATTCTTTATTCTTTCTTTCATTTAAAATGTTTACCTTTGCAAGATGAAACTAACAAAAATACATAAATAACATGATGAAGAAAAAGGTTTTTATCCTGTTTTTGGGTCTGTTCTTATGCTGTGTCGCCAGCCATGCGCAGGACGACTTGAAGAGCGAACTCCACAAACGCGCCGAGGCCATAGACGCTAAGAAGAACGTTGCCTCAGCACGCTCGATGTACATCCACGCCTTCAACGACTACTACAATCGGGGACTGATACAGAAAGGTGTGGAGTGTGCCGTCAAGGCTACCTCTTTATATTATAATGACCACTTTTGGAAAGAGGCCTTCGACTTGCTACGCCGCGCCGACGAGATCATCAACGGCAGTCAGCTGAGTAAGGCAGACAAGGCTGAATCGCACTACATGGTGACCAAGGAGCGCTTGCAGATGTACATGAAGCTGCGCAAACCGGATAGTGCCAAGGACCAGCTGAACATCATGGACAGCCAAGTGAGCCAGTCGGGAAGCGACGCCCTGAAGAACGACCTGCTCTACAACCGTGCCATCTACTACTACACCTTCGGCATGAATGCCCAGGGCAATGCCGTCTTTCAGGAGATGGCTGCCAAGCTGACCGCCAGCAAGGAGTATGATAAAGTGGACGAAGTCTATAAGACGCTCATCGCCAATGGCCGCAAGTCGGGCAACGCCAACATGGTGGCGCAGTCCTACAGCAACTACATCGCCTGGAAGGACTCCGCCAGCGCCCTGAAACATGCTGACGAGATTGCCGCGCTGAAGAAACAGATTACCGACAACGAGTCCGTCATCGCCGAACAGGACAGTTCGCTGACAACACGGCAGGTCATCATCGTATCACTCTGCGTACTCGCTGCCATATTAGCCGGCATATTGGTCATAGGAGGTATTGTCCTGATGCGCTTCATCATGCTTACCCGCAAGCAGCAGAAGACCATCCGTCTGGCCAACGAGAATAACGCCCTGAAGGCAAAGTTCATCAGTAACATCTCGGCCCAGTTAGAGCCCACGCTCCAGAAGCTTGACAACCGCCAGCCGGAAGTCAAGGCCTTGCTCGACTTCTCTAACCACATTCAGACACTTTCTGAACTGGAGAATAATCCTGAGGAGGTCGCTCTGGAAGACACCCAGATAGCATCCTTCTGCGAAGGGCTGATGGACCAAATACGCAGCAAAGTGAAGAACGGCGTCAACCTGGTTGTCAATGCACCGAAGATGAGTGCCTCCATCAACCGCGAGTACGTCTCACACATTCTGCTGCACCTCCTGAACAATGCGGCTATCTACACTCCCGCAGATGGCAAGATTACCCTGGAGTTCAAGAAGCGTGGCCAGCACTCACACCAGTTCTTGGTGACTGACAACGGCGTAGGCATCCCTGAAGAGAAGCGCGAGGACGTCTTTAAGCCATTCCTCGAAATCCGCGACCTCACTAAGGGCGACGGTCTGGGACTCCCCATCTGTAAGCAAATGGCGCTGAAGATGAAAGGCGATCTGGAAATCGATCCGCAGTACGTCAAGGGTACCCGCTTCGTCCTTGATCTACATGCGTAAAAGATGACAAGAAACATAAAAACTGTCGCTTTCGAATTGAAGGCGGCAGTTTTTTATCAGGATTGAAGGTGTCAGTTTTTCATTATTCATTTAAATAGATATTCCGTATAGCTGTCGTTGCGGCCATTCATGCGAAGACGCTTGATGGACGACGACTTGCTATCGACGACAAGCACAAACGAGGTGAACATCTGACGCTTCTTGCCTATAGGCGTAATGGTGACGGTCTGATCGTTACCCGCCGTTGTCACCTTGATGTCGTTACCCGTAGGAATGGGCTGATGGTTGATGACGGCTTTCAGCACAGAATGGAAGTCGTCGAAAAGAGGATTCTTCTTGCTGTCGGTAACATGCTTCTTACCCTTCTGGGTCATCGTAAACTTCGTACCGTCCATCAGCAGCTGGTCACTTCCGCCATCCGTCGTAATACAGATGTAGTCGGGTTTCTTGATGGTCACATCACCCTTTGTCACCACGTCGGTCTTAATGGCCTTAGAGTGGGTAACCTTCGTAACGGCTTGCTGAGCGTTGGCACAGCATGCCATCATACAAAATAGTGCTATCAGAATTTTTGCTTTCATAATTATTACCATTTTTATTATTTCAGTTCTCTTATTGTCGATAGTGTGTTAAAGGCTGTCATGGTGACGCCCTCAAGACCGTGCAACACAAGGCTCTGACCCGTCAGGAAAAGGTTGGGAATGGGTGTCTTGGGCGACAACATCGTCAGCAATGGTTGACGATAGTCTTTCCTGATGCCAAAAGCCGAACCGCAGGGCGATAACGTATAATCGCGCCACGTCAGAGGAGTACTGGTATATCGTTTCTCAATCATGTCGCGCAGTCCGGGGATGACCCTTTCTGCCAGGCGGATGCAATCGTCAGCCAGGCGTTCCTTCTGCATCTCGTAACTCTCGCCGCGACGGCCAACAGACGTATTCTCCCAAGGTTTGCATAGTGCCCACGGCATAGGCGTCAAGAGGTCTATCTGACGGGCATAGTTGCCAGTCTCAGGGACTCTGCAACTGACCATCACGCCACCGACGCTCTTATCGTCTTCAGGGAAGCTCCACACGTTGGCCTCTCGATAGACGTATTTGTTGTGGTTGAAGTAAGGCAACGTGTCAGGCTTCAGCACCAACGACGCCGTAAACATGCCAAAAGTATTCTCCAAGGCATTGATACGGCGACGGAAGATGCCCTTTAAGATCGGTGACGGTGTTGTCAGCCAACTGAACGTCAGCTGCGGATGGACGTCGCTGACGAAAATAGTTCCTTCATACACATTGCCGTCAGAACACCTTGCGGCAACAATCCGACCGTCTTGGTCTTTCAGTTCTTGGACTTCTGCGCGGCAAACGATTTCGCCCCCGAAAGCCTTGATGTCCTTGATCAGCGAGTCAACTATCAGGTTACCGCTGCCTTTCAGACGCCAGCTACTTTGGATATAGCTGCTCATGCTGTGGGCAAAGTTGAACAAAGGCAACGACTCGCGTCTCAGCTCCATCTTCAGGGCTGTGCCGGAAAGCACGTTGATGAGCAACGGATCCTGGAAGAGCGACTTCAGATAGTCGTAAGCGCCCACCTCGCTGATGTCCTCCATCGGTGGCAGGTGCTCCAACATTTGGACATACTGCCTTAATGCGTCCTTCTCATGAGGGAAGTAATCGCCCAGCGTAGCAGCAAAGTGCTCAAAGCCCTCAGCTAACGGGAAAGTCTGTGTGCCGATTGTAATCTGGTCGAAACCGTCGGCATCCAGCCTGTGCCAAGGCAGCTGCATCAGGCCTAACTGCTGGAAGGCCTCGTGCAAGGGCTGGCCTTCAGCCAAGCCGCCAACATAGTGAAGACCTGTATCAAAGTCCATGTCACTACGACGGAAGCTCTGCAAACAGCCTCCCGGCTGTACCTGCCGCTCCAGCACAACCACACGTCGGCCTTCCTTAGCTAACTGTCTGGCACAAACCAGACCGCCCAAGCCACTGCCTATCACGACGACACCGTACTTCATTCTTCACTCTTCCCTTTTACTTTCCTATATATGGCGGGTTGTAGGATGTATGCCAATATGACGGCGGAGAGTAGTCCGACGAGGGTAGAGAATCCCACGCTACGGATAGCCGGATGGCTGGCGATAAGCATGCTGCTGACAGTCGTTATCAGCGTGAAGGCACTTAACAGAATGGCCGTTTTGTGAGAATTGAGAATAGAGAACCGAGCATTGACTCCTTCCTCTTTTTCTTCTTCTCTTGTCAGGCCGTTCATCACAAAGATGCTGTAGTCAACGCCGATACCAAAGATAAACGTCGAGATGATGATGCTGATAAGATTGAACCGTACATCGAACAGCACCATAGCTCCCAGTACGATGATCCAACTGAGCAGGATGGGCATGAAGCCCAGCAAGGTAAGCTTGATGTTGAAACGGAAACTCAACAGCAATACGACAAAGACGAAGAGCATCGACAGCCATTGAAGCACATTGAAGTCGTCGTTCATCTGTAGCAACGTGTCCGTCGTATAATAATAGGTGTCGAGCACCAACAGGTTGGGATTGCTGGCGATGGCGTCACAGATGCGGATATAGTCACTCTCGTTGCTGCGCACAGAGTCGTTAGCACAACGTACAGAGGTAAAGCAGAGATAATCACCGCCATACGACTGTTCCATGAGTGTCGACTGATAACCTTCCGGAATCAGTCCAGCGGCATAGAGCGAGTCAGGTTCGTAGTCTCGGGTGGCCATCTCAAAGAATGTGTTAAAGGCCTCAGCGTTAAGGTCAGCCTGAGGGGCTGTCTGGGCTATCAGCGTACGCACTTTGTCAAGTCGTTCCTGAGTCCAGAAATCTTTCCAAGCCTGAATGCGCTGCTGCTGAACAGCCGTGGGCACAAAAATCTGGTTCGTGTGGGTATAGCTCTTCACCAGTCCTAATTGTTGGAGGGAGTCGAGCTTATGATCAAGGATGGCAAAATGACTAATGGCCTCTTCCATCGTCTTGCCCTGACTGGCAAAGTATTTGGTCTTGTCACCTGTGTACGTCTTTCTCTGGAGCAGTTGCTCTGAGTATTCCGTCATATCATCCAGATAGCCCAGGTTGTGCATATCGGCATCGAAGCGAGTACCTCCAACAAGGTATGCTCCCACGCCAACGACAATAACCAAAACCACAACAACCAGCAAAGGCTTTTTCTGGTCGAAAGGATAGGTATTGATGCGGTCGAGCCATTTAAAGGAAGACGGATGTTTCTCCTTCGTCTTACTGCTTAGCAATTGCGGCAGCCAGACAAGTGAGAACAAGGTGGTGCCGAGGATGGCAAAAGCAGCAAAGAGTCCGAAGTCTTGCAGAAGGGCCGTATTGATGAAGATGAGTCCCGCAAAGGAACCTATGGTAGTGACACAGCCCAGCAACACGGGCTTTACCTGGTCGCGCAGCATCTTTTCTCCGACCTGAACGTCTGAGTGTGGCACACTATCGCCACAGGCCACATACTGATGATGGGTTAGAATATGGAGCACATAGCTCAGCGCCACTCCTAACACCACACCGCCGATGCCTAAAGCCAATAGCGAGAATTCTCCTTTCAGCCAATACATCATCGACAGTCCGAAAAGGGTGCCGAAGACGACAGGCAGCAGGAGCAAGGGAATGGTGTCCCAGCGACGGAAGCAGAAGAGCAAGAACAGCAATACCAGCACCAGCGCACCGGTAATGGTAGTTGTCAGGTCATGCTTGATTTGTGTCGAGTTATAAAAACCGCTGGCAGGTGTTCCATGATAAGTGATACGTACGTTGGGATGGGTGGTGGCAAACTGGCTGATCAGCTTGTTCAACTGTTCAAAGAGTGCCGACCCCTGACCCGTATTCGTAGATGAGAAACGTGGCGTTATAAAAGCAATGCAAACGGTAGAGTCTGGCACAAAGAAATGATTGTCGATGGTCTGATAACTACCAGCACTCAACAGTGGCTTAAACTGTTCGGCCAAGACGTTGCGCAAGCCCATGGGGTCCATCTCAATCAGTTCAGGGAACATCTCGCCCACTTCACTCTGCAAGTCATCGTGGTTTTGCTGCATTTGAAGCAAGAAATGCTCGCGCGTCAACAACGAGTCAAAACGGGCATAGGCCGAAGTATCGATAAAAGCTGGCAGGTGGTTGCTCAGATAGTCGACGGCTTCGGGCAGTAAGTCGTCGTCCAAACAATAGAACAAGTCACCTATCAGTGTCGAGTCTTGTCTGATAGAGTCAGCAAAGGCGTCGCATGTCTCTATGAGCTCTGTTATCTCTGTGCCTTCTGTGCCCTCAAACAACAGGAACGTCTTGTCCTTGATCTTCAGGTCAGCAAAGGCCAGTTTTGTAGTGCCGTCCTCATTCTTCGACGACGGCATCAGTTTGTTGATGTCCTCCTCAAGGTGAATCTGTGCAGCAAAATAGCCAAAGAAGACGAAAAAGCCAATCATCGACAGCCAGCAGACTGTTCGATGATTGCGGAAAAATCTATAAATAAGAATGAAAAAGTTCGTCATTTCTGCACAAATATCTTGAGTTGAGCCTTAACACATCATTATTGCGCAAAGATTTTGAGCTGAGCCTTCGCTATGAGTTCCTGACCAATACGGCTTTCGCCTGTTGCGATGGTCACGTTCCCGAAAACGAATCCAAACTCAATAACGGTATCAACCTTTTCATCCGTCCGTGGCCTCCTCTGACATTCAAAATGCTTCACTTCGCCAATGAGTCCTACTGTCGGAGTTTCCGTCTTCTGTCCCAAGCCCATCAGAGCGGAACATGATTGTGCAATGTGCTCTATCAGTCCCGTTTCCGACATGGTGCCATCGGGCAGTATGAAGTAGTTGTCAGCGCGGACGGTAAGGGAAGTGGCGGCATGGGTGTCGTCACTCGCCTCTATCTCGTCCACCATGATGAAGGGCTCACGCTGGGGAATCAGCCGTTTGATGTCTTCATCTTTCAGCTTCATGCTGGAATGTTCTGCTCAATATAGTCATACAAGTCGTTGAACGACTGAATCTTATGCAATTCAGCTACAGGGATGGTCACCTTGTAGTTCACCTGCAACAGAGCCACCATATCGACCAGACTCAGACTATCAAGACTTAATGTCTCCTTGATGTTAGCCTCAGGGGTGATGTCACTTACTTCTACTTCAAACTCGTCGGCGAGCAGTGCGTTGACCTGCTCAATAATTTCATTTCGTGTCATAATTTACTTTTTATCTTTTTACTTTATTACTTCTTTACTTTTTTACCTTTTTACCTTTATAAATTCTTGACTATCAATGTGGAGTTAGTTCCTCCGAAACCGAAGGAATTACTCAGGAACTGGTCGAAACCTATCTCTTTGGTCTCACCCAAAACGTTGATGCTACTGGTCTCTTCGTCAGGATTCTCGAAATTTACGCTGCCTGCAATGAAACCATTCTTCATCATCAGCATCGAATAGATGATTTCTGATGCGCCAGCCATCCACATCTCATGGCCTGTCTGGCTCTTGGTCGAAGTCACGGGGACCCTGTAGTCGCCAAAGGCTTGGGCAATGGCCATCGCCTCGCGGGCATCACCAATCTTCGTCGAGGTGGCATGGGCGTTTACATAGCCGATGTCACGAGGACTGACACCAGCATCCTTCAGACAGAGTTCCAAAGAACGGGCAGGTCCTGCCACATTGGGAGTAGATATGTGGTCTCCGTTGCCTGAGAACCCCCAACCTACGATTTCTGCTAAGATAGGAGCTCCACGGCGCACGGCACTCTCGTAGCTCTCAAGGATGACGGTTGCTGCACCACCTCCAGGAACCAGTCCATTACGATCGCGGTCGAAGGGGCGACTGGCCTTTGTAGCTTCGTCGTTCAAGGCAAAAGACTGGATGCCGTCGAACGATGCCACACCATACATATTTGCCTCCTGGGCACCGCCACAGACTATACACTCCTGCAAGCCGTTACGGATGAGCAGAGCACCAAGTCCTATAGACTGTGACCCACTGGCACAAGCCGCAGAGGCAGTCAGGTTAATACCCTTCAGATGGAACAGACAGGCCAGGTTCATGGTCACCGTCGAATTCATCGACTGGAAGATGGCACCGCTACCGCAGGCGGCCGTCGAACCTGCATTGCGGAACTTGTCAAGAGCTATCATCGTGGCTTCGGCCACAGAGTCGTTGCCATAGATGATGCCTACCTCATGCTGGTCAATATAATCCTGATCCAAACGGGCAGCCTGCAAGGCGTCTTTTGTTGCCATGTAGGCATATTGTGCCTCCTCTGGCATAAACTGCCGCTGGTTGCGTCCTATAAACGGTTTCAAATCGGGGCGCGGCACGTTAGCTGTAAACGGCGAGCGGAATCCCGCATCCACACGTTCCTGACTCATCACAATACCACTCTTTCCATCGTACAGGGACTGGCGTACCTCGTCGAGCGTAACGCCCAGACATGACCAAATTCCCATTCCCGTAATTACTACCCTATTCATTTACAATTTGACTTTTTACAATTTACAATTTATATTTCAATTGGGTTTATTTCCTATATTCTTGGTGTAGCATCTGCGACGCTTAATCATTTCTGGATGCAGGGGCTTCCATTGTGATAGTTCTCGCACGTTATTCTCCAGTTGAGGTCCTGTCTCTGCCCACCGGAAACCATATTTATTATAAATAGGTATAAGGTCTTCAAAGAACAACGCGTTCACGCCATACCCTTGCAGGTCTGGACGCACAGCAATGAGCAACATCTCGGCATTGTCCTCGCGTTTCCACTTTAATGCCTTCAGCAGGTGATACCAGCCAAACGGCCACAAGCTGCCATTGGCCTTACGCAAAGCCTGCGATAAACTGCCCATCGTAACTGCCACACCTACCACTTCGTCCTTTTCGTCTACAATGACAGGTATGAGTTGTTTGTCAATTACTGGCAGATACTTGTGCAGGAATAGATTAACCTGCTCGTCTGAGAGTTTGGTAAATCCGAACAACGGCTCGTAGGCTTCGTTCAGCAGGTCGAAAACCTTCTTGCCATATCCCTTATGATAAACCATATCGTCAGTCACCTTGATAACCTTCAGCCCCATCTGTTCCCTGCAGTATTGGGCCACACGTTGGTAGCGGGCAGGAATCTCTTCTGGTATATTGATACGTATCTGCACCCAGTCCACTTCTTTCTCCAATCCCAATTTTTCCATGTGACGGGGATAGTATTCTGGGTTGTAGATGGTATTGACAGAGCCCGTTAAGTGGAAGTCCTCAACGAGCATTCCTTCCTTGTCGAAGTCGGTGATGCCAAGTGGTCCCTGTAGTATGTCCATTCCCTGTTCTGCACCCCACTGGCTGACAGCGTCGATGAGAGCCCGGGACACTTCTATGTCATCCACGAACTCTATCATCGAGAAGCGCACGCTCTTAGTTCCCCAACTCTCATTGGCCTTTTTGTTGACGATGCCCACAATTCGACCTATAGGCGTCTCCTGAGAATAGGCCACAAAAGGTTGAACCAAGGAGAACTTCATTCCTGGGTTCTTCTTGGGGTCGAACAGACTGCGAACATCACTGTCCAAGTCGGGCACATACTGCGTCAGAGCTCCGTAAATCAATTTCGGCACTCTGACGAAGTCACACATATGACGTTTTGTTTCTACTTTGACAACATCAACTTTTTTCATTACTATAAAAAAGCTGCCGCCAGTCTAACACTCAGAAGGCGGCAGCTTTCATTTCCTTTATTTTTTGAAAGCTTTGTACCTTTAGGGTAAAGAGCTTTCAGTTTATGCAAACGGATTCTCCGTGGGATAGAAGTTGCCCTTCGGGAAGTTGTAGTCAATCTCATCCACGGGGATGCCCATGTACTTGAGAACCTCCCACAGATACTTACCCTGGTGACCGAACATCACAGCACAGTGGTGTGGGTAGTGCTTCTCGATGAGGACGTGACGGTAGAAGCGGCTCATGTTCTTGATGCCGAAGATACCGATAGAACCGAACGAGCGGGTAGCTACAGGAATAACCTCACCCTGGGCGATGTAAGCGCGGAGCTTAGTGTCAGCAGTAGACTGCAGACGATAAACAGTAGCCAGACCGGGCTGGATGTCACCTTCCAAGGTACCGTTAGTAACCTCAACAGGCAGAGCGCGGGCCATAATACGCTGGAAGCACATCTGGCAGTTGCAAACCTTAGAAGAAGCAGTGTTACCGCAGTGGAAGCCCATGAAGATTTCCTTGTCGGTGTAGGTGTCGCAAGCGAACTTCTTGCCCTTGATGCTCTCCTCGTACATATCCTGAGGAACGGTATTGTTGATGTCCAACAGGGTAACAGCATCCTGAGAGATGCAGGTGCCGATGTACTCTGACAGAGCGCCATAGATATCAACCTCACAAGCTACGGGAATACCGCGGCTGGTCAGACGGCTATTGACATAGCAGGGAACGAAGCCGAACATGGTCTGGAAAGCGGGCCAGCACTTGTTGGCCATAGCCACATACTTGCGGCTACCCTTGTGAGCCTCAATCCAGTCAGTCAGCGTCAGCTCATACTGAGCGAGCTTCGGGAGCACCTGAGGAATCTTGTTGCCATGACCGAGCTCAGCAGCCATATCCTTCACGACATCGTCGATGCGAGGATCGCCAGCATGCTTCTGGAAGGCCTCGAACAGGTCGAGCTCAGAGTTCTCCTCAATCTCAACGTCCAGATCATAGAGGGCGCGGATAGGAGCGTTACAAGCCAGGAAGTTGTTGGGGCGAGGACCGAAGCTAATGATCTTCAGGTTCTGCAGACCAACGATAGCGCGTGCAATGGGGATGAACTCATGAATCATCTCAGCGCACTGGGCAGCGTCGCCCACGGGCTCCTCGGGGATATAGGCACGGGTCTTGCGCAGGCTCAGAGCCTGGCTGGCGTTCAGCATACCACAGTAAGCATCGCCACGACCGTCAATCAAATCGTTCTGGGTCTCCTCAGCAGCAGCGCAGAACATTGTCGGGCCCTGGAACCAGTCAGCAATCATGGTCTCAGAAATCTCGGGACCGAAGTTACCAAGATATACTACAAGGGCGTTACATCCAGCTTTCTGGACATCGGCCAGTGCCTGCTGTGCGTGAATTTCACTCTCCACGATGCAGATGGGGCACTCATAGATGCCGTCCTTACCGAACTTCTTTTCATACTCAGCGATAACGGCCTTACGACGGTTAACAGCCAATGACTCGGGGAAACAGTCGCGGCTAACGGCGACGATTCCGATTTTCATTTCAGGAATGTTATTCATACTTAGTTATTGTATTAAAGTAATGTTTAGTTGTTTTACGGCCGCAAAGATACAAAGAAATATCCAAACTGCAAACAAAAGAACATATAAAAAAAGTTATAGAGTGATACTCTCTATGCGCAATTTCTGAATGCCGATGGGCACTTTTACTTCTACGACGTCGCCAACTTCCTTGTTCATCAGAGCCTGTGCAATGGGCGACTTGATGGAAATCTTGCCTTCTCGCAAATTAGCCTCATGGGGGCTAACAATCGTATAACTCATCGTAGCATTGTTACTTAGGTTAACCATTCCGACCTTCGAGAGCAGCCCAACTTTGTCGCTGCCAAGACGGTTCTTGTCAATAACTCTCGCGTGTTCCAAGACCTTTTGCATGAAGCGTATGCGCCCCAGCAACCTGCCCTGTTCACGCTTGGCGGCATGATATTCAAAATTCTCGCTGAGATCGCCCTTGTCACGGGCTTCGGCTATGGCATCCCTCACCTGAGGTAGTTCTACGCTTTCAAGCTGACAAAGCTCGGCTACGAGCTTATCGTAGCCTTCCTGCGACATATATTCCATTGGGCATTAATCTTCGTCAAAGTCTTCCTCGTCGTCAAAACCGTTAAAGCCACGGCTGCGGGCAGTACCGTTACCGCCCCGTGGCTTTCCATTGAGTACATTACCGTCGTAGCCTTTAACTTCGCTACCGGTAAGCAGGTTTACCCTCTGAGGAATCGTGACTACCTTAATTTGAGGTATTTGATAAGTCTTCTTCATCATCATCGTTGATTATTTAGTGCTTTCGCACACTTTTCGGATGCAAAATTACAACTTTTCTTTTAATTATCGTGCATTTTTCCCAAAAAAATTCCAAAAAACAAATAATAAAGACAATTATTCCTATTTTGGCTGCATTGACTCAACAAAGAGGAAGGCTGACGTCTTCATCCAAAGCCCCACTAATAACCCATGAATATTCCCCCGAACAACCCATGATTATTATTAATAATGTGTAAAATCTGAGGAAAAATGTTTTAATCTCCAAGAAGAATTCGTACATTTGCGTTTTAAAAACGAAAATATGACTGAACTGATAACAACCCCAGAGGCAACGACGAAGCAGATGATATGGGAACGTAAGCTCCTGGACTTCTCGTTGCGCAACAACCTGCTGAACGCCAAAGTCGGCAGGAAGGTCATTCCTTTTAGCTCTTCCGAGATAGACCTTCTTGAAGACCGTCTTCAAGCCGGCGAGGACTATAACGTCACCCCTCAGCCTGGAACAACTGAACAGGAACTTCAAACGAGCTTGAAGTATATTTACCGAGCTGCTCGTACGTCGATGGAGGAGAATGGCGCCAACAGCCTGTTCCTGACGTTAGGCATGCTGGAATGGTACGAGACCGCCAAGAGCGAGCAACCCCGTCTGGCTCCCATCCTACTGCTACCCGTGGACATTGTACGCAGAAGTGGCAACCATTATATCATCCGTAAGCGCGACGAGGACATCATCCTAAACATCACGCTGGTAGAACTGCTGAAGCAGGGTTTTGACATTAACTTAGACGGTCTGAAGGACCTGCCGAAGGATGAGAGCGGCGTCGATGTGAAACTCATCTTCGACCAGGTTCGCAAGGCCATTGCCGAGCAGGACAGGTGGCGCGTCGTCGAGGAGTCGATGCTGGGACTCTTCTCCTTCAACAAGTTTGTGATGTGGAACGACATCCACACGAATGCCGACAAGCTGAGGGCAAACGTCATAGTGGCTTCGCTCATCGACAAACAAGACAAGCAGGAAGTGGTCAAGGATGCCGTTGACGCCAGGAGGATAGACAAGGAGAATGCGCCGATGGACTTTGCCATTCCTTTGGACGTAGATTCGTCGCAGATGGAAGCCATCGTGGAATCTGGTAGGGGACGGAGCTTCATTCTGCATGGTCCTCCAGGAACTGGTAAGTCGCAGACCATCACAAACATGATAGCCAATGCGCTGTATCAGGGCAAACGGGTGCTGTTCGTGGCAGAGAAGATGGCGGCGCTTTCAGTGGTTCAGTCGAGACTTGCCAAGATAAACCTCGCCCCGTTCTGCTTGGAGTTACACTCCAACAAAGCCACCAAGAAGCATTTCCTCGAGCAAATGGACGAAGTATTGAAGGTGACCAAGATCAAGTCGCCTGAGGAGTATGCCCAACGTTCAGCCGAACTCTTCAACGAGCGCAAGGAACTGATCAGTTACATGGAGGCTCTGCACCAGAAATCGTCGAACGGTCTGAGCCTTTACGACTGCATCTCGGAACACCTCTCCATCCAAGACGGCGACGACGAGACGCCATCGTCTGCCACTTTCCAGCTGCCGCCTAAGGAGCAGTTGACTGCCGACTTCATTGCCCGTTGCCGGGAACAGGTTGAACCTATCAACGCCATCCTCGAAATCGTAGGTCAGCCTAACCAGCATGCGCTCTTTGGTCTGGAGCCTATTGACAACCGTCAGGAGACACTAGATACCATCCGCACGCTGTTGCAGGAGTTCAAGGAACAGCACGAGAAGTTTGAGAGCCAAGCAGATAAGTGGTTCTTAGTACGCTGGATTGCCAAGTTGAAATATGCGATGGCAAGCAAGCGGATTACCAAGCAGACGAATGCGCTGACGATACAAGCAAAGACCGCCGATGATATCGTTGCCCATGCAGAACAATGGCTTGCAGGCTACCATACTGTCAGGGACTGGTATCATTGGGTGGACCAGAAGCGCGAACTGACCAAGATGGGGGCCGGTGCTGTGGTTGCGAAGCTAGAAGAAGGTGCCAAGCCTGATGTGGCGATGAACGGTTTCCTGAAAGCCATCTTCCGTTTCCTGATAGAAAGTGCCATTGATGAAAACGAACAGCTCAGGATGTTCAACGGACTGAAGTTCCGTCAGAAGATAGAAAAGTACAAGCGCGACACCGCCAGGTTCCAGGAACTCAGCAAGGAGGAACTTTACAGCAAACTGGCCTCCAGGGTTCCCTCCACGTCGGCAGCTATTGCCGAAGGGTCGGAAATCAGCATTTTGAAACGCAATATTGCCAACGGCGGAAGGGGAAACTCCATCCGCTCCATCATCGACAACACCCCCACTCTATTGCCACGACTATGTCCCTGTATGCTGATGAGTCCGATTTCCGTGGCTCAGTACATCGACTTGAATGCCGAGAAGTTCGACCTGGTCATTTTCGACGAGGCGTCACAGATGCCTACGAGTGAGGCCGTCGGAGCCATCGCCCGTGGCAAGGCACTCATCGTGGTCGGCGACAGCAAGCAGATGCCGCCCACCAGCTTCTTCTCTTCTAATCAGGTGGACGAAGAAGAGGCCGACATCGATGACATGGAAAGCATCCTCGACGACTGCATCACCCTCTCTCTCTGCGAACACCAGCTGAACTGGCACTATCGCAGCAAGCACGAGAGTCTGATTGCGTTCAGCAATTCCCAGTATTACGGCAACAACCTGCTGACCTTCCCTTCTGTCGACGACCACGTGGCGAAAGTGACGCTGGTTCCCGTGGATGGTGTTTACGACAAAGGCCGGACCAGGAGTAACCAGGAGGAATCGACTGCCATCGTGAACGAAATCCGGAGGAGGCTGGCCGACGAAGAACTACGGAAATATAGTATAGGTGTCGTCGCGTTCAGCAAAGTCCAGGGCGATTTGATAGAGGACGACCTGCTTGAAGCCCTCGACAAGAACCCGCAACTCAAGGAGATTGCAATGAACGGCAAGGAGCCTATCTTCGTCAAGAACCTTGAGAACGTCCAGGGCGACGAGCGCGACGTGATACTCTTCTCCATTGGCTATGGTGCAGACAAGGATGGCAAGGTGTCCATGAACTTCGGTCCGCTGAACAATGCCGGTGGCGAGCGCCGACTGAATGTCGCTGTCTCCCGTGCCCGCTATGAGATGATGGTATTCTCAACGTTAAAGGCCAGCCAGATAGACCTGAAGCGTTCCAATGCAAAGGGTGTGGAGGGTCTGAAGTTCTTCCTGGAATATGCCGAGACGGGCAAGTTGCCCACCATCCCCGGAGCTACCCAAAGCCAGACTTCCAACGTCATGGTGAAACAGATCTGTGATGCCTTAGAGCGTGAAGGGTATGTCACGGAGTCGTTCGTAGGCAGGTCGAACTTCAAGGTCGATATCGCCGTAGCCACCCGTGAGCACCCCGAGACCTTCGTCCTGGGCATACTCTGCGACGGCAAGACCTACTTCCAGACGAAGACTACACGAGACCGCGAAATTGTCCAGCCCAACGCCCTGCGCAATCTTAACTGGCGGGTCATGAGGGTCTATTCCATCGATTGGTACGAGAATCGTGACCGCACCTTAGACCAAATCCTGCAGGAACTGAAGTCTGCCGAGTCGGGCATGACGCACGAGGAACCTGCTGAGGAGAAGGCTGACTACGTCTTCGATGCCGACAAGATCAAGGAGTCGGGCATTACCGTTGACGATGCGCGCAACAAAGCCATGAAGTCCTATAAGGAATGTGGCATAGAGGCGACGAACTTCGACAAGGACAAGTTCGACCCCTACGACAGGAAGATTCTCACCATCATCAAGAAAATCCTGAAAGACGAACAACCCATCACGGAGAGCTACCTTTGCAAGCGCCTGGCAAAAGTCCTCGGCTTTGGTCACGCCGGGGCTAACATCCAGAGAGCCGTTTCCGCGGCTGCAGGCAGTCTGTACCAAGACCCTCTCTCCATCGACGGCGTCTATAGCTACTGGCTCGATGAACAAAGTGCCGACGGCTACAAATCATACCGTTCCCCATCGCCACGCACCATCACCGAAATACCTGCCGTAGAGATTGCTAACGCCATTCTGGAGGTTGTCGAGGAAGAGTTCTCCCTGCCGAAGGACAAGATTCCCACGATTGCCGCCAGGAAGTTAGGCTTCTCAAGTGCCGGCGCCAAGATCTGTGAGGTCATCAACAAGGTCATCGACCTGTTGGAGCGCAACGCCTCCATAGGCGTCTCGAATGACAAAGTCACGATTCAAAATTAAAAGAACAAAATAATAAAAGAATAAAAAATAAACAAACACCTTATATATTATGTTACGACTTATTGCAGATAGCGGAAGCACCAAAACCGACTGGACACTTCTTGTCACCACCAACCCCATGATGTCCTTTGAAGTACTGGCAACCTTCAAGACTCAGGGCATCACCCCCATCCATCAGTCGCCAGCTGACATCCGGCAGATTCTGTGCAACGAGCTCCTACCCCAGCTCTCGACCTTCCCACGGGCCAAGCTCGCCAACTCCATGATTCTTGACAACGACCTCATGCAGCACATCGAATTATACTTCTACGGCAGCGGCTGTACACCAGCCCACGTCCCCGTCATGAAGCAAGTGCTCAGCGAGGTCATGTCGCCCAAGAGCGTCGAGGTCTATAGCGACCTCATGGCAGCAGCCCGTTCACTCTGTCAGCACGAGGCAGGCATAGCCTGCATTCTGGGCACCGGAGCCAACAGCTGCCTCTACGACGGCAACGACATCGTGAAGAACACGCCCGCCCTGGGCTACATCCTGGGTGACGAAGGCAGCGGCAGCGTCCTGGGACGCTTGTTCCTCAACGCCATTTTCAAGAACCCCAAGCTGGAGACACTCCGCGACGAATACCTGACGGAGGCCAAACTCACTCAGGCCGACATCATCCGTAAGGTTTACAGCGAACCAATGGCCAACCGTTTCCTGGCCACCACTTCAACCTTCATCATCAAGCACTTGGAGAACCCTGTGATTCGCCAGATGGTCATCGACAATTTCCGCCACTTCTTCCGCAGCAACACCGAGCCCTACGGCCGCAAGGACCTGCCCGTCCACTTCGTCGGCTCTATGGCTTTCCACTACCGCCCGCAGCTAGAGGAGGCTGCCCGCCAGGAGGGCTACACCATCGGCCACACCCTCCAGAGTCCCATGGAAGGCTTGATCACCTACCACTCCCAAGCCTGATAAAACTCAAATCACTGACGTTTCCTGATTAGGCTTGACTGTCACACGGTAATTTCAAACCCAACCTAACAACCTACCATGATTCTTCAGAAGCCCTTTATTTACAGGGACTGAGGCATGGTAGGTTCATCGCTAAAGACCTACTATCCAACCTACCATCGAACCTAACATCCCTCCTCCATCAGCCATCGTTAGTGTCTGACTTCTTCCATCAGGCATCTTCAGTGTCTGCCTTGTTCCATCAGACATCGTTAGTGCCACCTGTCCCCTGATATCAACTACCACCTGACCTACCATAAAGCCTTACAGCATAAACGAAACGGTCAGCTGCCATCATAACTTTCCTACAAGCAACTCCTCTGCCATCACCTTCACTCGCTGTTCTGTGATAGACTCTTCTGACGAGTACAGCGCCTGCGTCTGCGGACTGTTCATCACCAGTCCTGCAGCATCCCTCGGCTCAATATCATATTCCGACACCAGATAGGCCGCAAGATCAGCCATTAGGTCCTCAAATTTTAAATACCTCTCTTCCATATCCTTATTCTTTGATTAGTTCTTTCAATGCCTTATTCGTGCAGAAGCAATACTGCACATATTTGCTCCCAAACTGGGACACATGCTCAGCAAAGTCGAGCAATGCCTCAGTATCCAGATAGCGTGGTCCATACTTCTGCTTGTGTCGCTCAATCTCCTTATCCACAAAAGCATCTGCCACAGGACCAATCACGATATCATAGTCGTGAGTGAATGTCTCGTCAATACGATTCAGAATGATGAACTTCGACCACTCTGCACTAAAACCCTTAAATTCCTTCACCTTTAGCTTATGCCCCTGTGTCTTGGTGGGATAATACAAGAACGGAGTGACTACTGGCTCACCACCGTCTCTACTAGCTCTGCGTTTGGCCATCAGGTAAGCACGCTGCCATTGTGGTGTCAAGTAGAACCCACGGCCAAAGTCATTCTTCGACTGGCACTTCTTCAGGTTAGGCGTCACTATCTCGACGTTGCTGCCATGCAATAGTCTCATACAGCCTTCCTGTATTTCTCGCGATTCCTATTACACACCTTATCGAGATCACTCAACAATGTCTCGCGTGGCAAGGTCTGCTCGTAGGCATAGTTCTCTTCAAGAAACTGAATGCCCTTGTATACAAGCAGATAGCGGTAGGCATCGGCAAACGCCATCTTCTTGCTATGGGCATACCACATCACGCCAATTGTCACAAAGCGCACACGCTCCACTCGCTTCTCGTCAGGTTCCTTCATACCCATCACCTGGATACTGATTTTCTCACCCATCGCATCCATCAGCAGGGAAGCATCCTCAAACGAGATATGCGTCTGCCCCTTCTCTATCTTGCTGATGCTGCTTTTAGGTAAACCAACACGCTTACCCAGTTCCTCCTGAGTAATCTTTTTGGCCTTCCTTACCTGTTGGATGGTAACGCCCAACATGCTGCCATTCTCTTGTGTATCGAACTTGTTCTTCATACCTTAGTTTTCCATTCGCACTATTTTACAGCGCAAAGATATGAAACAATTTCCGAAACGAGAAACTTTTTTTATTTTTTTTGCTTTTTATTGTTGTTTGACTAAAGTCCTTTCCTGAATTTCAACAACTCACCACCTTTTATATATATAGGACGGCCTTCTGGATATTTTTTCAAGATGGACCTGCTTTGGTGAATCTCTGAAGAATAGTTAATTCGGTCTGTAGATATGATACGCTCAATGTCAAATTTGCCAAGATTCACCTCCTCGTCAAAGATATAGCAATAATATCTGTCATGATGTGGTGAGGGATAGCCTTCCTTTATCAAATCCTCTTTTGTCCTCACTTGATATCCTTTTACTCGGAAGGCTTTAAACACGCCAAGGTTTTCCTTACCGAATTCGTATAACAGTACAAACTTGGCCTTTTTGTTTTGAGTATCCTGTATATTCAAGCCACCCTCAACATCCATACCCAACCGTACGTTATAGGCATTGTCAATCTTTCCGCCTTCATGTCCAAACATCCATTTCGTTTGTTCTTCCTTAAATCCGCCAATCAAGAAAGGCACATCCAGATAGTTCTCCACATAATGAATTGTAAGACGATTTTGTGGAATAACTCTTTGTGGGCGAGGCTGTACCTCTGGCAAAATTTTCTTTGGATCAACTCCCAAAGCGCATGGCTCAACATAGAACGCCTGTTTCAGTTGGAACAGAACCTGGTCATTCTCGTTTCTCACTTCTGCTTTCAGTTCCCGTTCTTTCTGTTTGTCTTTCAATTCTATTCTGTCTGGGTCACGTAGTGCTAACGAGAAATATTGCTGACTTCCCTGGTTTTCGAACGGTTGGAACACCTTGCCCAACAGCGTCTGGAAGTTTTCCTTTATAAAGGTATTAGGCTCTACGTCCTCATGCGCCGTCATAGCATAGAACAAGAAGTGCTTCTTCAACATATCCTGTATCTCCATTCGAAACTTCTTCCTTGCTTCCAAACGCCAAGCGGCCTTGGCCGTCTCCTTATTTCTTCCATACAAGCCCAGCACAAACAGGAAGTTGACATCGTAGTGGGCTAACATGTAGGTATCACGGTCGAACAAGCGATTCTCGAACTGGCGGTTCAGGTGGTATTGCTTCTTGTCCTTCGACAGTTCTATCTTGTCATCTGCCGTCAAATCATTCTGTTGGGCAGAGATGAAGAAATTTGGAATAATGTTATAGCCTTCCGTCACATCATCCCTCAGTTTGATGTGCTTTTTCTGTTCTTCCTCCGAGCCGTCATTGAATAGATCAAGGTTCCATTGGATGACATTCCTGGCATACGTAAACTGCTTGCTGATGGACTTGCTGTCCAATTGATTGCCTCGCTTGTAGTATTTCGAGTCACCGATATAATAGACATCATCTTTACTGTCATTGTTGGTAAGCACACGATATTGGTAGATGTGGTCTACAATCTTTCCGTCTGGCTGGTCTTTAAGTCCGTCAGGCAGTTTCTGGTCGCCTGCTATTAGTTCATCAATGATAGCCTCAAATACTATCTGGAAGTCTTTTGCCAGCAGATACTCCCTGCGGTCCACATTCAGGTTGATGTTTTGCGGCTGCTCAAAGAAGGCATAGCAAAGTTCCCAGAGTTCCAATGCCTTGTCAGAGAAATACTTATACTTTATCTGACGTAGCCGCAGCTTACCCTGTCCGTCAAGATACTTTTGGAATTTCTCGCCACGAATCAATGGGAAGTTGACGTTCATGATGACTGGCAATCCATACTTCTGCTGTATGTGGTTCAATATGCTATAGTAGATAATGAGCAACTCCTCGTCAAAGTTCACCCTCCGCTTTTTGTTCACAGGATTCAAATAAGCCACACTTTGTGCCCTTTGTCCTGATGTCTGCTCAATAATGGCCTGCGAGTGTGCAATGGTTCGTGTCCAGTTTATCTTGTTATAGCCCGCATGCATGTTCTTCACAATGAACGTCACGAATTGCTGGTTTCTCTGGTTCCATTGCTGCAAAGCTAACAAGATGTCAAGGAATGTGCTTGCCTTCCGCTTTTTCATCCGTCCCATAACGGGAGCCTGTTCGTAGAGAATGATGGACGGACGTTTCTTCTCACCGCCGAAGCGGTCGTATTCATGTTCACGGAACACGGATAGCGCACGATAAATCCATACCGACAGGTTATAGATAAACCTATATTCCTCCTTGCTTAGCTCATCGCATTTCTCCGGATTGATCAGGTTGCGAGGCTCGATATGTCCGAATACCTTTTCATGATAACGCTCACCTTCAAGTAGTACCTTCGGAAGAATAAACACGCAGTCATTCAGTTTTGGGTTGAAGTAATAGCCAACCTTGTCGAGGCTTACCTTCCCCTCGGCATCATGAAACAGCAGCTCGCCCAATACCTCCTCGCTGATGTCCTCACTCTGATACGGATATTCCTCTATCAGGATGCGCATAGTTTACTATTCCGTTTCCGTACTCTCAATCGAGTCCTTTGCTGTCTCTGTATATAGTTCGCTTTGATCGCCAAACACGTTGTGCATAAATGCTCTCAATGACTTCGTGTCTGCTATAGTCTTACCCTTGTCATCTTCTGTATAGAAAGCATCAAACGACGGATCGCCCTTGCCATCAACAACCTTGAAGATGGCATTCTCCTCATCCTTGAAAACATCATTCCATAGATAGAACACCACTTTTCCGACAAACCTCTCAGCATCAATCACCTTGCTGTCCTGTGTCTTTGGCTTGCAGAAGAAATAGCCCAGTTTCTTATCGTCAGAACTGGTGGCAGCAGCAATCTTCTCGTTGATGGCTTTGACGAATTCCCACCAACTACATTCAAAGGTATATGGTTTGTCGTCTTCTACGTAATCAAACTTCACAACCCAATTCAGCAGTTCCTTTGTTTCAGAATCCCTGCCCTCAGCTATCTTCACATACTTCCATTCCCAACGGCGCTTGAAAGCAGAGTCAATGGGGAACAGACTTTGGTCACTCGTGTTCATCGTGGCCCAGATATAAAGATTGGAAGGGAGCACAAGTTTCTTACCTTCTTTTACTCCCTCAGGAAAATCACGTTGGCTGTCTTTTAGTTCTTTGCAGATGAAATCAGCAAGATCTGTATCAGCATCAACAGGGTACTCAGAAAAACCTCTGTCGTTTCTATCTAAGAGTTGGAAGAGATCGCCAAATATCTGAGCACAGTTACCACGATTGATTTCCTCTATAATCAAATAGACATCATCTTCTGTGTTCCATGCAGCAGTATATGCTTTCGTGAATGCTTGAGGCACAAAAGTGTATATTATTTGAGAGCATTCTCTATTCTCCTTGGCATTGCTTTCATAAACATTCATACCTACTCTAACTTGTGTGTCATAAGTGGTACCAGACTTGTAGGCATCAACCACCAAACTTCGCACAGTATGATTGGCATTACTTTGCATCTTTATAAGACTATCGTGGTAATCATTACCAAAAAGCGTGAATGCTCTTGTCAAATTGTCCTTGGATGAATCAAGATACTCTTTCAACTTGTCTACAAGACTATCATAATCTAGGATAACACTTTTTGCGGACTTGTCCTTCTTGCTCATTGTTGGCTTGTAGGCACCAACAAAAGTAGAGTAGTCACTATCAGGATGGAATGTGACTCGGAAGTTAGCCTTACCTTTATCGTCCACATCTCGCTTGATAGTATTTGATTTTCCTGTGCCTGGGGCACCATAGAAAATCTGTTGGTAAGACGGCGGAATAACAACTATATCATTATTTTGTTTACCTATAATATCTTCCATCATTATTATTGCAATTTCGTCTACTCCCTTAATCATCAAGGAATTATTAATATTTACCCATTCTTCCTGCGAACAATTAAGTAAAGAGTCTACCATCTTTTGAGTATAAAAGTCACCCAGAATGTTCCTTAACTCTCCCAAAGAAAAACCAGCAAACTTATCGACTTTTCGCAAAAGCCAAATGGCCAGTGCTACTTTTTCTGATGCGTTTAAATACTTTCCCAGATTTGGATAGTAGTCATCAGAGACGAATATTTTCTTATCTTCTGCATATATTAGGGATTGTCCAGTTTTTGCAGGGTATGGATATTTTACGCCTGAAGTCCTACCAGAATCTTGGACAGAACTACCAGAAAAGAAATTACTGCTGACAGTTCCGTTGATACTTTTCGCCCCTTCATAAATCTCTTTTAAACTTTTAAAGTAATGGCCATCATCTAATTCAATTACATCTTTTACATAAGAAATGAATAAGTTCTTGTTTGACGAGAGACTTGAATCACAAGGATTATTATTGTTGCATCGATAGAACCTGTCAGCTGCTATGAAATATTGCAGAGAACTGAAATTTGAGATGTCTGCTGTGGGGCAGGACCTTTTGATAACCCTATAAGCATTTAGAATGCATTCCTTTGATAAATATGCCATACTATTTATTCTGGTAAGAAGTTTAACAATGCTTTTGCAATAACCCATCCCAATACTGGCGGTACAGCGTTGCCAATCACTTTATACTGAGATTGGAGGGGAATGTTCCCAAAGTGATACTCATCAGGGAAAGACTGAATTCGAGCACATTCTCTGACTGAATATCTGCGATTCTCTACAGGATGAGTAATACCGCAATTCTCAGGCTGAGCTGATGCGGTTATTGTTCCATTGATTTCACCAAAAGCGAAACGTCTGAAGAACTTAGGTGCATGATATTTCTTTGGGTCATCTGCAATCTTCTTGAATCTTGGCGAGAGAAGTTCGTATGGAATGTCTTTCCAAGAACGTCCTTCAAAGACAACTTCAGGTAAGTCCTCTTTACGGAAACCTGGGACAAAGTAATTAAAGGCCTCCATTCCGTGTCTGCATCCTCCTATTAAATCTACTGACCTTTGGGTAGTTTCACTATAATCCCATACGACATCATCCTGTACCTCATGAACTCCTTGAAGAATACTACCTAATAGAAGCTCTTCATCCCTACCAAAACTCTTCGATGGGATGTGGTACTCATGTACAACTTCCTGTAAGGAGTTGAAATCAAAGTTGCCGATTCCAAGTTCTGCATCAATACCAATTATCAACACCCTGTATCTTTGCTGAGGCACACCATAATCGCTGGCGCACACCAATTGCATACTCATGTTATAGCCCATATCATACATCCTGTTAGAGATTTCCTGAGGAACGGTCGTTACACCATCTGGCATTTTGGAAGACAGAATGCCTCTGACATTCTCAAACACAAACGCCTGTGGACGATGACCTGCATTTATCTTGGCTCTGATAATACGCTCACATTCTTCAAACAGAGTTCCTCTCCCATTAACATCGTTAACTCCTTTGCGATTACCAGCATTAGAGAATGGTTGACATGGGAAGCCCGCTAAAAGAATTTGGAAATTTGGAATAGCATCTGCTTCCACAGTTCTTATGTCCTGAAGAAGGCAGTCTGCACCATCTGCAGTCAATAAAGCATTGGCATTATAACAATTTGCAGCATCTTGATCAAAATCATTTGCAAACACTATATGAGTATTAAGTCTCTCATATTCTTTACCTTGAAATGCAAAGCCGCCAGTGAACCCTAAGTCAAGTCCACCACAGCCTGAAAATAATGACGCTACTATTTTTGGCATTGTCTTTCGCATATTGAGACACGAAAAACTCCTTGCACCTTTGAAAGGAAAGCGCAAGGGGCTGTCGTGCCCAAAAGAAGCGACTGGAAACGCTGCAAGAAAAGCATAACAAGTCCCTCACGCTGTTCCGTGCGAGTACATTGCGTCTTTTCTGCTTCCTGCGTCAGTTAGATTTCCAGTTCTCTTTTGTCAGAAGCGAAATGATGCTCGTCAGTATGGTTTAGTTAGTTTCTCTTTACTGTCTTCTTATTCTATTTGTTCTGACAAGCACCCTAAGTCAGATAGTTTATACTCCATTGATCGCTACATACAAAAACGTGGTGCTTAACAGCTGCCTGTTCGATGTTCTGGCCTACCACAGCCATAGAGATAAACAGACAGAGTAAACACCAACGTTGGAGCATATAAATACACCGTAAAGTGTGCCTGAGGCAATGAAGCCTCTCAGCACACTACGGAGATGCTAATACACACCCCGTGGAGTTACCCCAGCATTGTTCTTGATCTCTTGTCGATGTGGTAGTTCGAACATCCAAAAACAAAGCGTCAGTAACGCCTTTCAATATGTAGTGCTCCACCCAGCGGCTCCATTCTTCTCAAAGAACATCAATGTCGTCATGGATGAATAGCAGTTGCAAAAATACGAAGAATGTTTGGAAAGGCAAAACAATTTCTCTCTTTTTTCAATAAGGCACAACTATTTCTCAGCAGAGGCAGGTTATTTGGTGATAAAGGCACGTTATTGGAAGAGCCAAACAACAGTAGGCTAAGCGTTGGTCGATTAGTGGGGCATTGTCATATCAATTAGTGGGGCAAGGTCTTGTCAATAACTAAGGCAAAGTCATTGGTGGGGTGTGGGAGGATGCTCACAAGGCTCGAAAAATGGGAAGTGAATAAACTTTCAAAATGGACTGAGTTAACTCAAAACTGCTAATGAGTTAACTCAATCGACGAATCGAGTTAACTCACGGTTTTTTAGCCACGTTAAAATTCAAGTTTTACTCGAAATCTGTTTTCGACGATTCCCTATTCATCGTGAAGTTTTTGATGATTTGTTGATTGATAATATAGTAACTTAGGGAGAAAAATTCAAAAATCAGAGGAACTTTTTTGCTTTCAAGGTAATTGAAGACCTCAAATCGGCTCAAATAATAGCTAATTTATACATTTTTAAGCTCACGATGAGCCGATAATTGGAAAAATATTACTATCTTTGCACCGATTTAAGTTCACAAGCTATGGATATCTCAAGAGAAATACTACAGTATCTGCACTATCATCCACAGTCTTCGCGCGATGAGATTGCAAAGGGAACAGCCTTTGAAGGAAGTGATGCTACTATGAAGCGGCTGATTGCAGCAGGCGTACAAAATGGTGATATTGTAGCTGAGGGTAAGGCCCGGGCTACTCGTTACCGTCTTTCAGATCAGGCATTTATCCTGATGCCGCTGAATCTGGATACTTACTTTGCCCAAGATGTCGATGAGCGACAAGTACAGACATCTTTCAACTTCGACTTGATACGTCAGCAACTTCCCTCTGTTATGCTTTTCACTGATGAAGAGATGGGCAGGTTGCAAGAACTGCAAGCCGAATTTCGGCAACATGTCAGCGAGATGACTGAAAACGAATACCGTAAGGAGATGGAACGACTGGGTATCGACCTCAGTTGGAAATCGTCACAGATAGAAGGTAACACCTATCCGCTGTTGGAAACAGAACGTCTGCTGCGTGAAAGCAAGA
>JAEEGH010004057.1_pt1 | contig 37824 bp, 32 predicted proteins | sample 9134181 | NCBI WGS metagenome assembly JAEEGH01 (sample SAMN16246544, study PRJNA631951) | gut metagenome | biome: gut microbiome; feature: rumen; material: DP-attached | host: Bos | place: Iran: Karaj | collected 2018-10 | reverse complement strand
GATTTTTCTCCAGTGTTTTGTCAATAAAAGCGTATTCGTTGAGTTTGAACTTGATATGATGTACGTCACTATTACAAGCAGTCAAAAAGAGGCAGGTTAATAAAGAGAACACTATTTTAGTCCGTGTAATTAAGGATGTGTTCAATCCCGCCGTATGCATCGGCGGGTACTCATCCTTGTTATGTGCATTCAATACTGGTGTTTCCATATTGATATAACGGGAGATAGGTGATTATATTTTGCCGTGTGGCAAAAAGTTCGTACTTTTGCAGCCGAAAACGACTGACACAATGACTACTGACAACCCTCAGCTGGCGCTGGCCCGACGGTATGTGGAGCAGACGGGTGTGTCGGTGTTCCTCACCGGCAAGGCGGGCACCGGCAAGACCACCTTTCTGCACGAGATAGCACGCACCACCGCCAAGCGGCACGCCGTGGTGGCCCCCACGGGTGTGGCGGCCATCAACGCCGGCGGTGTCACCATCCACAGCTTTTTCCAACTGCCCTTCGACCCCTACCTGCCCGACGTCAAGGAACTGGTGACCGAATACCAGATGCCCGACCGCCACAAGTCGCTCAGCAAAAACAAGCTGAATATCATCCGCACGCTGGAGCTGCTCATCATCGACGAGATATCGATGGTGCGCGCCGACCTGCTCGACGCCATCGACATGACCCTGCGGCGCTACCGGCGCTCGAGCCGTCCCTTCGGCGGCGTGCAGCTGCTGATGATTGGCGACGTACACCAGCTCTCGCCCGTGGTCACCGAGGCCGAGCGCACCTATATGCAGCAGGTCTACCCCACCCCTTACTTCTTTGCCAGCAAGGCGCTGCAGCAGATACCCCATGTCACCATCGAGCTCACCACCGTCTACCGCCAGCAGGACGCCGCCTTCGTGGACCTGCTGAACCATGTGAGGGACAACAATATAGATGCCGAGACGTTGAGCAGGCTCAACGCGAGAGTGGAGAGTGGAAAGTGGAAAGTGGAAAGCGAGCAGGCCATCACATTGACGACGCATAATAGGCAGGCCGACGCCATCAATAGGCGCCAGATGGAGGCGCTGAAGGGCGAGCAGCGCGTATTCGAAGCCTTGCTCAAGGGCAACTACCCTGAGAAGTCGCTGCCCTGCGAGCGCACCCTCGAGATAAAGGTGGGCGAGCGCGTGATGTTCGTCAAGAATGACTCCTCCGGCGGACACCGTTACTACAACGGCATGCTGGGCACGGTCACGGGTTTTCGCTATGATGACGAAGAGAAGAAAGAGTATATCGAGGTCATCAACGACGATGGCGATGTTATCAACGTAGGCCACGAGACGTGGGAAAGCCTGCGATACACGCTCAATGCCCGCACCAACGAGATTGAACAGGAAGTGGAAGGTACTTTCTCGCAATACCCTCTTCAGGCAGCGTGGGCCGTCACCATCCACAAAGCACAGGGCCTCACCTTCGACCGCGTGGCCATCGATGCTGCCGACGCTTTTGCTTTCGGCCAAGTCTATGTGGCATTGAGTCGCTGCCGCACCCTCGAGGGGCTCACCCTCACCACGCCCCTCAGCCCCGGAGTGGCTTTCGACGACGCCTCCGTCAGCCAGTTCATCAGCGCCCAGCCCACCTTCGAGCAGACAGCGGCCGCCACTGACGAATACGAGCGACAGTACCGACTGGAGAAACTGATGGAACTCTTCGGTGTCGACGACCTCGTGCACCTCACCGAACGGTTGCAGGATTATTACGGCAAGTTAAAAAACATCTATCCCGAGAACCTCAACACACTGAACGCCGACCTCGCCACACTCCTCAACCTACAGAGTGTGAGCGAGAAATTCAAGACCCAGCTGATGCGACTCGACGAAGCGGCGCAGAACGAACGTGCCCGACAGGGAGCCGAATACTACCTCTCCCAACTCGCCCTTTTCAACGCCCACCTCCCCTCCCTCCTCGAGGTGGAGATTGACAACAAGGAGACCGCCAAATCGGTTGCCGAAGGCGGAAACGAACTCGCCGAAGCGCTGAAAGTCAAAGTCGCCTGCCTCCGTAGCGTCAAAGAGAAAGGCTACAGCGTGCAGACGGTGCAGAAAGCCAAAGTGGAGGCCTTGATAAACGGGGAGAAGAAATCCTCAAAGAAGAGCAAAGAAGTCAAACAATCAGGCTCCGACGACATCAACAACGACCTCGCCACCCTTCTCCGCCAATGGCGCGCCGCGAAGGCCAAAGAGGAAGGGGTGCCTGCCTACACCATCCTGCAGCAGAAAGCCCTCCAATCCATCGCCACCAATATGCCACGTACACCACAAGAGCTTAAGAAACAACTTGGTGTAGGACCCAAGACCATAGAGAAATATGGCGACGAGATACTCTCCATTGTCACCGACTTCCTCGCCGGAAACCTCTAACCATCAGAAATACAGAGTCTGAAAATAAATTTGCAAATATAAAAAAAACATCATATCTTTGCAAAATATTATTAACCTTTAAAACACACTCTCATGAAAAAAACATTATTCAGTCTCCTCGCAGCAGGAGCAATGGTTCTGATGGTCAGCTGTGGTGGTAGCGGCAAAAGTTACCCCGAGCATGAAATCTTCGGAAAAGTTCTCGCCGCACAGCTCGAGTACCACGACCAGGATTCCACCCTCAAGGCCGACCGTACCGACGACAACTGGAAAGATATCAAAGAAAAGCGCAAAGAGAACACCGACAAGCTCTACCAAGCCGTTGAGCAGGAGAAGGCCGCCCTTATCGGACGCGACATCCCCTTCGAGGTGGATCCCGAGGCTGGTTTTGAAGTAACCTCCTGCAAGATTAGCGACCTCAACAAACTTGGCAACATCGAGGTCAAGGCGCAAATCAAAATCACCGACCCCGCAAAGGCCCATCTCTTTGGTTTCTCCAAGAACGAGATGTACTTCGACTTCAAATTCGTCGATACCGAGGGCAATCTGATACACGACAAGATGTCCTTGTCCGTCAAACTGGACCAGGATGCCACCCCCGGTGCCGTAGGCGAGACCACCTTCAGCCTCAACAACCACGCCAAAACCGCCAACAAGTACTACAAATTTGGCAAGATAGTCTTCTATACCGAGAAGTATTAAGTTTATCTCGACCGTTCTACCAGAGGCGCGGCCCTTTTGAAAGGGTCGCGCCTCTGTAAATTTTATTTTGTGTACATTGTAAAAAAAATGTATCTTTGCATTTCGTTTCGAAATCAACAAATTAACGTAACAATATGAAAAGAAACATTTTAACAATTGCAACTATGGCAATAATCGCTACCGGTTGTGGTAACAAGGCCACTGAAACCGAGCTCACCTCGGGCATCAACCTTGACAACCTTGACACCACCGCCCGTCTGGAGGACAACTTCTACCAGTACGCCTGCGGCGGCTGGATGGCCAAGAACCCCCTCGACGCCGAGCACAGCCGCTACGGTGCCTTCGATGTGTTGGCCGAGAACGCACTGAAGAACGTCAACGACATCATCGACTCCGTCAGCAAGAACAAGAACGAAGCCGGCTCCATCGCCGACAAGATTGCTACGCTCTACAACATCGGTATGGACAGCGTGAAGTTGCAGGAACAGGGTGTCGCTCCTCTGATGCCCTACTTGGAGGAAATCAACGGCGTGAAGACCCGCGAAGATGTGTGGGCCGAGATGCTGAAGATGCACAAGCGCGGCAACACCGTCCTCTTCGGTGTCTTCGGTGAGGCAGACAAGGACGATGCCAAAATGTGCATTGCCTGGGCTTACCAGGGTGGCCTCGGTCTCGGTGACCGCGACTACTACCTCCTCGACGAGGGCAACAACAAGAACATCCGCAAAGGCTATGTGGACCTGATGACCAAGCTCTTCACCCTGGCCGGCTACGACAAAATGAGTGGCAAGAGCGCCGACAAACTGGCCCAGACCGTGATGGCCTTCGAAACCCGCTTGGCCAAGAGTCAGAACACCCAGTTGGAGAACCGTAATCCCCAGGCCACCTTCAATCGCTACACCGTGGAAGAGGCTGCCAAGTTCGCCCCCAACATCGACTGGAAAGGCTATTTCGAGGCCATGGGCATCATGAAAGGCATGAAGAGCTTCAACATTGCCCAGCCCAAGTACATCGCCGAAATCAACAAGGTGATGAAAGATGCCGACATTGAGACCCTCAAGGCCTACTTCGCCTGGCACGAAATCCTTGGAGCCGCCAGCTATCTGAGCGACGACTTTGTCAATGCCAGCTTCGACTTCTTCGGCAAGCTGATGAGCGGCCGCGAACAGAACCGTCCGCGTTGGAAACGCGTCACCTCCACCGTCGAAGGTGCTATGGGCGAGGCCATCGGCCAGCTCTACGTGGAGAAATACTTCCCCGCTGAAGCCAAGACCCGCATGGAGACCCTCGTCAAAAACCTCATCGAGGCCCTCGGACAGCGCATCGACATGGCTACATGGATGACCGACAAGACCAAAGCCAATGCCCACAAGAAACTCAACACCATCTATATCAAGATTGGTTACCCCAACAAATGGCGTGACTACAGCGGCCTTGAAATCAAGAACGACAGCTACTATGCCAACGTGGTGCGTAGCAACGAGTTCGATATGGCCTACAACTTCAGCAAAATCAACAAACCCGTCGACAAAGACGAGTGGCTGATGACCCCCCAGACCGTCAACGCCTACTACAACCCCACCACCAACGAGATTTGCTTCCCCGCCGCCATCCTGCAGCCTCCCTTCTTCAACATGAAGGCTGACGAAGCCGCCAACTACGGTGCCATCGGCGTGGTCATCGGCCACGAACTGACCCACGGTTTCGACGACCAGGGTCGTCAGTATGACGAAAACGGAAACCTCAACGATTGGTGGACCGACGAGGATGCCAAGAACTTCGACAACAACAAGAAGGCCCTTATCGATGCCTTCAACGCCTGCGTGGCCCTCGACGATCCCGAGTATGGCGGTCTCATCCACGGCAATGGCGAGTTGACCCTTGGCGAGAACATCGCCGACAACGGTGGTCTCCATGTGAGCTACCTTGCTATGCAGAACGCCATGAAGAAAGACCAGGTCAACAAGGAGAAGATGGACAACTTCACTCCTGAGCAGCGCTTCTTCCTGGCTTACGCCGCTGTGTGGGCCAGCAACATCCGTCCCGCCGCTGCCCTGCAGCTCACCCAGATGGATGTCCACTCGCTGGGCCGCAACCGCGTGAACGTGGCTCTGCCGCAGGTCACCGAGTTCATCGAGGCCTTCGGCATCAAGGAGGGCGACGGCATGTGGCTCGCTCCCGAGAAACGCGTCGTGCTCTGGTAGTTGCACTACCCAGACACAATATTTCCGCGACAACATCGTTAATGCTCTGTTATGAGTACGACAATTAACGATGTTGTCGCTTTTTTAGATGCGACATTCCATCCTGAATACCAGGAAGATTACGACAACGCAGGATTTTTGCTGGGTGACGGCGCGACAGAATACCGCGGAGCACTGGTGGCTTTGGACCTCACTTCGGAGGTCGTTGACGAGGCCATTGAAAAGAAGGTCAACCTTATCGTCACCCACCACCCTTTCATTTTCAGCGGACTGAAACGCATCACCGACCGTTCGGAAACGGGCCGTATGACGATGACGCTGATACAAAATGGCATCAGTGTCTATGCCGCCCATACCAACCTCGACAACCTGCCGTGGGGAGTGAATGGGATACTTGCCCAAAAATTGGGACTGCAGAATTGTCACATCCTGCAACCCTCATCTTTCAACTCCAACCCCTCAACCGAGATTGGTGCCGGTATGGTGGGCGAATTGCCCAGGGAAATGGAGACTGACAAATTTCTACTGAATGTGAAGAATTTGATCAATCAACCCTCAATACGCACCTCGAAACACAATCCAAATCGGAAGGTGAAACGGGTGGCTCTTTGTGGTGGAGCGGGTAGTTTCCTCATCTCCGACGCCATTGCTGCCGGAGCCGACATTTTCCTCACCGCCGACCTGAAATACCACGACTTCCAGCGTGCCGAAGGACGCATCGTCATCGCCGATGCCGGCCACTATGAGACCGAACAATTTGCAAAAGAGATAATTTCTCGTACCATATCAGAAAAATTTCGTAACTTTGCAGCCTGTATTTCTGAACGACAGCACGCTATCGTTCAGTATATTTGATTGGAAAACAAATATATATAATATAAAATGGCAAAGAAAGTCAGCACCAAAAAAGCAGAAGCCCAGGTGGAACCCACCGTCATTCAGCGTCCCGACGTGGACCTGGCCATCGAGAAACGCCTCGTCGCCCTCTACACTCTCCAGAGTGTCGACAGCGAGATTGACAAAATCCAAACCGTCCGCGGTGAGCTGCCGCAGGCTGTGCAGGATCTCGAGGACGAGATTGCCGGTCTGAACACCCGCATCGAGAATTTCAACACCGACATCAAGGAGACCGATGCCGCCAACAAGACCCGCAACACCGAGATTGCCGACCACGAGGAGATGATCAAGAAATACCAGAAGCAGCAGGACAACGTGCGCAACAACCGCGAATACGAGTCGCTGGCTAAAGAGATCGAGTTCCAGAACCTCGAAATTCAACTCTGCGAGCGTAAGAACAAGGAAGGTGCCGCCAAAATCAAGGAACTCAAAGAGCACATCGCCACCGCCAAGAAACTTCTCGAAGGCCGCAATGCCGACCTCGAGTCGAAGCGCGAGGAACTCACCTCCATTATCGCCGAGACCGAGAAAGACGAGAAGCGTCTCCTCGAGAAATCGAAAGAGCAGGAGCAGTATATCGACGAGCGCTACCTGACGGCCTACAAGCGCATCCGTAGCGCTGCCCGCAACGGTCTCGCTGTGGTGCAGATTGACCGCGACGCCTGTGGTGGATGCTTCAGCAACATCCCGCCCCAGCGCCAGATGGAAATCAAGATGCACAAAAAAGTTATCGTCTGTGAGAACTGTGGCCGTATCCTCGTCGACGACGATATCGCCGCGAAAGCGAAAGCACAACTGGAAAAATAATAATTAAGTAGTTAAGGAGACAGTAGTTAAGTAGTTAAGACAATAGTTTGCTGCATGCAACAGAGATAGCTTCATTTGTCTTAACTACTGTCCAAAGGACGAGCGAAGCGATAACTACTTATCTACTTAACTACTAAAAACAAAGAGATATGATTTATCATTTCAACCCCGAAGAAAAGCTCACTCTTGACAAGATTCAGGAGATTATCGATAAGAAGATGACCCTCGCCCTGAGCGACGAGGCCAAACGTCGCATCGAGAAATGCCGCAACTACCTCAACCAGAAGATGGAAACCCAGAAGGTACCCATCTATGGCGTCACCACTGGTTTCGGCTCGCTGTGCAACATCAGCATCAGCAAAGAGCAGCTCAGCCAGCTGCAGAAAAACCTCGTGATGAGCCACGCCTGCGGTGTGGGTGACGAGGTACCCGCCGAGGTGGTGCGTCTCATGCTGCTGCTCAAAGCACAGAACTTCTGCTTTGGTTACAGCGGTGCCCAGCTGCAGACCGTGCAGCGCCTCATCGACTGCTACAACGACGATGTGCTTCCCGTGGTCTACCAGCAGGGTTCCCTCGGTGCCAGTGGCGACCTCTGCCCCTTGGCCAACCTGATGCTCCCCGCCATCCTCGGCATGGGCGATGTCTATTGGAAAGGCCGTCGCTGCGATGTGAAAGAGGTCTATCAGGCCAACGGCTGGCAGCCCATCGAGTTGCAGAGCAAGGAAGGCCTCGCCCTCCTCAACGGCACCCAGTTCATGAGCAGTTTCGCCGTGTGGAGCCTCCTCAAGGCCCGCCGCCTGAGCAAGCAGGCCGACCTGATGCTCAGCCTCTCGCTCGACGCCTTCGACGGCCGCATCGAGCCCTTCTATGAGTGCCTACACATGGTGCGTCCCCACAAGGGCCAGCTCGAGACCGCCGAAGCAGTACGCAACAACCTTGAGGGCAGCGAACTCATCAAGCGTCACAAAGAGCATGTGCAAGATCCTTATAGTTTCCGCTGCGCCCCGCAGGTGCACGGTGCCGCCAAAGATACCATCCGTTATGTCGCCAGCGTTGTAGAGACCGAGATCAACTCCACCACTGACAACCCCATCGTCCTCCCCGACGAGGATATGGTCATCAGTGGCGGTCACTTCCACGGTGAGCCCCTCGCCATGGTGCTTGACTTCTTGGCCATCGCCGTTGCCGAACTCGGTGCCATCAGCGAACGTCGCACCTACCAGCTTATCGACGCCAAACGCGGCCTGCCCAGCTTCCTCGTCGCCAAGCCCGGCCTCAACAGCGGCTTCATGATTCCGCAATATGCTGCCGCCAGCATCGTCAGCCAGAGCAAACAGCTCTGCACCCCTGCCAGCGTTGACAGCATCCCCAGCAGTCAGAACCAGGAGGACCTCGTCAGCATGGGTGGCAACGCCGCCACCAAGTGCTACAAGGTCTGCGAGAACACCGAGCGCGTGCTGGCCATCGAGCTCTTCAACGCCGCCCAGGCCCTCGACTTCCGTCACCAAGAAGGCCTCAAGAGCAGCCCGAAGATCGAGCAGATGGTTGCCAACTACCGCAAGAGTGTGAACTTCGTCGACATCGACGAAATCATGTACAAGCACATCCACTCCAGCGTGAAGTTCCTGCAGGAAATGGCAATGTGAATTAAGAATTAAAAATTAAGAATTGGGGTTCCGCGCGTCGCGCAGAACCCCTTTATTTTAATGTGCGTCGAGCCAGTTGGTTCCCACGTCGATGCCGACATCGATGGTGAGGCCGTCGAGGGGCAGCGCCTGTTGCATCTCGCGAACCACCAATTCTCGCACCTCCTGTTCCTCGGGACGGTAGAGATCGAAGACCAACTCGTCGTGTACCTGGAGAATCATCTTGGTCTTCAAGTTACGCTTCTGCAACTCGCGGTGAATGCGCACCATGGCCAATTTAATCATATCGGCCGAGGTACCCTGGATGGGCATATTCACTGCGTTGCGCTCGGCGAAAGAGCGGGCGGAGGCGTTGCGGGAGTTGATATCCGGCAGATAGCGGCGACGACCCAACAAAGTGCGGGCGTAGCCGTGTTCACGGGCAAACTGCTTGCTCTGTTCAATGAAGCGCTGTATGTCGGGATATTGCGCAAAATATTCCTCAATCAGTGCGGCAGCCTCCTTGCGGGAGATACCCAGTTGCTCGCTGAGGCCAAAAGCCGAGATACCATAGACAATGCCGAAGTTGACGCTCTTGGCGTTGCGTCGCTGGTCTTTGCTGACCTCTTCCATCTTCAGATGGTAGATTTTGGCGGCGGTGGCGGCATGGATGTCGAATGAGCTGTTGAAAGCGTGGAGCATATGCTGATCCTTGGCCAGCGAGGCGATAATGCGAAGCTCAATCTGGGAATAGTCAGCCGCCAGCAGCAGATGGTCCTCGTCGCGTGCCACAAAGGCTCGCCGTATCTCGCGTCCGCGTTCTGTCCGGATGGGGATATTCTGCAGGTTAGGATTCGACGAAGAGAGCCGTCCCGTAGCGGTGACTGTCTGGTTGTAGACCGTATGCAGCCGTCCCGTAACAGGATTGATAAGCTTGGGGAAACTGTCGAGGTAAGTGCCTACCAACTTGCTGATGGAGCGATACTCCAGTATCAGCGGAATCACAGGGTGGCGGTCAGCCAGCTTCACCAGGGCCTCTTCGGCAGTGGAATACTGCTTGGTAGCAGTACGAGGAGGTTTGTCGGTGACTTTCAGTTTCTCGTATAGTATTTCGCCCAGCTGCTTGGGAGAACCTATGTTGAAGTGCTCGCCAGCAAGCTCGTATATCTTTTCCTCTATCGCGCTGCGCTCCTCGGTAAGCTGCTGCGAATAGTGTCGCAGCGCCTCGATGTCGATACGCACGCCCGCCTTCTCCATATCCATCAACACATCCACCAATGGCAGTTCCACCTCGTGGTAGATACGCTCAAGACTGGAGTCGCGCAGTTTGGCGGCCATCAACGGGTAGAGCTGCCATAGGGCGGCCACCTGAGCGGCCTTTCCTTCAATCTCGTAGCCGAGCATCGACGAGCAGATAAAATCGAGCGAATGGCGCATCTCGGCATCGATAAGATAGTGTGCCAGCTGCACATCGAAAATCTCTCCTCGTAATTCGAGGTCAAGCTCGGCGAGAATATATTTAAGATTTTTAAGGTCGTAGCAAAGCTTCGTGGTTGTCGGCTCAGACAGCAAAGCTGACAGCGGGCCGTGGAAAATCGCAAGTTGGTCGACAGTGGTAGTATACACGCTGTCGGCATCGATGGCGACAAGCAACGTCGGACCGTTGAATAAAAGTGCGACCGACCGTCCCTGAAGCATCTCGAGTACTTCTGCCGTCAACGGCAACTGCTCCACCTCCGGAGCCTCCTGCTCTGATGGAGCCATTTCAAAAAGCGTCGGAGCCCCTTGACTACTCTGATTATTCATCTGGCTCTGATTCCCCCAGGCAACGGCCTTCGACGGATCCTTCACCGACAAATCCGTAAACACCTTCTTTGCGAACTGCCTGAACTCAAGTATATCGGTGGTCTCACGGAGCGCCTGAAAATCTGGCTCCTCCAACCGGAGCGCCTCCTCGTCGAAACCAATGGGAGCCTCAAGACTGATGGTAGCCAACTGTTTTGAGAAGAGAGCGTTGTCGGAATGTTCCTTTACCAAAAGGCGCAACTTCTCGTTCTTGATTTCGTCAGAGCGCTTCACCATCTCTTCGATAGAGCCGAACTGGTCGATGAGTTTCTTGGCGGTCTTCTCCCCCACCCCAGGGATGCCTGGGATATTGTCAGAGGCATCTCCCCAGAGACCCAGCAGGTCGATGACCTGACGGCAGTTGCTGACGCCGAACTTCTCCTTCACCTCGGGGATACCCATGATGGTGTCTGGACGACCCATCCGTCCAAAGCGGTACATCTTCACCCTCTCCGTCACCAGTTGCGCGAAGTCCTTGTCAGGGGTAACCATGATCACTTCGTCGAATCCCGCCTCCTCGGCCTTTCGGCTCAATGTGCCGATAACATCGTCGGCCTCAAAGCCTTCACAAGTAAGGATAGGTATGCGGAAATCCTCGATAATCTTTTTCACCCACGGCAGCCCCATCTGTATCTCCTCGGGCATCGCGTCGCGGTTGGCCTTATACTCTGCGTACATCTCATGACGGAACGTCGGCTTCTGCAGGTCGAAAGCCACACCCACATGCGTCGGTCGTTGGCTCTTTAGCAAGTCGTAGAGCGTCGTTGTGAAACCCAGCACGCAACTCGTGTTCAATCCTTTTGAGTTGATTCGCGGATTCTTATTCAAAGCATAGTACGCCCTATACACCGCCGCCATCCCGTCAATCAGCAACAACTTTTTCATGCGTCAGCCTCAATAACCTATAACCTTTATTTCAGCGGATCGGCAGTAAGTTCATCGTACTCCTGACGGTTGCGAAGGATATTGCATGCCAGATACACCGCACTGCGCATCGACTGCTCGCTGGCCTTGTCTTTGCCAGCAATATCGTAGCCGGTACCGTGCGCCGGACTTGTCCTCACATACGGCAGTCCCGCCGTATAGTTCACGCCTTCCGTGAACGACATCAGCTTGAACGGAATCAGTCCCTGGTCGTGATACAATGCCAGCACACCGTCGAACTTGTTGAACTCTGAGCTTCCAAAGAAACCGTCGCTCGGGAACGGACCGTATGCCAGCACACCCTTGGCCTGCGCCTCGTCAATCACCGGTCGTATCACGCGCTTGTCGAAGTCGCCGATAACACCGTCGTCGCCGGCATGAGGGTCGAGAGCCAGCACCGCTATCTTAGGTATGGTGATGCGGAAATCCCTCTTCAAACTCTCGTTCATCAGCATAATCTTGTCATAAAGCAGATTGTGCGTCAACGCACTCGGAACATCCTTCAGTGCCAGATGGTTTGTCACAATGCCGATACGGATTCTATCGCACACCATCAGCATCAGACTCGAGCAGCCAAACTGGTGGCTCAGATACTCCGTGTGGCCGGGAAAATCGAAATCGTCGGCCTGAATATTCCTTTTGTTGATAGGAGCTGTCACCAGCACATCCACCTTGCCTGCCTTCAAGTCGGCACAAGCGCGATTGAGACTCTCACGACTCAACCTACCAGCTAACTCAGTACTCTTGCCGAGGTCTATCTTGATTTCCTCCTGCGTGAGATTGATGACGTTGTACTTGCGGTCCTGCGCTTCGGAAGCGTCACGGATGGTGTTGAAATTCATCTCCTGCGTCACGCTGGTGAGAAGTTTCTTGTGGTAAGAAGCCACCTTGCTGCTGCCATAGAGGATAGGCGTGCAGACATCAAACATGCGATTATCGCTGAAAGTCTTGATAATTACTTCGTAGCCCACTCCATTCAAATCACCGTGGGTGATAGCTACACGTATTTTCTTTTCTTCGTTATTCTTATTTTCCATAAACTGTAAACTTTAAACCTTAAACTTTAAACCTTCACTGCATTTGCAGATATCCGTAGAGCAGGCGAACGCCATAGCCACTGGCACCAGGACGCCAGCAGTGCTGCGCCTTCGTGAAGTAGGCCACACCCGCAATATCCAAATGAACATACGGCACGTCCTTCGCAAAATGCGCAAGGAACTTGCCGGCGGTAATCGTCCCTGCCTGCGGCGTATTGCCACTGTTGCGCAAATCCGCGTAGTCGCTCTTTATCAGCTCGTCGTATTCCTTCCACATCGGGAACTCCACCAGCCGCTCGTAGACCTGCTCACCCACCAGTTTCAACATCTCCAACTCCCTCCTGCCATTCTGTTCCATCACCGCGATGCCGAAAGTCGAGATGGCCCTGACGGCGGCACCCGTCAGCGTGGCGGCATCGATAATCACACGGGGATTGTAGTTCTTCACAGCATAGGCAATGGCGTCGGCCAGAATCAGTCGCCCCTCGGCATCGGTATTCACCACCTCAACGGTGGTGCCATCATACATCGTCAGGATATCGTCGGCAGCATATGCGTTGAAGCCAGGACGGCTGTCTGTCAGCGGCAGCAGAGCCACCACATGTACCGGCAGCTTGTTGTCAGCAGCGGCAAACACCACGCTGGCCATCGTGGCCGCACCCGCCATATCGCTCTTCATCTCCTGCATATAGTCCCCAGGCTTGATATTCAACCCACCGGTATCATACATAATGCCTTTGCCCACCAAGCAAATCGGGCTCTCCGCCTCATTTGTCCTTTTCACTCCCTTTTCACTCCCTTTCGCTCCATTATATTCCAACACCACAAACCTCGGTTCGTCGACAGAGCCTCTGTTCACCGCCAGCAGACCTCCCATCCTCAGACTCTCTATCTGTCGCTTATCCATCACCGTGCAGGTCACCCCCTCCAAATCCGCCGCTATCGAGGCCAGCTCGTCGGCAAACGCCGGAGCGTTCAGGTCCTGCACCGGCAGGTTCACCCACTCGCGGCACCAATAGATGCGGTTCCACAGGCGTTGCATGGCCTCCATCTCCTCGGCCTTGAAATAGGTCGAATCGACAGCCACTCTCTGCAAATGGTAGGGGTCTTTGCTTTTATATCGGTCGAAGCTGTAGTCGGCAAGCGAGAGGCCCTCCAGCAGCGCTGCCACTTCCTCGGGAAGGGTGCCGGCGCCGCAGACGGCAATCTCATTCACGCGGTCGTCCTCAAATTGTTTGAGCAACTTCAAGGCGTTGCGACGGAGCGACTCCTGCACCTCGGCGGCCGGCTTCTCACTGTCGAACGAGAGAAAATAAAGATGATAGGGCAGGCGGTCGAACGAGAGAATAAAATCCTTATTCTCCTCTCGGCGCTCCTTCACCAAGGCCACCTCTTTCTTGCCCAGCGGCAATGTCCGCTCGGCGGTCTCGTCACCGTAAAGGAACAACAAATCACTCTCGTAAAGGTCGCCATTACGGGAGTTGCGAAACGCAATGCCCTGTGCATTCATTTTATCAACGTCAATCAACTCGAAGTTTATCATAGGTTTTTACATTTATCTGTTTCTTTTTTTAGGCTGCAAAGATACAACTTTTATTCTATTTGGCAAAAAAAACATTGCTAAAGACAAAGAGGCAATACAGTGAGGGGCCGCGCTGCGCGCGGCCATGAGGGGACATTCTTTAGTGCAGCCTCTCCCCTTTTCCGAAGGGCTAACAACCTATATCAGCAAACCACACACCATGCCAACACCGACCACCGACGGTGTTGGGTTGATGATGGTACGTAGATGGTACGGTGTTGATACGGTGTTGGTGTTGTGTTGCTACTGATTATCAGTACATTATACATTCACCGAAACAACAAACCACACATAACCAGAGGGTTATGTGTATTTTTTCGCTTGTAACTTATTGATTTCCAATCCGCGCTCTGAACGGCCAAATTCGCCGTTAAAAAGGTTACGAATGGGTGATGATGAGGAGAATTTTGTCGTCTTTGAGTTTCTGGAGCGTCTCGTCGAGGTGCTGACGCGCATCGTGGTCGAGCCAGGCGGAGGGCTCGTCGAGGATAAGGATGGGGGCATCGGAAACAAGGGCCCGCGCCAACGCCACACGCTGCCACTGTCCCATGCTGAGCTCGCTGCCGCCGTCGAAGAGACGACCAAGGAGGGTGTCGGTACCGTGAGGAAGCGTGTCGGCCACCTTGTCGGCGCCGGAAAGCTCAAGGGCCCGTGAGAGGTCGGAGGTCGGAGGTTGGAGGTCGGAGGCGGAGCGGCCGAAGGCGATATTCTCCCCCATCGTGCAGTAGAAACGGGCGAAATCCTGGAAGAGGACTCCCATACGTTCACGCAGCTGTCGGGGTTGGAAACGCCGGATATCGATGCCATTGACAAAAACGGCGCCTTCCGCGGGATCGTAGAGCCGAAGGAGGAGTTTGACGAGCGTGGATTTGCCGAAGCCGTTATATCCATCGATGCGGGTAATATCTCCTTTGCGTGCGCTCAAAGAGAAGTCCTTGAGTACATCGCGCTCCATATCGGGGTAGCGGAAGGTGACACCACGGAACTCCACCTCGGTGATTTCTTCCGGCACCTCGGCAGGCTCCTCGGGGTCGACAATCGTGGGTTCCAGCTGGAGGAACTCGAAGAGGTTGCCGATAAAGAGGCGGTTGTCGTAGAGGCCGGCGATGCCGCCGACGAGGTTCTGCAAGTAGCCCTGCCCGCGGCGGAAAGCCTCGAAGAGCATCACAAAGGTACCGATGGTGATGGCCCCCGCGAAGGCCTCTTTCAGCAGCAGCCATACGATGGCGAACATGGCGGCGGCCTCGATGAAAGCGCAGAGTATTTCGAGCATCCCCAGACGTCGCGAGATGGAGAGCAGATGGGACACCAACTCTTTTCTCACCTCCACAAAGCGTCCACGGAAAAGCGGCGCGAGATTGAAGGTGCGCAGTTCTTTGGCGAAATCGCGGGCGGTGAGGATGGCGGAGTAGTAGGATGTGCGGCGGTAAAGCTGCGTATTCTCGCGGCGAAAGCGGTAGATGCGGCGGGCCTTGTAGAGCCGCACGGCAAATCCCGGCACCACCGCCGCCACCATCACCACGATGACCCACCACGAGGCGGTAATCATCATGGCCACCACACCGATGATGGAGACCATCGAGCCACCGAGAGCCATGAAATTGGAGAGTATCTGCAGGGGGCGGTAGGAGGCCTCCTGCTGGGCGCGATGGAGGGTGTCGTGATAGGCGGGGGTGTCGTAGTACTGCATGTCGAGCCGGGCCGACTGATGCTGCAGGAGGTCACTGACATGGTCTATCAGCCGCTGTCCGAGCACATCGTTGTTGATAGAAGAGAGGGCGGAGACGATGCGGTTAAGCAGGAAGACCACGCACAATGCTATGAGCAAGGTGAAGGGTGAAGGGTGAAAGGTGAAAAAAGAAAATTGAAAGTTGTTGGTGGTGACGGAGTCGATAAGGAGTTTGAGGATATAGAGGGCGAGCAGCGGCAGAAGGCTCTGCAGCAACTCATAAAGAAGACGGCGACGAAACGACCACGGGTCGCACCTCCTCACCATCAACAGCGCTTTCCAAAGATTTTTCATATTGACTTTAAACCTTAAAATCTAACCGTTGTTACCTAATATAGATATATTTCACCACTTCGGCACCGAGGTGGTCGTTGATTTTCTGTTTGAGGCTCTCGCGCCGCATGGTCATCTCGTGACGCAAGGCCGCCGAGGAAAGACGGAGGGAGAGCGTACCGTGCGAGAACTGCACCGAAGAGGTGAGGCGGCTGATGAGGTCACCAGCCAGCTGCCGATAGACCGTCTCCACACGCAGTTCATCGGCGAAGTCGCCGTGGTCGAGGCGTCGCAACGCCCCTTGCAGGTAGTAGTTAATGGTTCTGTCGGGCTGCATGGTCAGTTGAGAGTTGAGAGTTTATAGATAAGAGATAAGAGTTGAGAGTTAAGAGTTGAGAGTTATGGTGCCGTGATTCACAAGGAATATCTTATGTTCGAGTGAGGGGAGTTCGTCGAAGATGGCCTGTACGCGTCCCGGCTGGGTGTCGGTGAGGAGCACCTGTCCGAAGCGCTCGCTGCCCACAAGGGCTATAAGTTGTTTAATACGTGCGAGGTCGAGCTTGTCAAAGATGTCGTCGAGCAACAAGATGGGTTTCTCTCCCGAATGATTGAGGAGGTATTGGAACTGCGCCAGTTTCAGCGCGAGGGCGAAACTCTTCTGCTGTCCCTGCGAGCCGAATTTCTTCAGTGGGAAATCGGGGGTAAGCTGCAGCAAGAGGTCATCCTTGTGGGGTCCCGCAGTGGTGTACTGCGAGTAGCGGTCGGCCTGACGCGAAGCCTCGAGCTGCAGTTGGAGCGGACGATCGTCACGGCTATAAACAAGGGTTCCTGGCTCCTGCGCTCCCACAATCCAATGGTAGTATTCCTCGAACAGAGGCAGGAAGTCCTCGATAAATTGACTGCGCGCGTTGTAGATGAATTCGCCGTGAGTGACCATTTGCGCATCCCAAATGGCGACCATCGGCTCGTCCCACTGGCGGTCGTCCCACATCTGCTTGAGGAGGCGGTTGCGCTGCTCGAGGGCTTTGTTGTAGGCGATAAGATGGTCTAGGTAGGCGTGGTCGGTCTGCGAGATAACGCCATCAATAAACTTGCGACGCAGGTCACTGCCACCGGTGATAAGCTGCTGGTCGTTGGGCGACACCATCACCAGAGGTATCTTGCCGATATGCTCCATCAGGGCTTTGTAGACCTTCTTGTTCCACTTCATCTGCTTGCCGGTGCCCCGTTTGAGCACACAACTCACCACGTCATCCCCGTAATGTCCATGTAAGGCAAAGAACTCCTCGTTCAGCCTGATGTTCTGACTGTCGACGGGGTTGAAATAGCTCTTGCAGAAAGAGAGGTAATAGGCGGCATCGAGGAGGTTGGTCTTCCCCGCCCCGTTGTTACCTACGAAGCAGTTGACATTACCACACAGCTCGATGTCAGCCTGTTCATAGTTCTTGAAGTTCGTCAGTATCAGTCTGTCTAAAGTCATAACGTCATGAGGTCATAAAGTGTTTTTTTTACTTCTTCCATGAGCCAACGGGGGGTGGAGGTGGCACCGCTGATGCCAATGCTGTTGATTTCTTCGAGCCATTGGGGCTGCACCTCGTCGGGACCTCCTATAAGGTAGGTCTTCGGCTGCACCTTGCGGCAATATTCGTAGAGGTAGTGGCCGTTGCTGCTGTTGCTTCCGGCGACAAAAAGAAGCACGTCGACACTGCGGGCAAATCCTTCGAGGTCGCGGGCGCGGTTGGCCACACGGTTGCAGACGGTGTCGTAGGCGACAAAATGATTGCTTGATTGTCTGATTGTCTGATTACCCGATTGCTTGAGGCGCTTATTGATATTGTCGATAAGTTGACGGTATTCTTCGCGGCTCTTGGTGGTTTGGGAATAGAGTCGGATGGGGCGATTGACATCGATGGCATCGATATCGTCTGGACTGCTGACGATGAGGGCGGTGCCATCGGTCTGTCCGGTAAGTCCCACCACCTCGGCGTGACCGGGTTTTCCAAAGATGACAATCTGTCCCCCCACGGGGCGCATCTCGTCGTATCCTTTCCTGATACGCTGTTGCAAGGCCAACACGATGGGACATGTAGCATCCACCAGTTTGATATCCAATCTTTCTGCCCGACGGTAGGTCTCGGGAGGTTCCCCGTGGGCCCGAATAAGCACCTTCTTTCCGCGCAATCCCTCCAGCATTTCGTGGTCTATCACCTCCAACCCCAGATTCTTCAAGCGTTCCACTTCGGCGCTGTTGTGGACAATATCGCCCAGACAGTAGAGGCCGCCTTCATTCTTCAGCACCTCTTCCGCCGCCCCGATGGCTTTCACCACCCCGAAGCAATAGCCTGCTTTGTCGTCAATCAAAACTTCCACCTTAAACTTTAAACATTAAACCCTTAGCTCATACACTGGTTCTCCTGACGTGCCTGTTCGATGACGGCATCGTACTCCTGCGGTGTGAGGTCGTTGAAGAAATAATACACAGGGTCGACCTTCTTTCCATTGAGGATAACCTCATAGTGTAGATGCGCCCCTGTGGACATACCCGTACTGCCTACGGTTCCTACCTGTTCTCCACGCTTCACCTTCTGCCCTTCTTTCACCATCGTAGTAGTCATGTGGGCATAAAGGGTATGGAAACCGAAACCATGGTCAATATCCACTACGACACCATAGCCCGAATAGCCCTCAGGATTGCGTCCTGCAACACGCACCACACCGTCTCCGGTGGCATAGATGGGCGTTCCCGGACGTGCAGCGAGGTCAATTCCGGAATGCAAGCGTCTATACTTCAAGATAGGATGAAAACGGTAACCAAATCCGCTGACAATCTTACATTTGTCCTTAGCGATAGGCATAATGGCCGGCATAGAAGCCAAACGCTCGGTTTTCTGGCGGGCAATGGCGTAGATTTCGTCAAGCGACTTTGATTCCACATAAAGGCGCTTCGTCAGTTCGTCCACCTTACGGGTGGCCAACTTGATAAGTTCACTGTTGTCGTATCCGTCGAGGGAGGCGTAGCGTTCCACGCCACCGATGCCGCTGAAGCGCTCGGCATCACTCACCGGCTCACATTCGAAGATGGTACGATAGAGTACTTCGTCTCTCTCCTCGAGATTCGAAAGCACTTTCTCCGCCCGTTCCACTCGCGGAAGCAGCAACTCGAACTGACGTTTGTACTGAGCCAACTCGCGGCGAAGTCCACGTTCCAACGGCGACTCGACAAATTGCAGTCCGATAAATACCAGCGCCACACCCAGCACCACACCGAAGAGCACGTTGAAGCTGATGCGGCGTACCCGCTCGCGCAGCGACACAAACACCTTCTCATACTTCAGCGTATGAGGATTGAACCGGTAGGTATGTCTCTGTCTCTTTCCCATAGGTAAAGTTTAGAGGGTGCTTTTCAGTTTGTCCATAGCAGACACGAAATCGCGTATTGCGTGGTAGTGGTTGAAATAGAAATTCAGATTCAACTCCGGAATCTCAATCATGCTGGCCGCATCACCGATGCTGCTCAGCATATCCTCCGTGGGTTCCACTATGGACAACTCCTGGCAGACAAGCGTCAACGTCTTCAGCGGCAGCACGTCGAAATCGATAGCGCTGCGCGCCACTATCATCACATCCGGCAAGATATAGAGGCTTCGCCCCCGATTGTCGCGCATTAGCGGGAGGTAGCTTTCGCTCCGGATATAGTCGAACACGCCCAAGTCGAAATACACTTGGTCAAACTGGCGCCGTTTCCGAGTGTCGCGCTGCCAGATACGACGACAGGCGGCCACATGGGTAAAAGCATCCACCATCTCGCAATAGGCCTCAAAGGTCTCCTGCGAGCAGCGATCTTTCACCTGCCACTCCACAGCATCCATCGTGTGGTTCAGCTGACGGATTTTGCTCTTGTAGTGACCGATGACGCTCGACAGGAACTGGTTGCTCCGGTGACCCATCTTGTTCTTGATGGCTCGCACCACACGTTGCGCATATTCCTCTTTACGTGCCACTGTCAACGCGTTGACGTAGCATTCCAGCAGGTCGCGCTTACGCTGTTCGGTGACATTGCCCAACGCTATATTGGCCTCCTTGAGTGCCTTGTCGAAACTGGGTTCCCTGCCCGTCAGCATGTTCCAATAGCTGAGTCTCTGCTTGGCCTGCTGCTTCTGGACAAACTGATGGTAGCTGTGGCTCTCGCTCTCTCGCTCGATAAATCCCGTCCCAGGGGTCGCGCCCGTCACGTAGCGGCGACCGATATAGCGCATCTCTCCGGAATCCCTGATTCCGAAATCAGAATAGCGATAGTGGTTTGACAGCCATACATGCAGGCCGTTGGCCACCCTCACCCACTTATACGGGAATATCTTCATCTTTACTACTTTACTCCTAACCATGCACAGCCTCACCGTAGGCGGCTTCGAGAGCCTCCATCACACCTTCGCTCATTGTCGGGTGAGGATGAATGGCGGCAGCCACCTCGCGGGCGGTCATGCCCTTCTCGCGGGCGGTGGCAATCTCGGCAATCATCTCCGTCACATTGTCGCCACACATGTGGCAACCCAGAATAAGATCGGTCTTCTTGTCGACCACCACCTTCACAAAACCATCGGTGTTGCCGGCAGCAGTAGCTTTTCCACTGGCTTTGAAGAAAAACTTGCCCGTGAGCACCTCGTAGCCGGCCTCGACGGCTTTCTTTTCCGTCAGGCCCACGCTGGCCACCTCGGGGGTAGTATAGGTGCAACCGGGGACGTTATTGTAGTTCACCTTGTGGGCCTCGCCCTTGGCGATATGCTCCACACAGCAGATGGCCTCTTTGCTGGCCACATGCGCCAATGCGGGACCATGCACCACGTCGCCGATGGCATAATAACCCGGCACATTGGTGCAGTACCAGTCATCGACCTCTATCTTGCCACGCTCGAACTTGATGCCCGTCTCTTCGAGACCGAGGCCTTCGAGATTTGTCACCACACCCACAGCGCTCAGCACCACGTCAACATCGATGACCGTCTCGGTGTTTTTCTTCACATCCTTCACGGTTACGTGGCACACGCCGCCCTCAATATCCACCTTCTCCACCGAGCACGAAGGCATCACCTTCATGCCCATCTTGCGGAAACGGCGGCTCATCTGAGCGGCCACCTCCTCGTCCTCGTTGGGCAGAATCTGCGGCATGAACTCCACCAGTGTCACCTGGGTACCGATGCTCTGATAGAAATAGGCAAATTCCGAGCCGATGGCGCCACTACCGCATACCAGCATGCGGGCGGGCTGCTCACGGAGCGTCATAGCCTCGCGGTAGCCGATAATATGCTTGCCGTCCTGCGGCATCGAAGGCATCACCTTCGAACGGGCTCCGGTAGCAATGATGATATGGTCAGCCTCGTAGTCGGTGCCATCCACATCGACGACATGGTTGGGTTTCACCTTGGCGGTACCCATGATGACATCCACATTGTTTTTCTTCAGCAGGAACTCCACGCCTTTGTTCATCGTGGCTGCCACACCGCGCGAGCGGTCTACCATGGCGTTGAGGTCGGCCTCCACATTCTCGGCTTTCACTCCATAAGCAACGGCATGCTTGGCATAGTTAAAGGCCTGTGCGCTCTTCATGAGAGCCTTCGTGGGGATGCAGCCCCAGTTCAGACAAATTCCTCCCAGGTTCTCACGCTCCACAACGGCAGTCTTGAGTCCCAGCTGGGCACCTTTCACGGCAGCCACATAGCCTCCCGGGCCGCTGCCAATCACCATTAAATCATATTTCATAGCAGATATTCTTTATTATTATTTTTAGTACTAAATAAAATGCAAAGATACGAAAAAATTGAAAACGAGAAATGAAAAATGAAAAAAATCTTTTCCCGACTATCAACTTAGCAATCCTCCAACCTATCAACCCATTTTTTCAAAATAGGAAACACCCTGTTTCGAAAAAAAATTTTCAACCACTTTCGGTGCATATCGTCTCAACATTTCAGTCTTACAAACACTTATATCCAACCGCCTCAAAAATCGCTTTTGATTTTCAGTGTTTTATTATACATCCTTATTCTTCTGCCACTTACAAAAGATATAAACCAACAAGTGGCACATTTCCAAAGAACTATTGATTTACCAACAAAAAAAGCCCTCTCCCACCTTTTTTTTCAAACATTTTTTTTCAAATCCCTAATTTTTTCGTATATTATAAAGCGCACCAAAAATGTTAAAAATCATAATTGAGTTTTGTGAATTAGCTATTTACAAAAATGAGGATTTTCACCCCTTCCCCGATTGTAGCAAAATCTTTACTAATTTTTCAAAAACAATGCAAATTTTTTTTTTCATTTTTATGCACAAAAAAAGAATGACCTTTGCAAACAGAACAAGAAAAAGTGCAAACGACATAAGTGATTGATAATGGAGAACAGAAATACAAAAATAAAAGAGGAAGATTATAAAAGAGTCTGGGCAGAATGTTTGGATGTGATTAAAGACTCTTTGGGTCCGGAGAACCGCATGGCTTTCGAGACATGGTTCATGCCCATCGTACCCCTACAGCTCGAAGGAAGCACCCTGTTGGTGCAGGTGCCGAGCCAGTTTTTCTACGAATGGATTGAGGAACACTATATCGACCTGCTCAAGCGTGTCATCCGCATGCAGTTGGGTCCCAACGGCATGCTGAAATACAGCATCGTTATGGATCAGACTATCCCCACCGACCCCATCAAGACCACCCTCTCTTCCAACAGCCGCCGTTCGGTGCAGAACCCTCTCACCGATATGCCTGTTAATATTAATAAGGATAACGCGCGCGAACTTCCCAATCCCTTCGTCATACCCGGCCTCAAGAAAGACCGCATCCCCTCACAACTCAGCCCCACCTATACGCTGGAGAATTTCGTCGAGGGCGACTGCAACCGTCTGGCTCGCTCGGCGGGTTATGCGGTGGCTGAGAAACCCGGTCAGACCTCCTTCAATCCTCTGCTGCTCCACAGCAACGTAGGTCTCGGAAAGACCCACTTGGCCAACGCCATCGGTCTCAAGACCAAGGAGCTGCATCCCGACAAAACTGTCCTCTACGTCACCAGCGAGCAGTTCATGCAGCAGTATGCACAGGCTGGACGCGACAACAACGTCAACGACTTCATCCACTTCTACGAGATGGTCGACGTGCTTATCGTCGATGACATCCAGTTCTGGTCGGGTCGCGGACAGAAGACTCAGGAGGCTTTCTTCCACATCTTCAACTACCTTCACCAGCGCAACTGTCAAATTATCATCACCTCCGACAAAGCTCCCGGTGAGCTTCAGGGGCTCGAGCCCCGACTACTCAGCCGCCTCAAATGGGGCCTCAATGCCGACCTGCAGGCACCCGATGTGGAAACCCGCAAGGCCATCCTCAAACAGAAACTGCAGAATGACGGCATCGAGATGAGCGACGAGGTTATCGAATACATCGCCTATAACATCAACACCAACGTGCGCGAACTTGAGGGCGCCCTCATCTCCCTCATCGCACAAAGCTCGCTCAACCGCAAGCAAATCACCCTCGACCTCACCAAACAGATGATCGACAAGTATGTGCAGAGCAGCACCCGCGAAATCACCATCGATTACATCCAGAAGGTGGTGTGCGATACCCTCTCCCTGCCTGTGGAATCCATCCAGCAGACCTCGCGCAAGCGCGAAATCGTCCAGGCTCGCCAGCTCTCCATGTACTTCGCCAAGAAAATCACCAAGTCGTCTCTGGCCGTCATCGGCATGCAGTGCGGCAACAAAGACCATGCTACCGTGCTCCATGCCTGCAAGACCATTGAGAATCTCCGCCAGACCGACCGCTACATCCGCAGCCTCGTCGACGACTTGGAGAAGAAATTCAAAGAATAATGAAGACTAGTTTCAAGCCCGGGACAATGATTTACCCGCTGCCGGCCGTCATGGTCAGTTGCGGCGACTCCCCGGAAAACTACAACATCATCACCATCGCATGGACGGGCACTCTCTGTAGTGACCCGCCCATGTGCTATATCAGTGTACGCCCCGAACGTCACAGTCACGAGTTAATTTCCCGTACCGGCGAATTCGTCATCAACCTCACCACCGAGACACTGGCGCGCCAGACCGACTGGTGCGGTGTGCGCAGCGGACGAGACTACAACAAGTTCCGCGAGATGGGTCTCCACCCCGAACCCGCACAACTCGTCAAAGCGCCTCTCATCGCCGAAAGCCCTCTCAACATCGAGTGCAAGGTGGTGGAGGTAAGACCTCTCGGCAGCCACGATATGTTCATCGCCAATGTCGTGGCCATCAACGCCGAAGAGAGCCTCATCGACCACACCACCGGCCAGTTCCAACTCAACCACGCTGGTCCCCTCGCCTACTCCCACGGCAAATACTACGGCCTCGGCGAGAAACTTGGCGGCTTCGGCTTCTCCGTAAAGAAGAAAAAATAACATTAGTAGTTAAGTAGACAGTAGTTAAGTAGTTAAGACAATAGTTCCTGCCATGAACATCGTATGTGTTGAATCCCTGGGAATCCCCCTTAAGCGCTTCGAGGCCCTCAAGGCCCACTACGCCGCCATGGGGCACACCTTTACCTATTATATGGACCGCAACGAGGATCCCGATGTCCTCGCCGACCGTATGCGCGAGGCCGACATCGTGGTCATCAGCAACATCAAGCTCAGCGCCAACGTGCTACAGCAGTGCCCCAACCTCAAATACCTCAGCGTAGCCTTCACAGGGCTCGACCATATCGACCTTGCCTATTGCAAAGCTCACGATATCAAGGTGCAGAATGCCGCTGGCTACAGCACCACCGCCGTCAGTGAACTAGCCGTCGGCATGATGCTCGACCTGCTGCGCAACATCGTCACCCTCAACGAGAAGATCCGGCAAGGAGGCAGCCGCGGCACTTTCCTCGGCCGCGAGCTGCGCGGCAAGACGGTGGGCGTTGTCGGCACCGGCGCCATCGGCACCGCCACTGCGCGGCTGCTGCTGGCTTTCGGAGCCAAGGTGGTTGCCTGGAGCCGCACCGAACGTCCCGAAGTCAAAGCCATTGGCGTGGAATATGTTGCGCTCGAAGATTTGCTGAAAGAGGCCGACATCGTCACCCTCCACGTACCGCTGTGCGACGCCACCCGAGGTCTCATCGGCGAACGCGAGCTCTCCCTGATGAAACCCACCGCCCTCCTCGTCAACACCGCCCGTGGTCCCGTCTGCGACATCCCCGCTGTTGGCCGGGCTCTCGTCGAGAGTCGCATTGCCGGCGCCGCTTTCGATGTCTTCGAGCAAGAGCCTCCCCTGCCTGTCGACCATCTGCTGCTCTCCACCGGCCGCTGCCTGACGACCCCCCACGTGGCCTTTGCCACCGAAGAGAGCTTCGCCGCCCGCGCCGACATCGTCTTCGGCCACGTCGACGAATATTTAAAAAGTTGAAAGTTTGTAGTTATGAGTTGCTACCAGTTACCAACTACTAAAACGCCTCTCCAAATCGGAGAGGCGTTTTGCTATTTAGAGGGTCCTCTTTATAGGAATTACTATAACTTGAGGTGTTTTTTGCCGTTCTGAATGTAGATGCCACGGAAGGTGGCGGGGACCTCGGTGCCGAGGTAGCGACCGTTGAGGGTGAAGACGCGCGGGTCGTTGACACTCTGCTCGACCTCCACCTCGTTGATTCCAACACCGCCGCCATTGCCGCCGACAATACAATTCCCTTCAAAATGGGAGGTACCGTCGGTGACGTTGTTGCCGGTGGCGAGCGTTGGGATGCTGGGAGCGGAGATGACCAGTCGGCTTGAGTTGCCACCAGGGCCACCGCCGCTGCTGATGGTGGGCGTCTGGAAGGCTACAGCATTGTCGCCGTAGGTCACGGTGTACCAAGTGTTGCTGCTGACGGAGGATTGCTGAATCTTGGGTTGGTTATAGGAAGCGCCGTTCTCGATGCCGCCCACGGCGATGATGACGCCGCCGTTGATATACACCCTCTTACCTTCCTCCGAATTGGCATCGATGGCTAGTTCGGGCGATCGGGATCCGATGGCATAAACGAGACCACCGTTGATGTAGAGATTGCCGTTGGCATCGAGACCGTCATTGTTGGTAGCACGAGAATAGACATACCCATCGGTAATGGTCATATCTTGAGCCGAGTTGATGCCGTCGTCGTAGGCGTTGACATAGATTTCGCCACCATTGATGTTGAGGTAGTTCTTGCTCTCGATGCCCTCGCCGTTGGTACCGGTAGTGGTCACACGGATGGTGCCGCCGCTGATAATAATGCCACCGCTATAGGTGTAGCTATTACCATTCTGTATCTTCAATCCGGCCTTGATGCCCTTGGGCGACGAGTAGTAGTCGCTGCTCACGTTGTCGGTGTTGCCCGTGTAGTTGGTGTTCTCGGTGGTACCGTTGTTGTAGTAGAGACCGCCGGAGGTGGCAACGGTGATGAAACCGTCGGTGATGGTAAGCACGCTGTCGCACTTCATACCCTTGCCGCCCGAGCCGGTGGCTGTGATATTCAGTATACCGCCGCTGATGTTCATATTGCCGTCGGCGCTGAGGCCGCAGGCGGCTTTGGTCTCCAGGTCGTCGCTGTCCCAGGTGCCGTTGCCGGTGGTGATGACGGTGATGTCACCGCCGCTAATGTTCATGTCGCCGGCAGCCTTGATACCCTTGGCGGCAGTGGCGTTGCAAGTGATGATGATTAAGCCATCTTCAATATAGATATTGCCCGAGTCTTCGTCCTCGTGGTCGGTGGTCTCGCCGGTCGAGGTGTCGCCGTCGAGGTCGCACTGGATGCCGTCGTCGCCCGTGCCGCTGATGTTGACGCTGCCGCTCTGCATGAGGAAGTACTCGTTGCACGAGATGCCGTCGCCCACAGCGGAGGTGATGTTGAGGGTGGCGTTCTTCAGGGTGATGTACTCGCCCGCCTTGATGCCGTGCTTCACGTTGCCCACCACGTTGAGGGTGCCCTGCTGGGCGAACTCGGCGTGCCCCTTGATATAGAGGCAGCCTTTCTGCGAGCCCGTAGCGGCATCCGTGAGGTTGTTGACGGTGCCGGTGACCACCTTCACCTTGATGCGCTTGCCGTTCTGGATATGCACCGCCGCGCCACTGTAGACAGGCGTGGCGTTGGTGAGCGTGAGGCCGTCGAGCTCGAGGGTGGCCTTGTAGGAGCCCGACATGTAGAACTCACCGTCGGAGGACGAGCCGCTGAGATTGTAGGTAATCTCGGTGGCCAAGTCGCTGCTCTGCGCGATGCTGACGTGCGCCCCGCTCTGCGTGACGGTCAGGTACTGGCTGGCGATGCTGTCGGCGGTCACTGTGGCGGTGTCGTTGCTGAACACCACACTGACGCTCTGTGCCTGTGCGGCTACTGCCGCCAGCAACAAGGCGATGAGGAGGATAATGTTTTTCTTCATAATCATATATTATTTAATGTTATTACTTCTGATTCGATACAATACCATAGTCGACCAGCTTCCACTTATGGCCGAACAGTCCCTTTCTGTACAGTTCCCATTCGGTGCCGGCGGGAAGGGCGGAGATGGCATTACGGGCGCGACGGTGGGTGGTTTTGTAAATCATCGGCCGCTTTCCTTCTTGTCGACAATAAAGATGATATATATGCAAGGCGTTATCTGTTAGTATGTTATGCTTGGTTGAATAATCCAATATCTCAAGTGCAAAATTACCAACAAACACTCGCCCAACAAATAACATATAGGCTGTATTATTTGGCAAAATTTCCGATAGTGGGTTAATTATTCAAAATTATTCCGTATTTTTGCACTATGAAAGATAGTCAGTCATACACCCACCCAATCACTCTTTATAATCAGAGAATCAAGGAGGAAGGAATCGTTGTGCTTGACAATGCAAGAGGGTTGCCTACCGGCAATATGCCGTTTGCCTCGCCCGATTATGTGATAGCCATTGGCCATCGAGGGCGCATGGATCTTAGGTACGACGACTATCCCGACTACTCCGAGAAACACTCCGTGGGTGTCATTTTTCCCAACCACGCCCTTACGACAGTGAGCAAGACCGACGACTACCTGGCCACGCTGATTGTTGTCGATGTCTCGATGCTCAACGATCCCATGCTTCAGATTATCCAGCAGATGCGCTACCGCTACGAGCCCCACCCGTGCGTATTGCTCGACAAGCACGAATACCGGATGATTATGAACGTGGTGGAGGGTATGCAGGAGACTTCGCGCATCGATATCCCCGACCGGCGTATGTTGATGGTACGCCAACTGGAGTTCCTCTTGCGTCTGCTCAGCTACTATCGAGGTAAAAAACTGAACGAGACCCCCACCGGCAAGCGCGTCAGCACCCAATTCCACAACGACCTTGCGAAGCACTTCCGCCAGCACCGCGACGTGGGCTTCTATGCCCAACTGGCCTGTCTGTCGGCAAAACACTTTAGTACCGTCATCAAGGAAGAGACTGGCCACACCGCAACCCACTGGATACATTCACAGATTGTGGCTGAAGCCAAAATGCTGTTGCACATGCGTCACGACCTCACCGTGCAAGCCATCTCCGACATGCTGGGTTTCGATGAGCAAGCCTCCTTCAGCCGCTACTTCCGCCGCGAGACTGGCATCTCCCCTACCGAATTCCGCGAAGGGAAATGATGTTTTCCTTTTTTAATCGGCATCATCTGGTCGACATCAAGCAATAAAATACCATTTTTAAAGTTATTATTATAACAAATTGAAATGAAAACACTCATCATATACGGTACCCAATACGGCTCAACGACAAGCTATGCTGAACGGTTGGCAAAGAAGACTGGCATTGAAGCAGTCGATTATAAGGATGCTAAAAAAATCAACGACTATAACAAAATCATCTATTTGGGTGCTCTTTATGCAGGTGGTGTTACTGGACTAAAGAAAACCGTCAGTAAAATGTCTTCTAACCAAGACTTGATTATTGCCACAGTTGGTCTCGCCGATCCTACGGATTCAGACAATATCAAAAACATTCGTAACTCCATAAAAAATCAGATTCCACCTAAGTTTTACGATGAGAGCAAAATCTTTCATCTTCGTGGAGCCATCGACTACCGTCGACTGGGTATAAAGCACAAGGTAATGATGTCGATGCTCCATTCTAAAGTTTCAAAGATGCCGAAATCTGAACTCAACGCCGAAGCCAAAGCCATGCTTGAGACCTACGGCCAAAAAGTGGATTTCATTGATTTCGATGCGTTGGAACAGATAATCAATAAGATGCAATGAAATCCGAAGAAACTCGAATATTGGAATTCGATTCGGTAATTCTGCAAAAAGACAGATAGCCCTATCATGTCCGAGCGCTGGGAGATATATGCCGATTGGAATCCATGGCACGGATGTACCAAGATAAGCACCGGGTGCAAGTACTGCTATGTCTACCGGCAGGACGAGATGTATGGCAGCGAGCGCTCGAGCAGCGAATGTCGCAAGACAGCCAATTTCAACCTGCCGGTGAAACAGAAGCGCGACAAGTCTTGGAAGATAGAGAGCGGCAAGCTGGTCTTCACCTGCTTCACTTCCGACTTTTTGTTGAAAGACGCGGACGAATGGCGGCCGGAATGCTGGCAGATGATGAGGCAGAGGAGCGACCTCTGGTTCTACTTCTTCACCAAACGCATCGATCGTTTCATGGAGTGTGTCCCCGACGACTGGGACGACGGCTACGAGAATGTCATCGTGGGTTGCACCGTGGAGAACCAGGAAATGGCCGACTATCGGCTGCCCATCTTCCTTTCGCTCCCCATCAAGCACAAGAGCATCATCGCATCGCCACTGATTTCTGCCATCGACCTTACCCCATATCTCAACGAAACGATAGAGGAGGTGTCCGTCGGTGGAGAATCAGGCGTAGATGCTCGCCCCTGCAACTATGACTGGATTCTCGCCCTCCGTGAACAATGCATCTCAAAAAACATTCCTTTCCGGTTCCACCAAACGGGCGCTCATTTCATCAAGGAAGGCAAGATGTACCGCGTTAAGCGGTGCCACCAGCTCAGTCAGGCCCACAAAGCCAATATCGACTATAAGATTGGCAAATACCTTGTGCCCGAAAACGTGAAATTTGAATGGAAAGAGAACGATTATCACGAATTAACATCCTAAAAAATGAAGAGAAACATCCTATTGTTATTGGTTGCCATACTGGGATTCAGTTGCAGCCGTCAGCCACAGACGCTTAACGACGTAAAGTCGGAATTTGTCACCATCGATGACAGTGTCAAAGTGCATTATAAGATTTGGAACCAACACTTACGCAATAATACATTAACGCAATCAAGCATCCCAAAGGCCCTCTGCTTCATTCATGGGTTCGGTTGCGACATGAACACTTGGGAGATGCAGTTCGAGGCTTTCCGCGACGAAGATGTACAACTTGTCTTCATCGACCTGCCCGGCTACGGGAAGAGCGACAAGCCCCATGTGGAATACACTTTCGACTTCTTCGCCCATGCCATCGACAAGGTACTAAATACAATTGGCATCAAGGATGCTGTCTTCGTGGGGCACAGCCTCGGTACGCCCGTATGTCGCCACACGCTGATGACCACCGATCACAGCGGTGCTTTGGTGGATGTCGATGGTGTCTATTGCTTCTACGACGGCACCGAGACACCCGAATACGTGGAGGCTGTCAATCAGTTTGGTCACGCATTCGACGGGCCTGACTGTCGTGAGGTCATCACGGGATTTGTCACATCGCTTGCTGGCCAGGACACACCTCAATGGGTGACCGACTATGCAATGTCGGTAATGCCCGAAACACCACAGTATGTTGCTTCCAGCACCATGCGGCACCTCGTGGAACCGCAGTGGTGGACTAACGAGCAACTCACCATTCCTGTAATGGTCTTCTGTACCCAGAACAGCGGACTTGAGCCCGACAACGAGCAGAAGATGCAGGTTCTTTATCCCAATCTCGACTACACTGAGCTGACCACCTGCGGCCACTTCATCCACATGGAGCAGTCAGAGATGTTTAACCAGAAGCTAAAGGAATTACTGGATTAGTAAAATACATTTTCTTTTCGCTCGGTTAAAAAAACTTTCGTATCTTTGCACTTGAAAAAATAATGATCAATTATGAGAACTTTTTTCGTTACCTTAAAGAAAACTCTTGTTTTGCCGGCTTTAGCGGCCACGCTTTTTACCGCCTGCCATACTGCAAACAATGAAGTAGTTGACAGTGGGCAACTGGCAGCCGACAGCTTTCAACTGTCAACTAAATCTGACGACAACAGCGATTTTGTGGCCATCACCGACGTGGTGCCCGATGTGATTTTGGAGATTCGCTACTACGGCACCTACAACTTCGTCGGCACCCGCATCGACGGCTACCTGCAACCAACGGCGCTGCTCACCCGTGAGGCCGCCGACAGCCTCAAAGCTGTGAGCGACGAGCTTATCAAGCAGGGATATCGTCTCAAAATCTACGATGCCTACCGTCCACAGATGGGAGTGGACCATTTCGTGCGCTGGGGCAAAGACCTCGACGACACATTGATGAAGTCCTATTTCTATCCCAACGAAACGAAGGACAGCCTCTTTATCAAAGAATACATCGCCACTCACAGCAGCCATTCGCGCGGCTCGACCGTCGATCTCACCCTCTTCGACATGCGTACCGAGAAAGAGGTTGATATGGGCGGCACCTTCGATTGGTTCGGCCGCGAGAGCCACCCCGACTGTGGCGGGAATCCAAAGACAGGTGAATGGCGACGTAACGACACCATCACCGCACAGCAGTTCACCAGTCGCATGATTCTCCGGAAGACCATGCTGCGTCACGGTTTCAAGCCTTACGACTGCGAGTGGTGGCACTTCACGCTGAAGAACGAACCCTACCCTGACACCTACTTTACCTTCCCCGTGCAGCAATAATACAATCAGCGAATTTGAATCGATAATCAATCAAGCATTCCCCGAATGAAAACCAAGGAGATAACCGAAAAGAAGATGATGGGCAAGTCGACACGTGCCGGCCTGCTGGTAGTGATAGTGGCCATCATCACGCTGGAGGCCACCGGCCTTATTCAGTATTACTATTCGCAGCGTGGTATCAAGCAGGAGGCTTCGTTGAGGGCCCAGAGCGAATTGCGGAGTGCCGAAAACGAGATTATGGGCATTGTGGACCAGGCCGAAGGAGCCGTTCGTAACAGCCTCTGGGTGGCAGAATGGTGTCTGGACAATCCCGATAGTCTGGTGCGTGTACCGCAGCGCGTGGTGGAAAACAATCCTGTGGTGGTGGGTTCCACTATCGCCCTCGTGCCCGGATACAGCAAGAAACACCCACTCTATGCACCCTATGCCACCCGCAATTCCGAAACTGGCGAAATACAAACGCTCTCATTAGCCACTGACGACTACGACTACCCGTCTCAGGAATGGTTCACCAAACCTCTGGAACTCCATGGCGGCTATTGGTCGGAACCCTATTACGACGAAGGCGGTGGCAATATGCTGATGACCACCTTCTCGATGCCCGTCATGGATCGCAATGGAAAAGTTGCCGCCATTCTCACCGCCGATATATCGTTGCAATGGCTCACCGAATTGATGGGAAGCATCGAGGTCTACCCCAATGCCTTCAGTACAGTGGTGAGCCGCAACGGACAGATTATGGTCTGCCCCGTCGAGTCGTTGGTGATGAACAAAAACGTCCTCCAGTTTGCCGCCGAATCGTCCGACTCTGACGCATTGAGCAGCATCAACGAGGCTATGCTCTCTGGCCAGGAGGGCGAGATGGAGGTAAGATATAAAGGTGAAGAAAACAGAATTTATTTCGCCCCAGTGGAACGGACGGGATGGTCACTTTCTATCGTGGTGCCGGAGAAAGAGATGTTCGCTGGCGTCCGTAAAGTAGGAAGGTTGGTGACAATACTCCAGTTGCTGGGTGTGGTGATGATTGTAATCATCCTCCGTGTGATTGCCAAAAACCAGATGAAATACAAAAAACTTGCCACTCAAAAGGAACTGATACAGAACGAACTTCGCATCGGACACGAGATTCAGATGTCTATGATACCAAAGACTTTCCCCGCATTCCCAGAACGTACCGACCTCGATTTTGCCGCCACCTTGATTCCCGCCAAGGAAGTGGGAGGAGACCTGTACGACTTCTACATCCGCGATGAGAAACTCTTCTTCTGCATTGGCGACGTAAGTGGAAAGGGGGTGCCAGCGGCATTAGTGATGTCGGTGACACAAAGCCTTTTCCGTGCCATATCGGCCCACGAGACGAACCCCTCCAAGATTGTCATTTCGATGAACAACTCAATGTCGGAGAACAACGAAAGTAATATGTTTATTACCTTCTTCTGCGGTATTCTTGACCTCACCACCGGCTTGCTTCGCTATTGCAATGCAGGACATAACCCGCCGATGTTGAACACCGAAAAACTGCCGGTCTTGCCCAACTTCCCGTTAGGTGTCATGCCAGGCATGGTATTTCAGGAACAGGAGACCCGGTTGGGGTACGACGATACCCTCTTCCTCTATACCGACGGTCTCACCGAAGCCGAGAATGCCTCGACGGAACAGTTCGGTGAGGAGCGCATGGAGGCTTTTCTCGGCACAAAACGCAACGCACAAGCCTTACTCGACGCTATGCAGGAGGCTGTGGACTGCTTTGTGAACGATGCTCCACAGAGCGACGACCTCACGGTGCTCGTCATTCACTACATGGCCCATCCCGCCACCGAACAGCAGGAACGTCACCTCATCCTCCATAACGATATACAGCAGATACCCCAGTTGGCTGAATTCGTCGAGACCATCGCTGAAGAGAAACAACTCGACCAGAGTCTGGCCATGAGCCTCAACCTGGCATTGGAGGAGGCCGTTACCAACGTTATCCTCTATGCCTACCCCAAGGGAGCCGACGGACTGGTGGACGTGGAGGCCATCTTAAAGCCACACTCACTCGAATTCATCATCACCGACAGTGGAGTCCCCTTTGACCCCACTGCCGTCCCAGAAGCCGACGTTACCCTTTCGGCCGACGAGCGACCTATTGGTGGCCTAGGCATCTATCTGGTAAATAAGTTAATGGACGAACTTCACTACCAGCGCATCGATGATAAAAATGTATTATCAATGAAAAAAAACATCTAATCTTATGAATATTACTATTGAAAACGCAAACAACATAACTATTGCCAAATTGGCGGGACGCCTCGATACACCCGCTTCATCTGAAGTTACACCCATTTTCGAGCAGCTGCAGAACAGCGCCGACGGCACCGTAGTGCTCGACTGCACCAACCTTGCCTACATCTCCAGTTCGGGCCTCCGTCTCTTCCTCACGCTGCGCAAGGCAGCCTCCGCCAAAGGCGGGAAAGTGATTCTCAGGAGCATCAGCAACGACATCCGTCAGGTGTTTATGATGACCGGATTCCTCAATTTGTTTGAGATAGAATAACCCCCTCCTCTCCACATGTTTTATCTCACACAAAAGGGTCTTCCCCTGTTCGTCCTTCTCCCTGACAACGTTTCGTCGACAACAGAAACAGCGTCTTCGGCCATATCGACGAATATATAAAGTACACATTAGCCGTGGAAGCAGCTCGAGCCAAGGGCTAGTGACCCACTGCACCTACTACCAACAATTCACGGCACTGTCAGGCCGCCGCAGTAAGCTGCGGCGGCCTGACAGACTATAGAGCTTGTATCTAAAAATCCCTCCTGCAGAAGAAATTTCTTGCAGGAGGGAAACTATTTATTCCTTTTATCTCAGAAGAATTCAGTCTCTAGGATGCACTATGCGGAAACTGATGGGCTTACCGTTGACGAGTGTACCATTAACGGTGAGAGTAAAGGTGTTTTCATCAAGTGTAACAACAGCGGTACCAGTTGTAAAGGCTGAGGTGCCAGGGACATTTTCTCCATTGAGGAAATACCAGAGGCTGGGAGCATTCTGATACCGTAAGTCTAACATATCGTCCTCATTCTGCACGTTAGGTCCTTCAAGCATGACGTGGAAGTGTAGCACATGATCCGGATCTGCCTGAGTGAGATCATAAGTGTAGTTGGCGATGTTCTGGAGGTGGCAATCAATCATGAAGATGGTTCCATCTGTCTCACTGGAACAGGTCAAATTAGCGTTATTGTCATTGACAGAACCCGAAGTTACGCCTTGATAAGTCTTGCCGTTGTAAATCATCTGGTTGTCACCAGCTGTAGCAGTGCTCTTGTCATCATCTTTGCTGCAGGAAAATGCAAAAAGCATCGTGGCGGCTGCAAAAAGAAAACATAATTTTTTCATTTTCTAAAGTTTTTATGATTGTTTGTTGAGAAAATATAAAATACATGATTATTTCACCGGATGGTCGCGGTGGAAGGCCTCGAGGCGGGCTTTGAGGTCGGGGAACTGGTCGCGGAGCACCAGAGCAACGCAGGCACGGATGCCCTGCTTGTGGGAGCCTGTGATGTCGAGGGCGATGGCGCTGATACCGTAACGGATAAGCTCGTTGAGGAGGTCAACACCACCGAAGCCAGGATAGCAGAAAGTGAAGTAGAAACCGTCGCCGATATCCTCACCCATATCCTTATCATATACGATATAGAAGCCGTTGTCGGCGAAGTATTTCTTCATGATGCCAGCCTTCTCGCCGTACTCCTTGATATCCTTGACGAAGTTGAAAGTGCCGTCGTTAGCGCCTTTCAGCATGGCGGCCATGGCGTACTGGACGCTGTGGGCGGTACCGGAGGAGAGGCAGTAGAGGGTACCAAAGATGAGGGCGCGGCCAAGCTGCGTCTGGCTGTAGTAGCGGGCCAGGTCGGGGCACTCCATATTGAACAACTTGGGGCTGACCACCATCATGGCGATACGCTCACCAGCATAGCTGAAGCTCTTCGAACCGGAAATCATGATGACGTAGAGGTCGGTATACTTGGCCACGGTGGGCTGGAAGGGAGCCTGACCGGGAACGCTGTAATCCTTACGGAAGTCCATGAGGAAGTAGGCGGAGTCTTCCATGACAACGACACCGTACTTATTGGCCATCTCACCGATAATCTGCAGCTCGTGGTCGGTGAAGCAGAACCAGGCGGGGTTGTTGGGGCTGCTGAAAATCATGCAGGCCACATCACCGTCCTTGAGTTCCTCTTCGAGTTTGTCGCGCAACTTGTCGCCACGATACTCATAGACATCGAAGGCCTTCATGGGGATGCCGAGGACGCGACACTGCTGCTTCTGCACGGGGAAGCCAGGGTCGATGAAGAGCACCTTGGTCTTCTTGGCGTCGTAACGGGTCAGCGTGAGGAAGCTGGCGAAGCCTGCCTGCATGGAGCCCACGGTGGGCACGCAGCAGTCGGGCGTGACGTCGATGTCGAGGAAATTCTTCACGAAGCGGGCGGCCTCTTTCTTGAAGTCGGCGGTACCATAAATCTCAGGATAGATGCTGGCGACGCCGCTCTTGAGGGCCTCAATCTGGGCCTGGACACCCACCTGCGGGGCAGGCAGGCCGGGGATGCCCATCTCCATCTTCACAAAGCGGATACCGGTATCCTTCTCCACATCCTGTATCATCTTGCGCATCTCGCGGATGCTGGCCTTGCCGGGGTTCTGGATCTTGTTGGCCGCGGCAATGCGGTCTATGGTTTCTTTTGCTATAGGTATTTGGGTCATGATATATATATTGTGTTAATGTTTAATTGCTTACTTATATTTGGGTAGTTAAAGGGGGGTAAAGACACTACAATAATTATCTCATTTCGTATTAAAGCCTTTGAGTTTAACGACATTGATGGGGCTAATGTCCTTGATGAGGTTGTAGACTTCCTTCTGTTCTTCGGCGGGGGCGGGAGTGAAGATGGAGACAATCTCTTGAATCTTCACGTCGACAAACTGCTGAAGAGACAGCACATTGGTATTGGTCTTATGAACGCGCTGCAGGTCACGCAAGGCGGCGATGATGGCTTGACGGGCTTTGGGCTGGTCCTTGGTCATCATGTCGAGTCCGAGCCGGTGGTAGCTGTAGTAGGCATCGTGCAGCGGAGCATAGGCACCGTTGGTGTGGTTTTCCATGAACCAGTAGCGGTTGCGTCCACCTTTGGAGTCCCATCCGGCATATTTGGAGTTGTCGACGGCTTGTACCACCTGCTGTGCCAACTGGAAGAAGGAATCGCCTCCATTGGGAGCGAAACTGTCGAAATAGAGGCCGAGCATCACATAGCAGTAGTAGGCCATCGTGGAGGAGAGGACATCGTGGAAGTTGTTGAGATCAAAATCGAGGGGATTACTCTCGTTGAATGAAAAGGAGAAGTTTCCCTGCTCCATGTAGTTGAAGAGGCCGGTAGTATAGGTGGAATTGTAGACAGGGCGTTTGAGTTGGATGGAGAGTTGACCGACAAAATCGGTGGCGGAGGTGCGCTGATTGAGGATGATAGAGATGGAGCATTCAATTTTCTCCTGTTGCTGCCATTCTGCATTGGTCCATTTCTTTCCGTTGATGAAATCCTCGAGGGCCTGCTTCATATTGTCGAAGATCTTTTTGTCGCCTCCAGACTCATAAGGCTGCGTCGTGGTCATCAGTTTTTGGTAGTTGATGGAGACCGAACAACGGAATTCCTGTCCCCGTACTACACAGAAACAGAACATTATCAGCACTATAGACAATATTCGGCGCATACTTTACCTCGCAAAGATACGAAATAAATTTCAATATTTGTCACCTTGGCTCAAAAAGCGGAGAAAAAAAATTTCGCGCGCGTGCGCGTGTACATATTGTTGAAAACTTTACCATTTTTTGCCCTGTATGTCGGAGTTTTTTCGTATCTTTGCACATCATTATTGAA
>JAEEGH010004056.1_pt1 | contig 37831 bp, 29 predicted proteins | sample 9134181 | NCBI WGS metagenome assembly JAEEGH01 (sample SAMN16246544, study PRJNA631951) | gut metagenome | biome: gut microbiome; feature: rumen; material: DP-attached | host: Bos | place: Iran: Karaj | collected 2018-10 | reverse complement strand
GGCTGGTGGAACTGGCGATTCCTTCTCCTCATATCCTTCACCTCGTTCTGCTCGTGGGGCAGTGGACTGCTGATAGGTAAGGCCGACACAAAGAATAAGGCCAAGACTTGGATGTGGGCCAACATAGTGTTGAACATCGGCATCCTTGCAATGTTCAAGTACTACGATTTCTTTGTAACAGAATTCGCCCAACTATTCAATATCTCCACCGACGGACTTCTGCTTAAGGTGATACTCCCCGTGGGCATTTCGTTCTACACTTTTCAGGCGCTTAGCTACTCAATTGATGTCTATCGTGGCAAGATGGAGCCGACGAAGGACATCGTCGCCTTCTTCGCCTTCATCTCGTTCTTCCCACAACTGGTGGCCGGACCTATAGAGCGTGCAACCAACCTTTTGCCGCAGTTTCAGAAAAAGCGCGAGTTCGACTACGACACTGCCGTCGACGGAATGCGTCAGATCTTGTGGGGCTTGTTCAAGAAGATTGTGGTGGCCGACAACTGCGCCGTGTATGTCGATCAAGTCTTTTCGACCTACACGGAACAATCGGGAAGCACCTTGCTCCTCGCCGCCATCTTCTTCACCTTCCAGATTTACGGTGACTTCTCGGGCTATTCCGACATTGCTATAGGTACTGCCAAATTGTTTGGTATCAAGTTGATACGCAACTTCAACGTGCCGTATTTCAGCCGCGACATAGCCGAGTTCTGGCGCAGGTGGCATATCTCTCTCACCACTTGGTTCCGCGACTATGTGTATATCCCTTTGGGCGGCAGCCGCGTTAGCAAGGCGAAAATCATCAGGAACACTTTTGTGATCTTCCTTGTGAGTGGCTTTTGGCACGGAGCCAACTGGACTTTCATTGCTTGGGGAGCGTATCACGCATTGCTTTTCCTTCCCTTGATACTGTTGGGTAAAAACCGCAAATACACCAATACCGTGGCCGAAGGACGAATATTGCCGACGCTGAAGGAAACAGGACAAATGATATTGACATTCTTTTTGGCTGTAATCGGTTGGATAATTTTCAGAGCCGAGAGTATTGGTCAAGCGTGGGAGTATGTGTGTGGAGTCTTCAGCAAGAGTCTGTTGTCGGAGCCTGAACTTTTTTCCGATAAAATGGTGCTGGTTGTTATTCCGTTGTCGGTAATGTTGTTGGTGGAATGGTTTCAGCGAGGCAAGGGACACGGTTTCGATTTCGGCAACAGCCCCCGATATAAGGTCGTGCGGTGGTGCATCTATCTTTCAACAGCGCTGTTAATCATTGCTTTACAACAACAAAAAGTGTCTCCGTTTATTTATTTCCAATTTTGACTATGAAAAGGTTTTTTACTAATATATTGCTTTTTGTTATCATACTTGCAATTCTGGATGTCGTTGCAATATGTGTTTTGGGTGGCAATGCCAGTTTTGATATAACATACTATAGGAAAGTTACTTGGGGACATATGTTCAGTCGCACCAAAGACATCCCCAATCATAAAAATCCCGACATCCTTTTTTTAGGCTCATCTCACGCCTATCGAAGTTTCGACGGCAGGATATTTGAAAGATCAGGCATCACGACTTTCAATTTGGGTTCATCAAACCAAACCCCAATACAAACTGAGGTTCTGCTCAAAAAATATATTGACGAGATAAAACCAAAACACATTGTATTTGAGGTGTATCCGACGTTGTTCGAAATAGATGGGGTGGAATCGACATCTGATTTGATTTCCAATGACCATATCGATTTCGAGACCTGCAAACTGGCGGTGAAATCGGGTAATATCAAACTGATAAACACGCTGATTTACGGACTGTACATGGAATACTGCCGCGATGAGAGGGAAAAATTTGTGGAGGAAACAGTAAATTGTGGCGATAAATATGTGTCGGGCGGATATGTAGAGAGAATCGAATACACTCCCTTTGTGTCGGACGGCTCCATAGAACACACAAAAATACAAATACTGCCAAAACAATTACGTGCTTTCGGCAATTGTGTCAGGATAGTGAAAGAACGACAAATCCCCTACATACTCGTTATAGCGCCATTGCCCAAAACCATTTATAAGGGGTTCGACAACATCGATGAGTTCAACCAAACAATGTCTTCGTACGGCAAACTTATTGATTTTAATAAAATTCTGCATTTCGACGACAGCTGTTTTTACGATGCAGACCATCTGACACAAAAAGGAGTGGAAACATTTGACAGCTGTTTCATAGAATGTTTGGATTCCTTGAAGACACAGGGAGATTTTTGAATAACACCACCCCGATTTCAACCGATAGCACATCTTTTTCCAAACACTCATTTTCCTTCAAAAACAAATATTTTTCACAATTGACGTAAAATCCAATTATTTTTCGTATCTTTGCAGTTTCAAAATTCGCGAAAAAAGTACAACTTAAAACGAAAAAATGTTGGATAAAAACACTATTATAGGGCTTGTTCTGATGTTCCTCGTATTCATCGGATACATCTGGTGGACAGCCCCTTCGAAAGAGGAAAGGGAGAAAATTGCAGCCCAACAAGACTCACTGCGCAAAGCATACGAAGACTCTGTAATAAGTGCCCAAGAAGCCCTCGCCGCTCAAAAACTTATCGACGATTCCCTCGCCGCCAACGACACCGTAGCCCAGCAGGCTAAGGTGGATAGCACCCGCAAGGCAGCCGGCGTTTTCGCCTGCAACCTCGACGGCGAGCCCCTTACCATCTCTGTTAAAAACGAACTTCTGAGCCTCGACATCAACTCATGTGGGGCCTTTATTGACAACGTAATCCTTAGCGAATACACCAGCTACGGCGACTTGCCCCTCGACCTTATCGGCAAAGGCGACGACAGCCTCAACCTCACCTTCTCAACCATAAACGGCGACATCATCCGCACCGCCAACCTCAATTTCACCACTTTCGTCAACGGCCAGAAAGCCGAAGGCGACACCCAGCTGGAGCTCTCCGGCGACGACTCCGTGCGTATAGCCATGCGCGCTTTCGTAGCAGGCACCGACTCGGCATCGGCAGGCATTGACGAAAACCGCTATCTGGAGTTCGCCTACACCATACGCGGCAACAGCCACGAAGTGAAGTTCGACATCAATTTCCACGGTCTTGAGAAAACCCTGCTCGACAACCCCTACATCGACCTTTATTTCAAGGACAGGCTCACCCGCCACGAGAAACACGCCGAGGGCAAAAGCAGCGGACGTAGCGACATGGAGCGTTTCTACTCCTCCATCTACTACAAACCCACCGACGACAACGCCGACAACCTGCGCGACGGCACCGACGGCGACGTCAACGTGAAAACTCCCCTGCAATGGGTGGCTTTCAAACAGCAGTTCTTCAGCACCATACTTATTGCCGACAGCTCCTTCGACAACGCCGAACTGCGCACCGTTACCGAACAGGACACCGATAGCCGCTACCTCTGCACCATGGAAGGCAATATCGGACTGCCTTTCCATCTGTCGAAAGATTATACCGTGGGGATGCGCTACTATTTCGGTTCCAACAAATACCGCACCCTGCGCAATATGGACCTCGGGCTGGAACGTATTCTGCCTCTGGGATGGGGTTTCTTCGCCATACAGTGGGTGAATCGTTTCGCCATCATTCCGGTGTTCAACTTCCTCGAGCAGTTCAACTGGAACTACGGCATCATCATCATAGTGCTCACCCTTCTGGTGAAACTTGTGCTGTTCCCCATCGCATACAAGTCGTACTCCTCGTCGGCAGTGATGAGAGTGCTGCAACCCGAAGTTGCCAAAATCAACGAGAAATTCCCCAAACAGGAGGATGCTCTGAAAAAACAGCAGGCCATATCGGCGCTATACAAGAAAGCGGGGGCAAGTCCCATGTCGGGCTGTTTACCTATGCTTCTGCAGATGCCCATACTTTTTGCCATGTACCGTTTCTTCCCGGCTTCCATAGAGTTGCGCCAGCAGCCCTTCCTCTGGGCCGAGGACCTCTCCACCTACGACTCCATACTCGACTTGCCGTTTAAAATACCGCTTTACGGTGACCACATAAGTCTCTTCTGTCTTCTGATGTTTGCCGTACAATTCCTCTACACATGGTATACCATGCGTCAGCAGGCCTCGCAGCAAAGCATCCCCGGCATGAAATTTATGATGTACTTTATGCCCTTCATGATGCTGTTTATGCTCAACAGCCTCTCCGCAGCACTTAACTTCTACTACTTCCTTTCGTTGTGTATCACCATGTTGCAGATGATTATCATACGTCGCACCATCAACGAGGAGAAGATTCACAAACGCATCGAGCTGGCAAACCTCAAGTACAAGAACAAACCGCCCAAGAAATCGGGCTTTATGAAACGTCTCGAAGAGATGCAGAAACGCAGCGAGGAGATGCAGAAAAGAGCGAAGAAATAGTTCGGAATTCGGATTTCGGAATTCGGAACCTTTAGCTCGGCGAAGCCAATTCGGAAATAATTGACAATGAACAATTAACAATGAACAATTGATTCGGAATAAAAAGTAAAAAGGAAACAAAAAAAATAATAAACCAAGGTCAATAATTAGTAGCACCGCGTCAGCCTCTGACAACTGACCCCTGAATACTGAATACTGACCACTAAAAAAAACAAAATGGAACTATTAATCATTGTAATTTTCGTGATAGGGTATGCCTGCATAGCTCTTGAGCATCCCCTAAAGATAAACAAAACCGCTACCGCATTGCTCCTCGGAGTGCTGGTATGGACAATCCTTGCCCTTTCGCATGCCTTGCCCGGCAACATCATCAGCGCGGAGCTTGTGGAAAACCTCGGCGAAACGGCCGAAATAGTGTTTTTCCTGCTTGGTGCAATGACGATAGTTACCCTTATAGAAGATTATCAGGGCTTTAGGGTGATAACCGACAAAATAACCACCACCAACAAGAAAAAACTGCTGTGGGTCTTGTCGATTCTCACCTTCTTCCTCAGTGCCCTGCTCGACAATATGACCACCGCCATCGTGATGATTGCCCTGCTGCGCAAGCTCATCGCCGACCGCAAGGAACGCTGGCTCTACGCAGGCATGGTGATACTCGCAGCCAACGCCGGCGGCGCTTGGTCGCCCATTGGTGACGTCACCACCATCATGCTGTGGATCGGCGGACAGGTCACCACTATCAATATCATAGTTAAGACTTTGATAGCCAGCTTTGTATGTATGGTTGTTCCGGTGCTTGTTGTCGGTGCCACCCTCAAAGGCGAAATTGAGCGTCCGCAGGAAGAAGCTGCCGGACTCGAAGTGCCCGCTCACCTGCGTCGTCTGGTACTTGTCATGGGTATCGCAGCACTTATCTTCGTTCCTATTTTCAAAACTATCACCCACCTGCCTCCCTACCTCGGAATGCTGTTCGGCTTGGGTATCCTGTGGATAACCACCGAAATCATCAGCCGCAAATACGAGAAAGAGGGACACAAGCTGCCTACCGCAGTCAGCACCCTCGAGCATATCGACACTCCGACAATACTTTTCTTCCTCGGTATTCTTATGGCCGTTAGCTGCCTGAAAGTTGTGGGCATACTCGGTCATCTGGCCGGCGGCCTCAACACTGCTTTCGGCACCGAAGCCCCCGGTTTCTTCTTCATCGACCTTATCATCGGCGTGCTGTCGTCCATCGTAGATAACGTGCCTCTGGTGGCCGCCGTTATGGGCATGTACCCCATCGACCCCGACACCGCTATTTTTGCCACCAACCACCCGTTCTGGGAATTCCTCGCCTACTGCGCCGGTACAGGCGGAAGCCTCCTTATCATCGGCTCGGCTGCCGGTGTGGCCGTGATGGGCATGGAGAAAATAGATTTTATCTGGTATCTGAAAAAAATATCGTGGCTGGCATTGCTCGGATATATCGCCGGTGCCATAGTGTTCGTGCTTATGGACATCACTTTATTCGAGAACGTACCTTGGCTCCGCGACTTGGTATTAGCAACACCAGTTTCTAACCCAACATTATCGTTAGTATAAAATGAAAGAAACAGAAAACAAACCCGGAGTATCGGCTTCGGAAACAAAAAAAACCGAGAAAAAATCCTTTTTCAAACGCAAGTGGGTACGCGTTACCTACCTTGTTTTAGTCCATTTGTTCGCCATCTACGGCGCAATACAAATCGGAGGTTTGGTAATCTTCAAACTCGGATTGACCAACAACAGCGGCACCATCGACAAGAACTCCCGTTATCTGATGGAGGTGTCGGAGATGAACGACCTCTCCAAATCCGGAGTTTCGGCGCAAGAACGTATTCAGGTGGATTTGGACCAGTATGTGAAGATGGCTGTCTTTGGCCGTTTCTACCCCGAAAACGCCCGTCTTATGATGCAGACACTGCGCACCTGCGACAATCCTGCCGTGGTATCGCAGATGATAGCCGCCGCCGAGCTTTACACCGACAAAAACGACGAGTACAAAGACTACCTCGCGCAAGTCGACAAGGCATATAAATCGATTAAACAGCAGCAGAACCCCAACGTCATCCCGTGGATGGCCACCGAAGAATGGGCTGCTCTGAAACCTGCCATCCTCAAGGACAAAGTGCTTATCGACAGCGCCGCACACATAACTGGTGTGGATCCGCGTCTGATAGTGGGCTGCCTTGTGGGTGAGCAGATGCGTCTGTTCAACTCCAAACGCGAGATATACAAGACCTACCTCGCACCAAGGGCCATACTCTCGGTGCAGTCGCAGTTCTCGCTCGGCGTGAACGGCATCAAGGACTTCACCGCCATGAAAGTGGAACGCAACCTCAAAGACCCCAACAGCGAATACTACATGGGCAAGGAATACGAGCATATCCTCGATTTCCACACCGCCGACCACACCACCGAGCGTGTGAACCGTCTTGTTGACTACCACAACCACCTCTATTCGTACATCTACACCGGTTGCATACTGCACCAGACCATGATGCAGTGGAAACGTGCCGGATACGACATCTCCAACCGTCCCGACATCCTGTTCACACTATTCAACGTAGGTTTCTCGCAGTCGCAGCCCAAGCCCGACCCCAGATGCGGCGGCTCACACATCAACATTGCAGGTAAGGTTTACACCTTCGGTGCTATCGGTTTCGACTTCTTCTTCTCCGGCGAAATGTCCGACGCCTTCCCGCTGCACGAGACATACTTCCGTCCCCAGCAATCGGAGACCGAGGCCGCACAAACCGACTCCACCAACAGTAAGAATCTGTCGAAAAACGTTACAATATAACGAATGTCTTTTGCAGAAAGGCAGTCTAACTAAAGTGAAAAATTAAAACCTTAAAGATATGGTATTTGATATTAAAAAAACGGCAATGGCGCTTGCAATGGCTCTGGTACTCACTGTGCCGGCATTGTCGCAGAAAAGACCCCAGCAGCAACCTTCGGCCAAATACGCCGCCGTGGTGCAGGGCGTTAACTACGAGGGCTACGCCTTCAACGAGGATTTTGAAACCGACATCACCGTGGAAAACCAGGCCGGTCGTTTCACCCTCACCCCGGCTGAGATAGACACCGTGGAGAGGCTCATCAAGAAAAAAATAGCCAAGATGAACCACACCCACGAGCACCAGCCCAACAAAGAATGCCAGCTCATCGACGAGCACCTCGACAAATACAAACGCCAGTACATCGGCTTCATCAACGAGGACGGCGACAAAGTGGTGTGGGTGAATTTCCTGCGCGACCGTCGTTTCGACAAGCTGCTGCTCTACGAAATACCCAACATCACGGGCGGATGCAGCAACTTTTTCCATGTGAAAGTGAATATCGACCACCACTATCTCTATGGCTTGGAAGTGAACGACGACGGCGAGGTGGTTTACACCAAACCTCCCATGAAACGCAAATACCGTCGCGTGAGCAAACCTAAATGATTCCCGAAGTGAAAGAACTACTCACTCAAGCCACTCTTTTCAAATTCCTGAAATTCTGCGTTGTAGGAGTTACAGGGACAATCATTGATTTTGGCCTTACGTGGATATGTAAGGAGAAACTGAAAATACCTAAATTTATAGCCAACGCCATCGGTTTTGTGGTGGCCGCCACAAGCAACTACATCCTCAACCGTGTGTGGACATGGGGCAGCACCAACGAGCAGGTGGGCGTGGAATACGTAAAATTTTTCGGCGTGTCGCTCATTGGCCTGGGACTCAACACCTTGATACTATATCTGTTGCACGAAAAGATGAAACTCAATTTCTGGTTTTCCAAAGTCGTTGCCACCGGCGTGGTAATGGTATGGAATTTTCTTGCAAACCATTACTTTACCTTTGCGGGAGTCGGCGCATAGCAGCTGTTCTGCAAAGGTCGCAAAATAATTACTTTCTATGAGAAAACTTTCGTTTTTGGCAATCGCCATTTTCCTTTGCTATATCGGGGCCACGGCCCAGAACTCCATCGACAGCCTGTTTGCCGCCCATCCCGAAGTGGTATTCTCTTTCGAGGAAAGCGACGCCTCCAAGCTCCGCGAGCTGAGCCGCATCGTCTCCATCGACAAACGCAGGGGCAACACCGTTACTGCCTACGCCAACCGCTCCGAGTTCGAGGCATTCCTGCAAAAGGGCTACGATTACACCATCGTTAGACGCAATGCCGAAAAAGCCGTGAGCATGGCCTCCACCGTGGCACAGATGTCCAGCTGGGACCGCTACCCAACCTACGACGTGTATCTGCAGATGATGGACAGCTTTGCAGTGAAATACCCCGCCCTCTGCCGTATCGACACCATCGGCACCTCGGTGCGCGGAAGGCTGATACTCTGCGCCGTAATCTCCGACAGTCTCAACATCGACCAAAACGAGCCCCAGTTTTTCTACTCCTCCACCATCCACGGCGACGAGGTTACGGGCTATGTGCTGATGCTCCGCCTTATCGACTACCTGCTTACAAACTACGGCACCAATGCCGAAATCACCTCTCTGGTGAATAACACCCGCATTTACATCAACCCCCTTGCCAACCCCGACGGCACCTACAACGGCGGAAACAGCAACGTGTCGCGTGCCACACGCTACAACGCAAACTATGTCGATTTAAACCGCAACTACCCCGACCCGTGGTCGTCGGCACCGCTGTCGGCCATACAGCAAGAAAATACCGTGATGATGAACTACGTTGCCGCCCACCATTTTGTGATGTCGGCCAACCTGCACGGAGGCTCGGAGATTGTGAATTTCCCGTGGGACGGATATACCTCGCGCGAGAAACGCTCCGCCGACGACCAGTGGTGGAGAGCAGTAGGACGCAAGTTCGTGGACAGCTGCCGTGCCGTGCGCAGCGGCGTTTACACCTCCGACAACAGCAGCGGAATAACAGCGGGAGGCGACTGGTACGTCATCAACAACGGCAGGCAGGATTACGTAAACTACTACCATCACTGCCGCGAAGCCACTATAGAGGTGTCCGAGGACAAAACCCTCTCCACCTCGCTGTTGCCTACCTATTGGAATTTCCACCGCAGAGCCTTGCTCGACTACATTGGCCAAGTGCATTACGGCATACACGGCATGGTGGTTGATTCCGTTACCCGTCAGCCGCTGAAAGCTCTGATTAGCATCGACAACTACGACTGCGACAGCTCGCAAGTATATAGCCGCAACGGACACGGCGATTTCTACCGTCCGCTCCTCGCCGACGACTACGACGTAACAGCCACCGCTCCCGGATATCGTGTGAAGACACTGCAAAACGTGACGGTGAACGACACCGCCGCCACCCACATCCTTTTCGAGCTTGTGAGGGACACATCAACTGTAGGCATCGACAACGCTTTCGGCCAGGACATCGCCATCCATCCTAATCCCTGCCGCGATTTTGTGGAGTTTTCGGGCAAAGACATTGTGCAGTACACCGTTGTCAACGCACTTGGCGTGAAAATATGCCAAAGCTGCGTGGAAGCCGACGTGCAACGCATAAACACCGCCAAATGGCCCAAAGGTATTTTTATTGTCGAATTTACGGATGCCGAAGGTAGGAACTGCTACCGAAAAATTGTAAAGAGATAGATATGAAAAAAGTTGTTGAAACGACACCCTACGGCAGTCTGCCTACTTGTCTGGCTTTTGCTTTATTTCTGTTTCTGTGTCCTGCGTTGCACAGCCAGAATCAGGAGCAGAAACTTTTGTTGAAAGCAGCTTACAGCAGAAACTCCGAATACGACCTCTACCGGTTTTTCGACAATTGGTCGAAGGAGGTGCCATCCAACGAAACCGAGGCTCCCGACAAATGGGTGGCTGAGGCCCATAAGGTTTTTGTGGCTTTTTACCAGCCGCTGCTGTGCGGAGAAAACGGTTTTCAAAACAAAGAACGACAATTATATAAGGACAACCCCTATTTTATCGTTCAAAACACGCTCAGAAGCATCTATGTAGCCGACACTATACCTTACAAAACCGACGAGCTGATAGGATATTACACAAGTCATATAGACAAAATAATCAGCGATGAAAGTTACCGAAGGAAATATATAAAAGATGAAAAATACAATTCCTATGTAAAAAAATACTATGGCAGTGCCGATAGTCTTCGTACAAGCGAGATTTTATGGATTCAGCGCCAACTTGAAAGAGGGTATTTATTGCCTGAGTTTGATTTTGAGAAACAAGAATATGAGATGGTGAAAATACTCACCATTAAGGTGGATTCTAATATAACCTTCCGTCCCCCGGTGCATTTTCCCGACAGAAAAATAGTTTATCTGACCGATGAATATAAAAAGTTGTTGGACGATTTTTTAGGCGACGAACATGTTAATTTGGGAGAAAAAAGCATTATGCAGCCTGCATATTCAAAGGGCGATAGCCGTAAAAAAATGGAATTTATCCTAAAAGCCGCCACCATATTATACGGACACTGGGGCGGATATTGGCAATACGAAACCTATCCGAAGGCATCGACAATGGTTTTCGACCGCGGGATGCGTCGTGCCGTGGTATTTTTCCGTTTCGGGTACGAAGGAGGACATGTGATTTTGGAAAAACAGAACGGCGAGTGGAAAATTGTAATAGTAAATAAATACAGGTGTATAGATTGAATAAACATTTGATAGTAAAAAAATCATTTTTTTTGCGTATTTTTGCAAACGTAAACGAAACTAAAAACACACAGATATGTCAGTAAAAAAACAATTGTTAGTCGCTCTTATGCTTGTGGCGGTTTTTGCTGTCAAAGCACAAAGTCCTGTTCAGGACACCACAAAAAAGGCCAATAAAGAACAAGTTTCCAGCACCGACACCATCACCATTGCCATGGTAGGCGATATGATGCTGGGCACTAATTACCCCTCACGTCAGCTGCCCGCCAACGACGGCAAAAACCTTTTCGACCATGTGGGTGACATTCTCCGCTCCGCCACCATTACTGTGGGCAACTGCGAAGGTGCCATGGGCGAAAAAGGCAAATGTACCAAAGGCACTGGAAAATACAGCTACGCTTTCCGTATGCCATCGTCGTATGCACGCCTTTTCAAGGATGCCGGATTCGATTTCCTGAGTCTTGCCAACAACCACAGCAACGACTTCGGCACCGAAGGTATAAAGGAAACCATGCGGCTGCTCGACAGTCTGCATATAAAATATGCCGGTGTGAAAGGCCTTTGCCGCAAGGCGTTTCTGAAACAAAAAGGTATTACGTACGGTTTCTGTGCTTTCGGACATAACGGCTACACCTACACGCACCAGAATGTGGAAACGGTGAAGGAGATACTTCACGAGCTGCGCGACTCGTGCGACATACTTATAGTGTCGTTCCACGGCGGTGCCGAAGGCAAGGACAAGACCCATCTGCCCGAAGGCACGGAGATTTTCCTCGGCGAGGACCGTGGTAACCTGCGTTCGTTTGCCCACATGTGCATCGACGAGGGCGCCGACATCGTTTTCGGTCACGGACCCCACGTGTGCCGCGCCATGGAGGTGTACAAAGGACATCTCGTGGCCTACAGTCTCGGCAATTTCTGCACTCCCGCCGGCATCAGCGTGTCGGGCATTTCGGGCTACTCGCCTGTGCTTGTGGCACGTATCGACAGAAACGGCAAGCTTATCGACGGACGCATCCACTCGTTTATACAGGCCTTCGGCAAAGGTCCGCAACCCGATTTGGACAACAAGGTGGCGCAGTTTATCCGCTCCCTCACCAAGTCCGATTTCAAAAATCCGCACATCAAAATCGAGGACGACGGCAGTTTTGTGCCTGTAGAATAAACGTATTCTCCAACCCGCATTATCATTACTATGCCCGCAAAAAAGCCCGTAGTGGCACTTATCTACGATTTCGACGGCACCCTCTCGCCGCTCAACATGCAGGAGTACGACTTCCTGAAAGCCATCGGCATCAAGGACCGCAAGCAGTTCTGGGCCGAGAACGACCGTCTCAAAGCCAAGCACAACGCCAGCAACGTGCTGTGCTATATGCGGCTGATGCTCGAGAAAGCCCGTGCGGCGCACGTCAGCGTCAAACGCGAGCAGTTTGTGGAGTTCGGCAGGAGCGTGCAGCTGTACATAGGCGTGGAGCAGTGGTTCGATTTGATAAACGCCCTCGGCAACAAATACGGGATAAAGGTGGAGCATTACATCAACTCGTCGGGACTCAAGGAGATGATCGAAGGCACGCCAATAGCAAAGCATTTCAAGGAGATATACGCCTGCTCGTTTATGTACGACGACGGGGTGGCGGTATGGCCCGCCGTGGCTGTCGATTTCACCGCCAAAACGCAATTCCTGTTCATGATAAACAAAGGCATCGCCAAGGTGAGCGAAAACTACAAGGTGAACCGTTATGTGGCCGACAAGGACCGTCCGGTGCCTTTCAGCAATATGATCTATTTCGGCGACGGCGAGACCGACGTGCCCTGCATGCGGCTGGTGAAACAGAAAGGCGGCAACTCCATAGCCGTGTACCGTCCGCGCAACGCAGCCAAACGCGCTATGGCGGAGCAGCTTGTGGGCGAAAACCGCGTTAATTTCGCCTGCGCCGCCGACTATTCGCAGGGCGGCGAGATGTACCGCATTGTGGAATCCATCATCAAGCAGATACGTAGCAACATCGATTTCGACGAGCTGCAGCGACAGAACCAGAAACGTTTCGGAAAAACTTCGGAATAATAGAACAGATTGGGAGTCGCTACTAAAGCGAACAGTTGTTTATTGATTCTGTGGCGGAAAATAGAAACGTTTTTTGGTATTCGTAACTTTCCACAGTTTCAATAAACGTCCGGCCACCTCCGATTCGGCCTCGTTTTCCGGTTTTTTCCAAGAGATGATTGAGGTCGGAGTGCCTTTCAGCACAACGGTGTCCGACGGCGAGGCCTGTATTTCTCTGAGTGCGGCCATTTCCAAGTTGTTGCGGTAGGTGCGGGGAGTGTCTTTTAAAAAGAAGAAAAGCACGACGACGGCTGTCCATACTCCGTAAATTATTTTTCGGCTCAAGCGAAAATCATTCTGCCTCAGAAGGAAAATAGAGGAGTACACGTAATAGAAAATTAATAGGCAGGATATGGGCATAATAGTGTCGTAGCGTATGATATAAGGACGGTATGGCCGGTATCCGCCAAAGGGCAAAAGCACTATGTAAATAACCGAAAAGCACAGTATCCAAAGGAACATACTGCGTGTTTCCCTGCCTTTTTCAGGATTTGAGAAACGGATTACAAGGTAATTGATTACACAAAGCAAAAACAGAATTCCAAAACCGCCGCTGTAGGTGATGAACATTCGTAAGAAACCTTGTGGCAGCAAGGCATATCGTTCCGACAATGAGACACTTGTGTCTTGCCACATGGTGTTGTATGTACCCAAATAAAGAGAATAAAGGGAGAGCAATCCTAAGGGTAGCAGAAAACGGTAGTAATGCGACGGCATATTCCTTATGGCTTTTATCAAAGAGAGGGAGACATTAAGGAAATAGTTGTGGAAATACCTTATCAGCAAAACAAGTATGGCCACCACCGCCACCGCAGGATTGATAGAGCCCGAAAAGCAGGTGAGAAACAGAAACGACACACTATAGACAACCTCCACCACGCCATTGCGTATCATTTTCTTGTTATAAAACTCACGGAAAATAAACGGCAGTAGGTAGAAAATCAGAAATATCAGGGGCAGGGCGAAGAAGAAAGAATATGTTATGCTCGGATCGATCAGCCCTATGCATCGGGTGAATCCGCAGGTTTGCATCAAAGCACTGAAAAACAGGCACGAAAAGGCGAATTTCAATTTCTTCAGATGAAAACCGCAACAAACGATAGCACTAAGTAGCAGCACTAGCAATATCTGCATGGCCGTTTTGCAAATGGCATTGCTGTAATACAGACTGTGGATGGGGTCGGTGAAATTCTGTATAAAGAAAGGCAGCGAACGGTAGGTGCCGTACATCAGATAATGCGAGAAAAAACGGTTGGGGGCCGCGTGAGGCTCACCGCTTACTAGCATTTTAACTCCTGTGGGGTCCTGGTAGAGCGGCTTGATATAGTCCAACGGCAACACACTCTCACCCATATCGCCATCCAAAGGTTCGTTGTAATGTTGTACAAAACTATAGCTGATATCCGTAAGAAAGATGCCGACACACAATAGAAATAGTATGCTGCGCCATCGCTTCGACAGTGTGATTTGTTTTTTGAATGTATTACCGCTCATATAAACTTGCTATATGTAAAGTGTATAAAATCAAGAATTTAGCACTGTGGAGCGACTTAATTCCAATAGGTCGGAACGCTGTTTGCCGTATTGTTTTTTGATTTTTTACACCAATGCAAATTTACGCAAAAAAAAATGATTTTTCTAATACAAAGGCATAAAAATATAGAAACTGTCCGGTTTACTCAATTTTTTCCAAGGATTATTTTTTTATGTCGCAGAAAAATACTATTTTTGCAAATGAAAACAGCTTTAGATATCAAGGACCAAAAAGACTTTTTTATGAGAAATACCTCACTTTTATTACTTGCATTGATGTTTTGCGTAGTATGTAACGCGCAGAAAATCAATATTGTAAATCCGACAGTGGAGATGCAGTCCAATCCGCAGGCACTGCACACGGCACAGCCTCGTTTCAGCTGGCAGTACACGGCCGATAGGCCTAATGTGGTACAATCGACGTATCGCATAATTGTCTCGTCCACCTACAAAAAAGCCAAGCGCGCTATAGGCGATTTGTGGGACACAACCGTGGCCTCGTCCGACATGCTGTATATCCCCTACAAAGGGGAAACTCTGCACAGCCGCCAGAAAGTATATTGGGCGGTACATACCAACGTGATTTATGAAGAACCCCTCAAACAGAAAGTAATAGGTAAGGTTTACATAATCAAACGCAAAAGACAAAAAACAATGTCTGTCAAAAGCGATGTGCAGAATTTTACCATCAGCCTGCTGTCGCCCGAAGACTGGGGTCCTTCTTCATTTTTTCTTTCACAAAATGCTTGTTGCAGTCTGGTGTATCCCATTGATTGGAATGCCAGATGGATAGGCCGCGACTATAGCGATGACGTGCTTACAGGTAAAACGCGTCTCGCCGCGCGTTACCTGCGCAAGGAGTTCAATATCAGAAATAAAGTTGCCTCTGCCAAGCTGTATATCAGTGGATTGGGACAATATAGCGTATATATAAACGGCAACGAGGTGGCCGCAGAGGAGATACTGAAACCGGCACTCAGCGACTACCGCAAACGTGTGTATTTCAACGCCTACGATGTTACCGACTTTGTAAGGAAAGGCGACAATGCCATTGGCGTGGTGCTTGAGGGCGGACGCTATACCGCCATGCGCTACAATCCCGACAATCCCGACCGCGACGGCACCAAAAATATACTGCATTTCGGCACGCCACGTCTTAAAATGCAACTGGAAATAACCTGTAGCATCCTTTTAGGCGGAAGCACCATCGTTATGAGCGACACCAGCTGGAAAGTAACCAACCGCGGCCCCATACGTACCGCCAACGAGTTCGACGGCGAGACGCACAACGCCAATATGGACCTCGGCGATTGGACAATGTCCAAGTACGACGACAGCCAGTGGCAAAACGTCGATATTATGGAAGCTCCCGCCGGCGCCCTCGAGCCTCAGCCCAACCCCAACATTATGGTGCAGGACCGCCTTAAACCCGTGGCGATGTTCCAGAAGGACGGCAAATGGATTATCGACATGGGGCAGAACATGGTCGGCAATGTGCAAATCGAATTAAGGAATCAGAAACGGGGCGACACCGTTACCCTGCGTTTTGCCGAAATCCTCCTGCCCGACAGCAATATGTGTATGGCCACCATGCGTGCCGCCGAATGCACCGACCGCTACGTCTCCGACGGTAAACCCGCCAAATGGCATCCGATGTTTGCAACACACGGTTTCCGCTATGTGGAGGTGAGCGGCTTGCGCGGGACGCCTTCGCTCTCCGATTTCGAGGGACGGGTGTTCTACGACAAAATGTCCGTTACAGGCACTTTCGCAACCTCCAACGAGATAATCAACAGCGTTTACCGCAACGCCTACTGGGGTATTCGCGGCAACTACCGCAGCATGCCCACCGACTGTCCGCAACGCGACGAGCGCATGGGCTGGAACGGCGACCGCACCACCGGATGCTACGGCGAGTCGTACATTTTCGACAACCACCACCTGTATTCCAAATGGATTACCGACGCCGACGACAGTCAGCTCGAAAGCGGCTCGCTACCCGACGTGATGCCCGCCTACTGGCGTTTCTACAGCAACAGCATGACATGGCCGGGGGCTTTCATCACCTCCGCCGACATGGTGTACACCCGTTTCGGCGACGCCAAACCCATCGAACGTCACTATCCTGCCATGAAAAAATGGCTTAAGTTTATGAAAGACACCTATATGCAGGACGGCATAATGACCAAGGACAGGTACGGCGACTGGTGTCTGCCACCCGAATCGCCGGAGCTGATACACTCGCGCGACTCCTCGCGTATCACCGCCGCCCCCATGCTTGCCAATCCTTTCTACTGCCACCTTTGCGGTAAGATGGTGGAATTTGCCAAACTGCTCGGCAAAACCGACGACGCCGAATATTTCCAAAACGAGATACAAAACGCCACCGAGGCTTTCAACAAAAAGTATTTCGACACCGCCACGGGCAACTACGATAACGGCACCGTTACGGCCAACATACTGCCGTTGGCTTTCGGTATGGTGCCAAAAGGCTATGAAAGAACCGTTTTCGACAATATCGTAAACAAAACCCAGAAAGACCACAGTTGCCATGTATCCACGGGAGTGGTTGGCATACAGCAGCTTATGCGCACCCTCACCGACTACGGCGCTGGCGACCTCGCACTTAAGATTGCCACTAACGAGGACTATCCCAGCTGGGGATATATGGTACGCAACGGCGCCACTACCATCTGGGAGCTGTGGAACGGCAACACCGCCAATCCTGCCATGAACTCGGGCAACCACGTGATGCTCCTCGGTGACCTGATACTGTGGGAATACGAATACCTTGCCGGAATACGTCCCGCCGAGCCGGGATACAGCAAAATCGTCATCAAACCCCATGTTATCGACGGACTGAAAAGCGTGAACTGCTCCTACCAGTCGCCTTCGGGACTTATCGAAAGCTCGTGGACAAACAATAACGGCAAATTCACTCTGACGGTGGTTATACCGCCCAACACCACAGCCTCCATATATCTCCCCTACAGCGACGGCGAGGGCAACCAACGGATAGAAAATGTTGGAAGCGGCAAGTATAAATACACCTACCAAATACTGAAAACAAGGGGGCGAAAACATCGTAATACACTGAAAAACTGCCCTTAAGTTCAAACTCTGATTTGAGGGTAATTGTTTAAAAATCAACTTGTTATAAAAAAGACACCAAAAAACGATAAAAAAAGTGTAAATTTGCACTGTTGTTTTAAAAAAAGAAATTGCTCAAATAAAAGATGTTATTGACATTGACAATACTGCTGGCCGCAGGAGCCATAATTCTGTTTCTGCTTGCTGTTTTTTCATTGATGTTCTACCACGCCGTGGAAGAACTCAGCCACAGCGAATACGACGAAATTAAAAACACCGGCACCACTGCCGCCACAAGGGTGGTGAAACTGCTCGACAACGAAGACCGCACCCTGTCGGCACTGGAGTTCGCCACTTTCACTTTCCAAGGCCTTGCGTTGTTTTTGGGACTGCTCATAGCATACCTCAACCAGCCCGAAAGTTGGCCGTGGTACGCCAAACTTATTCTGATAGTCGGAATCTTTGTTTATCTGCTCATTGCCGCAGTGTTTGTATATTGGTTGCCAAGATATTACGCCAAGGAGAAGGAGTCGGACATCGTATCCAAACACGCCGTGGCCATACAGTTTCTGGCGTGGCTGTTCAAACCATTCGGAGCTTTGTCGGTGTGGATGAAATCGCAGTTCAACACCACCAACAATACCAACGCCCTCTCCGGCGACGAGATGTCGGACGTGATAGAGATTGCCGAAGGCGGCGAGGATGTGGAGACCGAAGCCCAGATGCTAAAAGGCATAGTGCGGTTCGGCGACCTTGTGGTGAACGAGATTATGAAGTCGCGTATCGACATTGTGGCCATTTCCATCGACGAACCCCTCGACAAAGTCGTGGAACTGTACGAAAGCACCGGCTTTTCGCGTATCCCCGTGTACGACGGCTCGGTGGACAATATCAAAGGCATACTTTACGTGAAGGACCTCCTCTCGGTTATGGCCAAGGACAAGACCAAGGCGTGGACAAGCCTGCTGCGCGAACCGTTCTTTGTGCCTGAGACCAAGAGCGTTAGCGACCTTCTGCACGAATTCCAGACACTGAAGATACACCTCGCCATAGTGGTTGACGAATACGGCGGAACGTCGGGAATCGTTACTTTGGAGGACATCATCGAAGAGATTGTGGGCGAAATTACCGACGAATACGACAAAACCGAACTGCCGTTCCGCAAACTCGACGACAATACCTTTGTATTCGAGGCCAAGACAAGCATCATCGATTTCTGCAAGACCCTCGACCTCGACGACGAGGAGTTCGACGAAGTGCGCGGCGACGCCGAGACCCTTGCGGGACTTATCCTCGAAGTGGTGGGCGAGATACCGCAGCCCGGCACCAACGTCATAATAAAAAACCTCAACTTTGTGATACAGAAATCCGACAACCGTCGTATCGAAGAGGTGAAAGTAACCATCGAAAAACCGTCACAGGATGAAGATTAAAATATTGACAGTTAGCCTGATGGCTCTCTTTGTATATGCTGCTTGCGACAGCGGTCAGACCTACGCCCCCAAGCCAACTACATATTACCGCATCACACTGCCCGACAAGTCGTACCAGACCTACGACACCACGGCTCTGGGCATCACTTTCGAATACCCCACCACTTCTACCGTGGTTATGAAAAAGGACATACCTTCGGTGAAATGGATCGACATACTCTATCCCGAATACAACGGCGTTATCTTTCTTAGTTACAAGAAGTTGAAAACGCCCGCTTCGCTCGCTATGGAGGTGGATACAGCCTACCAGCTGCTGAAACTTCATTTCCAGAAATCGACGGGAGTGGAGGAGCAGTCGTACAACAACCCCGAAGAGAAGGTTTTTGCCAACACATGGCGTCTCAAAGGACAGCAGGTCGCCTCAACGTTCCAGTTCTGGGCCACCGACAGCGTAAAGAATTTCGTCCGTGGCGCCGTTTATATCAACAGTACCCCCAACTACGACTCCCTCGAGCCGGTAATCAACTACATACAGGACGACGCCCGCCACATTCTCGAAACCCTGAAATGGAAGTAGGGAAGTGCGGCAACGCAATTTCGACAACGTTATCTGCGCTTGGCAAGATTGAATTTCACCAACTAAAAATACTATAAAATCCGATTTTTTTGTCCATATCAAAAATTTTTCGTAATTTTGCAAACTGAAAATACTAATAATTCGTATGAACAGTTCGCAAATAAATATGATGTATTTGCTTGGCTCATCGCCAAGGACGGCCTTTAGCACACGAAGTGTGGCAATGCTGCTAAACGAGAAAAGAGACATTTCGCTAACCAAGAGGCTGAACTACTATGTGCACAAAGGCCTGCTGCTGAATCCGCGCAAAGGCATTTATGCCAAAAGTGCCTATAATCCGGAGGAATTGGCGGGTTTGGTATTTGTGCCATCATATATCTCGTTGGAATATGTGCTGCAGAAAGCCGGCGTCATTTTCCAGTACGATTCCGCCATCACATCTATAAGTTACCTCAACCGGGAAATCGAAATGTTGGGGATGCCTTTTCGCTACAGCCAGATAAAGGGCGAGATTTTATGTAATATGGATGGCATCGAAAGGCTCGACAATATCAATATCGCCACTCCGGAACGTGCATTGCTCGATATTATGTATCTCAACTCGGAATGCTTTTTCGACAACCTGCGTCCCATAAACAAAAAAAAGGTTATGCGTATTCTGCCAATCTACAACTCCGCACGGTTGACCGCACGTGTTAAAGAGCTGTTCAAAAAATAACTGCTATGGACTTGAACAAACACAAATACCAAATGCTTCAGATTCTGAAAGATGTGTTTTCAGACGCTGAACTTGCCAATGCTCTGGCCTTCAAGGGCGGAACCGCTTTGATGTTTTTCTACGACCTGCCACGTTTTTCGGTGGATTTAGATTTTAACCTGCTGGACGACAACAAAGAAGACATCGTTTATAATCGTATGCGACGGATTCTGCTACGATATGGTACACTCGACGACGAGGCACGGAAATTCTTTGGCCCTATATTTGTCCTAAATTACGGCAAAGACGAACGCAAGCTGAAGGTGGAGATTTCCACCCGGAAATTCGACAACCATTATGAGACAAAGAATTTGATGGGTATCGAAATGAGAGTTCTTACAAAGCCCGATATGTTTGCCCACAAGCTGTGCGCACTTCTCGACCGGAACGAGATTACGGGCCGCGATGTGTTCGACTGCTGGTTTTTCCTTCAGTCGCAAACCCCGATAAATGCCGCCATTGTGGAATCGAGGATGGGCATGCCGTTGCAGGAACACCTGCAGTGTTGTATTGACACATTGGAAAAAGTTAGCGACAAGACAGTTATGAACGGACTTGGCGAACTCACTGACGGTGATATAAAAAAGTTTGCCAAAACTAAGCTCCGTAAAGAAACAATATCACTATTGTCTTTTTTCAAAGAATTCCCGCTTGTAGCACAATAACACAGGGAGATTGCTTGTTAAATTTCGCCAACTGAAAATACTATAAATTCGTATTATCAGTCTGTGGAATTGTGTTTTTGCTGACGGAGAAGTATCATTTAATGTGTGCCACTACATGCCTTGTATGCGGCTGAAAAGCTCGGGAAAGCGTTTGGCCAACGACACCGGACGGCCGTTTTCCATAAAACAGTGGGTGCTTTGGGCGGTGCAAACAATATCATTGCCGATGCGCATGGTGTATGCAAAAACTATTTTCAGCGGCGAGGTTTTGGCCACCTCCACCGTTATTTCTATCTTGTCCTTGAAGGTGGTTGTCTTTTTGTACACGCAGTCCACCGAAACCACGGGCGACACCACGCCTTCGGCTTCCATGCGGTCGAAACCGAAGCCCATCTGGTCCATCCAATCCACACGGGCCTCCTCCATAAAACGTATGTAGTTGCTGTGGTGCGTTATGCCCATGCGGTCGCATTCGTAGTATTTAACCTCGTGGATATAGGGTTTTATATGCATAATAAAATTCTATAAAATAATAGAAATCAAATTCTTACACCTCCACGCCGAAGTCGCGAAGGGCGGCGTTGAGCGAGGTCTTGAGGTCGGTGGAGGGTTTGCGCTGACCAATGATAAGGGCGCAGGGCACGTTGTAGCTGCCGGCGGGGAACTGCTTGGGGATGCTGCCGGGTATCACCACCGAGCGGGGAGGCACATAGCCTTTGTATTCCTTTGGTTCGCTGCCTGTTACGTCGATAATCTTGGTGGAGCCGGTTATCACCACGCCAGCCCCTATCACCGCTTCGGTGCCGATATGCGCACCCTCCACAATGATGCAGCGCGAGCCGATAAAACAGTGGTCCTCCACAATAACGGGCGCGGCCTGCACGGGTTCCAGCACGCCGCCTATACCCACGCCGCCGCTGAGGTGCACGCTCTTGCCTATCTGTGCGCACGACCCCACGGTGGCCCAGGTGTCCACCATAGTGCCGCTGTCCACGTAGGCACCGATATTCACATACGACGGCATCATTACCACGCCTTTGGCGAGATAGGAGCCGTAACGTGCTATGGCGTGAGGCACCACACGCACGCCCTGCGAGGCGAAGTCGTGTTTCAGGGCTATCTTGTCGTGGAACTCGAAAGGCGGTAGCTCGATGGTCTGCATCTCGCAGATGGGGAAATAGAGTATCACGGCTTTCTTAATCCACTCGTTCACAATCCATTGGCCGTCCTTGGGCTCGGCAATGCGGATTTGGCCTTTGTCCAGCTTTTCGATGGTGGAGCGTATTGCAGTACGCACTTCTTCGTTTTTCAGAAGGTCGCGATTGTCCCACGCCTGCTCTATAAGTTGCTGTTCCATAATTATTTGACGATGTCAAGTTCGTTGATAAGGTTCGTGGCGCCTGCAAATTTGTCGATGATAAAGAGGCAGTAGCGGATGTCGAGGGTGATGTTGCGGCAGTATTCGGGGTCGAACAGGATGTCGCTCATAGTGCCTTCCCAGCAGCGGTCGAAGTTGAGGCCTATCAGCTGTCCGTCGGCGTTGATGACAGGGCTGCCGGAGTTGCCGCCCGTGGTATGGTTGGTGGCGATGAAACAGACCGGAAGCTCGCCTTTGGCATTGGCGTACTGGCCGAAATCTTTGTTGTTGTAAAGCTCTTTCAGACGCGGCTCAACCACGTAGTCGTAGATGTCGGGGTTCTCTTTCTGCATAATGCCCTCGATGGTGGTGTAGGGCTTGTAGCTAACGCCGTCCTTGGGACGGAAACCGTCCACATGACCGTAGGCCACACGCAGGGTGAGGTTGGCGTCGGGGAAGAAATTCACGTCGGGCTGCATCTCCATCATGCCTTTCACGTAAGTGCGCATAAGGCGGGCGATATTATCCTGTGCAGTGCGGTAGGGGTCGATGGTTCGTAAAGCAAAGCCACCAGTTTCAGTTTCAGTGCCGTAAGCGTATGCATACGAAATGCAGAACAAATCCACGGCCGGGTCTTTGCGAATTTTGGATTTTTTCTTAGTAGTATAGTTTTTCAGGAAATCGATAACCTTGTCCTTGTGGGTGAGCATGGATTTTTCGTAAACCTTACTCAAAAGATTCTCCACATCGGCTTTGGAGTGGCATTTTTTGTCGAGATAAGGGGCGAAACCTTTCTGCCACATATAGGTGAAAGTTTCGATGAAAATAGCCTTATCGACAATGGTATGTTTCTCAAAGTCAGTAAAATACTTTTCGTTGGATTTAATAAGCTGTTCGCACTGGGCTTTGGCTTTTTCGTCGTTCATATGATGCAGTTGCCACATTGCGTAGGCACGTTTCATAAAGTCGCTTGCCATCACAGCCTCGTTGAAATAGGTACGTTTCAGTTCGAGTGGTTTCAGTGTGGCGTAGTTTTTTGCCAGCTGCGGCAGAACGTCGCGGTATTCGGGTTTGTCGTTGGCCCACTGCTGGAATTTCTGTTCAAATTCGCGTTTCATCTTGGGCACTTCCAAGCGGTTTACGCCTATTGTCTCGCCCTGCCATTTTTTCCAGCCGTTGGCGATGCTGGCCACTGTGGAGGAGTATTTCAGACGCTGGGCGGCGTCCTGATTCATGGCGTTGTTGTAGTGGTTGAGGCGGATGGTGCGCAGATTGATACGCACGGGGTTGGTAACGTTGGCTATCAGCTCCACGGCGTCGGAAGTGATGTAGCGCTGTGTGGTTCCCGGGTATCCGAAAACGAAAGTGAAGTCGTTCTGCTCGGCGCCTTTCAGCGAGATTGTGAGATGTTTCAGCGGTTTGTAGGGCTTGTTCTCGGCAGAGTAGGGAGCAGGCTTGTTGTCCTTGGCATATACGCGGAACACCGAGAAATCGCCGGTATGACGTGGCCACATCCAGTTGTCGGTGTCGCCACCGAACTTGCCTATGTTCGACGGAGGAGTGCCCACCAATCGCACGTCGGTGAACACCTCGTTGATATACATAAAATACTGATTACCATAGTAGAACGGCTTGATGATGGCTTTGTAGTGAGTGCCTTCCACAGCCTTGTCGGTGATTTTTTTGATATTTTCGGTGATAAGGGCGTTGCGTTCTTTCTCGTCCATATCGTTGTCCACACCTTCAAGTACCTGATTGGTAACATCTTCCATACGCACCAGACGAGTTACGCTAAGTCCGGGGCAAGGGATTTCCTCGTCGAAACTCTTGGCCCAGAAACCGTTGGCCAAATAGTTGTGTTCCAAAGTGCTACGTGCCGCAATCTGGCTGTAGCCGCAGTGGTGGTTGGTGAAAAGCAGTCCCTGGCTGGAGACATATTCGCCGGTACAGCCGCCGCCGAACAGCACCACAGCGTCCTTGAGACAGGCGTTGTTGATGTCGTAGATGTCCTTGGCGGTGATGCGCATACCTTGTTTCTGCATGTCGGCTTCGTTTTTGCCCAGAAGCATGGGAATCCACATACCCTCGTCGGCAAAAGCCGTGGCGAAAGTGAAAAGTACCAGAATGGCGGTCAGTATTTTTTTCATAAAAACGGTTGTTTTAGCGGTTATCAATTGGTTTGTAAAGGGTTGTTTTTCAGCTCGTTCACATTGCGTTTGGAGCGGTCCACGTCGCGGCCGAAGCTCTTGTTGGCCAGTTTGCGGTCGCGGGGACGGTAGGTGCCGTCTTCCATTTCGCGGAGCATCACCTGAGTGAAGAGCTTGAACATCTTTTCTTCCTGAGTTTCATCGTGATAGAAGCTCTCCCAAGCGTAGTTGTAAAGTTCCTGCAGACGCTCGGCCGACATGTGTTTGGGGTGGTACACCACCTGTCCGGCGTTGTAGTGGTCCCAATCGTGGTCGAAGATACGTCCCTGACGCATAAGGTCGTCGTAGGCCTTTGTGTGGGGGAAGGGCGCCAGCACGGTGAATTCGGCAAGGTCGAGGTCGATGTTCAGAAGGAAATCGATAAGACGTTTGATGTCGTCCTCGGTCTGGTTGTCGAGACCCAGAAGTATGGTGCCTTCAACGCCAATGCCGTGGTCGTGGTAGCGTTTCACACGTTCCTTGATATAGTCGGAGGTGTCGTAAACAGCCTGATACACGTACCATGCCCCTGCCTGCGCTGCGAGGTCGAGCACCTGCGGGTCGTCTTCGATGGTGTGGCTTATCCATTTCTTTTTCAGGGGAATCATCTCGCGGAAAAGGTCGAGTTCCCACTGTTTGTCCTGCGCCAGCGAGTTATCCACGATAAACAGGCGGTTGTTGTCGATACTTTCGAGGTCGGCGATGGTTTTGTCGATAGGACGCGGCCGGAAACAGCGTCCGCCGAGGTACGACACAGCACAGGGGTAGCAGCTGAAACGGCATCCGCGCGAGGCGTGGAAGAGGTCCACCATCTGCACACCCTTGTGGTTGTAGAGCTCGCGTTTGTAAAGGTCGCGGCGGGCGGGACCCACGGTGGCTATGTCGGGCATCTTGCCCATGTAGTTGTAAACCTTTTTCAGCTTGCCGTTGCGCCAGTCGTCGAGGATGGCCTCCTGACGGCCTTCGGCTTCGCCGAGGAACACGCTGTCGGCGTGGGGGATGGTCTCTTCGGCGTGTAGCATGGTGGAGATGCCGCCGAACATCACGGTGACGCCGCGTGCACGGAACCGGTCGGCGATGGCCCAGCCACGTTTCACCTGCGTGGAGAGCATCATCGAGATGTAAACAATTTCCACATCTTCGTCGAAATCGATCTCTTCCACGTTTTCGTCGGTGAATTTTACATCGACATATTCGGGCAAAGTGGCGGCAAAAACCACCGCGCCGTGGGGCGGCAAAGTGAAGGTGGTCTGCCCCGGAAGCTTGTTCCAGCGCGGGTATATAAGTCGGGCTTTGATAGTGTTCATCAGTTAAAAACTTATATTTTTACTTGTTATTACAAAAGTGCAAAGATACGAAAATTTTTCCGATTTTCCGAATTTCGGATTTTCAGAGGGTCAGAATTTCGGATTTTAAAGAACATTAATTTCCGTAAATTGCCCATATGATTAATGGTGAATTCGTGACAATTTCCGTAAAAAATCACGAAAAGATGTTCGGATTTTCCGATTTTCAAATGTACGGATTTGGGATACAAGTTTCAATTAGTAGATTCTTCATCTGTTTCAATCAGTCCCAACTTTTTTAATCTTGAAATAATTGCAGATTTCGAACGACCAAATTCCCCCATCATAACATTGATATCTGTGTTTTTCTTAAATAGAGTGGTCAAATAAGCATCATCTTCTTCTGTCCATGGATAATAAGCTTGGGAGTTTTTCTGCCTTTTTTCCTCTAAAGAGTATTTCTTTTCGCTTTTTTCTTCAGAATAATTCTGTTTCCTCGGTATTACTCCTCTAACTCCACCTTTCGGGTTTTTAACATCGCCCTTATAACGTGGTATCAAGTGAATGTGAGCGTGTGAAATGCTTTGTCCTGCGGCTTCGCCAATGTTGATGCCGACATTGAATCCATCGGGATTAAAACGTTCCGTCAAAATCTTTTTGCAACGATTCACCATAAGCCATAATGCCCGTTGCTCATGAGTAGTCAATTCAAAATAATTGTCAACGTGGCGTTTTGGAATTATCAATGTATGACCTTTGCTGACTGGGTAACCGTCTAAAAAGGCCACGGCGGTAGCTGTTTCGCTTACCAATTCCACTTTAGAATTCAAGTTGCAGAATGGACATTTTTTTACTTGTTCGTATTTCTTGTAATCGGTTTTGTTGAAATGCCTATACTCGTATATTTCACAGTTCTCGTTTGCAAAAATGCTTTTGTACGGCAAAATTACATTGCACTGATAGGTCGGTTGTTTGTGGACAAAATGTGTGCGAAAGCCTTCGCTTTTCAAGTCACGTCTAACTGTAAAATATGCTGTACCTGTGGGCTTTAGCAGCTCCGAAACAGACATCAGTACTTCGGCCTGTTCTTCGGGTTCAAGCACATTGAGAACATAGTTGCAAATTATTGTATCAAAGCGTTTTGTCGGGTATTCAGGGCGATAGTAATTGTCGTAGCCGACAATGTTGTAGCCTTCTTTCTGAAGTTGGTCGGTGTCGAAACCAAATCCACAGCCAAAATCAAGAATGTTGCCTTTTAAAAGGTTATGTTTCTTAAGCCAATTGGTCGGAAACGAAATCGAAGTCCGCTCTTTTGCTGTCAGGTGGGGATTATTCTTTATCTTTTTCATGGCTGCCAAATTTTAAATCCCATATTTTCGGCAATTTGCACCATCGGCGAAAATGTTTTTCTGAAAACGCTGTAAAAATCTGTTTCAGAGAGTTTTATCAAGTCAGAAACAGAATCGTAAACAATCAAATAATCTTCTAAAATGTTGTTATTCGGATTCTTTTCATATAGGGTTTTCAATGCACTGTGCTGAACTTTTGCAAAGGGTTTCAAATATATCTCCAAAGGCGGTAGATTATCGCTTTTCGATGAATTGATGCTCGAATCGGCGGGAATAAGATTCCATAGAAGATTGTGTGACACAAAGCTCCACGGGACAAAATGGTCTAAATCGTAATGTCTTATGTAAAGCGGTTTCCCTGTATATATGCAGTTTATACTTCCCACTGTTTCAATGTAAGAATTCCAAAAGTTTCGTTGTTTGGTCAGAGAATCCCTTTGTATTGGTTTTATGAGTTTCGACGGCACATCGGGAACATTCGGGTTGCGTTTTTGTAGGAATTCGGTCAAATTCCAAAAAGCGAAGTCGCGCAGTATTGTGTAATGCTCCGCCAAATAACCAATCCATTTTTCATTAATCACGATTTCGTCACCATAAATGGCATATAAACAATCGTTTTCAAATTTCTGGGATTTGTTTACCACATCTGCATCATAGGTGTATTTAATCCATGGCGAAAGGAAACGATACGGCACATTGAGGGTGAAAACCCGCAACAAACTTTTAACACGATTATTAGCCAAATTGTCAAGCAGAATCCGCTTAATGCCATCTTTATTTTCGTCAATTGGAATATTCAATTCTTGTTGTAGCAACTGTGATTGTGTATAAAGCGAATCGGCTTTTCCGAATGAAAGTTTGAAATAATGAATCGGATACCACGATTCTGCCACCATTCCGGCAATAATTTCCCAAAATGAGATTCGGGTTTTACGCTCTTTCACTACAATATCCAACAACGACACAAACCAATAGAACTTGTATGTGGCGGTTGTGTTGCCGAAAATTCCCGCAAGGCTGGAAATAGGAAGTTTGGCGTTTTGTGGCAGTGGCATAATGTTATTTGTGTTGTACGTTGGTTATTGCTGGTTTGGTTTTCTCATTGCCAATTGTTTCACTTCTTCGATTTCCTTGGCAAGTTGCTCGGTTGTTGGCAAGTAGAGTTTGTATTCGCTGGCAAGGATTGTCTTATTATCTTGTGGCAAGGCCATTTTTACAGCTGTGTCATTTTTGCTTGTGCAAAGCAAGATGCCTATTGTCGGGGTTTCGTCGGGCAACTTTTCGGTGCGGTCGTAGTAATTGACATACATTTGCAACTGACCTAAATCTTGGTGCGTAAGTTTGCCTGTTTTTAGCTCCACAACAACAAAACATCTTAATAGTCTGTTGTAGAACACAAGGTCGATGAAATACTCATCATCCTCTATCAAAATACGTTTCTGCCGCGCTACAAACGAGAAACCTTTCCCCATTTCAAGCAAGAAATCGGCGATATGGGTGATAATGGCATTCTCCACATCTTTCTCATAATAGACCGATTTGCGTTCCAATCCCAAGAATTCCAATACCATAGGGTCTTTGATGATTTCTTGCGGCGTTTCGGGGATGCGTTCTTTTCGGGCAACGGCAAGCACCGACTCTTTGTCGTTGCTGAGCAGCAACCGCTCGTATAGTTGGCTGTTTATCTGGCGTTCGGTTTCACGTGCCGTCCACGCATTGTTGACCGATTCCAGTTCGTAATATTCCCGTTTGTCTGGGTCGTCAATGGAAATCAGCATCTTATACTGGCTCCAATTCAATTGCGTCCGCACCGTGGACGCAATTGGGTAAATGCGATAGAATTGTCGGGCACGTTCTAACTGCCGTACTCCAAATCCACTTCCATACTCGGTTTCCAGCTTGTCGGCAAGTGTTTTGACAATGTATGCGCCATAGTCGGCACGCTCTTTTCCGTGCTGCTCTTCTTCAAAAATTCGACGACCCAAGTTCCAATACATCTGCACACGGCAAAAGTCAACACTGCGTACAGCATTGGCACGGGCAGTTTCTATTATTGCTCGTGCATCGTCTATCAGATGACCGCTGTTTATTTTGTTTATTTCCACGTGTTGCTAATAATTTGTAGCGATTAATGTTTCAATTGTAATTTGCACTGCAAAAATACACTTTTTTACCGAGAAAAACAAATAAATTTAGGTGAAGGCGTGAAGATGTGAAGATGATAAGATGTGAAGGGGTGATTAGCGTTCTTCTCTATCAAAACATTCACAGAATGTTTCTTCACATTCGACAAGCTCAGGCTCCGAGAGCGTAGCGTAAGTTACGCCTTGTCATTTTTCGACAGACCGATAGCTATCTCTTCGGGCGACGGGAGTGCGTCACGCAGAGGTCCGAATTCGTCAGCAGCTTGCTGATGATTTGCAATAATCAGATTTTTCAACAACTTGCAGTTTAATATAAAACAATGAGGAATATAAATCTTGGTCTCCAGTTTAATTGTGAACGCAGTGCGTTCGCAATTGAAAATTTTCTATTAGATGAGTTGCGTGGTTAGCGTTCTTCTCTATCGAAACATTCACTTTTGCGGAATCACTTCCCAGTGGCCGCCTTTGTCGGGACCGACACGTTTTATAAATCCGCCTTCCACTAGTTTCTTTATGTTTCTAGTGATATTCCTGCGGTCAATACCTATATTATCAGCCATTTCCAGAGTTGTGATATCGGGATTTTGCTGTATTAGATTCAAAATTTTCTGGGACGTTTTCTGGGACGTTTTTCGCAAACCTTTTGTCGGTTCTCCCTCCGTGCTTTTCTTGTATTCTGCAATCTGTTTGGTAAGGTTCTTGCAGTGGTGGTCGAGTTTTCGGTGCGGTTTTTGGGCGGTTGTACTCATGTCCCCCCAATGGCTAAAACCATGTTGGCAATAGGCTCTACCGGCGTTTCATCTCTTCCTCGAGCTGTTTTCTCTTTTTGGTGCTGAACCACAGGCCGTACACTTCGCTCACATTGTTGGCGGTGGTGAAGGCGCTTATCTGCTCCTGTTTCAGCCACGCCAGCAGCTGGCTGAACTCGTCCTTGCCGAGCAGCACCTCGAGCTCGATGCTTTTTTCGCCGCTGTAGCCGCCCACCACCTCGTAAAGGGTGCAGCCGCGGTGCAGGTTGTCGACAATGTACTTGCGTATGCGCTCGTGTTCTTTCGACACAATGCACACGCGCTTGCGGTTGCCCAGCGCCGCCGTGAAATAATCCACCACAAGGCCGTTTATCCAAGTGCCTATAAGTCCGATGATAACCATGCGGAAGGGGTTGATGAAAAAGGCCGTGCAGCATATCATGGCGCCGGCTATGCTTACCGAGGTGCCTATGTCGAAATGCAGGTATTTGTTCACAATTTTGGCAAGTATGTCGAGTCCGCCTGTGGAGGCGTTGATGCTGAACATAAGCGCCTGCGCCGCCGACAGCAGCAGCACAAAACAGCAGAGGTCGAACCACGGGTCGCCCATCACCGACGGGGTGCCGGTAACGGGATTGGCGTTGGCCACGTTATGCCACGGGAAAACCCAGTCCCAGAAATTGGTGAGCGGTCCCAATATAAGGGCGGTGTAAACGGTTTTAGCCCCGAACTCGTTGCCTATCAGCAGAAAAGCCAATATCAGCAGCAGTATGTTGATGCCCATAATCCAAGTGCCGAGGTTGCCGCCGAAAATATTGCTCAGCACAATGCTCAAACCCGATATAGTGCCGATGATAAGTTTGCTCGGTACCAGAAAATAATATACTGCGGCGGCTGTTACGGCCATGCCTAAGGTCATTATTACCAGCTCTTTCCAAAATTTGAATGTGCCCATATAGTGAACAAAATCCACAAGGGTTGTCTTGATGTCTTTTACCATGTTTGTCGTTTTTTTATTTGTCAATTACTATTTATAACGGCTTAATTGCTGTTTATTGTGGAAAATGCGAAAATTTAGGTTATTTTCAGAGTTTCTAATCGATTTTAATAATCCGAAGGATGTACTTTCCGATGCTTGACGGCAGGCCGCGGTTAAAGTTTGTGGGACATTTCTGTACAATATCACACAAAAATTGTATATTTGCATCACAGAAGGAAGTGTGGCTTCCGCTGAATAGTGTTGTAAAACAGACATTTGGCATGTTTTTAATGTCGAACCATATAATCGGACACAGAATGAAAAGAATAGTTGTTTTTCTTATAATCAGCATGTTAGGCGCACCGCTTTTTGCCGATGTTCTGGGCGAATACCATTTCGAAGGCACTTTGGGCACCAACATACCTATAGAGCTCACCTTGACGGTGAACGGCGACTACATCGTTGTTGGCGAAATTGTTTACACCAAAAACAAAAAACCTCGCCCCATACTCGTTGTTGGCACTGTTGACGACTACGACCGCTACAGCGTTTCGGAATACCAGCCCGATGGAAAGGTTACCGGACTGCTGTCGTTCAAAATCGACGAATCCCCCGCCGACGGCCCGATTCTTGTCGAAGGGAAATGGACAAACCCCAAAACCAAGAAATCTTTCGACATAAATGTGAAATCGGCCGAATACGACGGCCACTACTCCCAGTTCTACGACTACGCCTCCGCCGACGCTGTGGCGGGACAATACCAGTACAGCAGCTGGAACTCCACCGGCAGCGACGAATGCTACGGCGTGGCCAAATTCACCATGGCAGGAGAGCATAAGGTGCATTTCGACATATCGGTAACCAACCCCAACATGGCTGTCGGCGCCAGCACCCACGACCGTCCCGCCGTGCTGGGCGACTACACCTACAATTTCTTCTACTACGAAAACCTCAACGACTGCGGCTATGGCTTTTCGGCCCATTTCTACAAACGTTTTGTGGTGATAACCACCACCTCGCCCCAGCCCGAAAGCCTGCGCTGTTTCGGAATGGGAACCACCTTGGAAGGCGTATATATCAAAATCAAATAATCAACAAGTTATGAAAAAAACAATCATCCTTGCCGTTGCCTTGCTGACAGGCTTTGTGTCGGCGGCACAGAAAAACCTCACCATCGACCAAGTGTGCGACCGTTGGCAGAAAACCACCATGAAATGTTCCGACGGAACGATAATGGGTCTTGTAAAAGCCTTCAACAGCATGTTGCCAACCTACTCCGTATCCGAGTTTCTGCGCGAGGCCGCCCTGCCGGAGAATAAACGCAATTTCATCGTAGATATCGACAACCACAACGGCTATGCCAGTTTTGCCGAAGGCAGCGACGACGCAAGCTCCGAAAGCATGACGGCCTGTGTGTGGCGTCGCAGCAACGGCCACCGGCTGTTTGCCATAGCTTTCGACCAGCCGTCGTCGAAACAGAAGGCGTTTGCGGCGTTCTTCGACTTCGACCCCAAGAAAAACACCCTCACCCCCGAAAGGGACTATCTGGCGATGTTCAAAACTTCGTTCCACAACTCAAATTTCGGAATAATTCTGCCAAAAGAGGGCAAGGACGTAGTAATTACCGAGTACTTTATGAACTGGTGGATGGGACTCCGCCACATATATAAATGGGACGGCAACGGCCTTTCGTGGTCCCAGACGGTGGTGGACAACAGCGACCAGATGGATCAGATGTATCGCGAAGGCTTCTACTCCGACGACAAGCACCCCTTCACCCAGTACGACCTTATCGACCTCGACGGCGACAAGGAGCCTGAGCTGTGGCTGAGCTCCGATAATCTTGAAAATCAGGCTGTCTTTTCCATTTCCGAAGGCAATATCAAGCTTTTGGGCGGCAGCGATTTCAAACGGCATCTGCTTTTCTACCGCAATGTGGTGGGCGACGCAGGTGGCTGTGGCACAGGATGTTTCTACATCCATTACAATGTCTTGGAAAAGAGCAAGGTGAAAAAGTCGCTGGCAAATATGCAGACTTACAACATGGAAACCGACAAGCTTGACGACGAGTACGAGCTCGACGGCAAACCCCTCGCCAAAAAACAGGGCGACAACATGGTGAAATCCTTTGGCAAAGCCATAGAGCACACCCCCGGCTGGCGTCCCCTCGTTATTGCAAAATAAAGTGTTTTTCGACGCAAAAAAACATCCATATCACCTCGCAAAAAAGGCCGTAAAAAATATTTTCTGAAAAAAGTTAGCAAAAACGAAAAATAATACGTATATTTGCAGACGCTTTATTGCACCGCTTTTGTAGTGAAAATAGAGCTGTATTGTATTTGTAATATATTGATAATTAAATTATTGCGTTAATAAAAAAGCGAAAAGCAAAACGACGAAAACGCGTATCAAACAGTAAAAATATGAAGAAAATACTCTTTGCGCTGGTTGCAGCAACCGCCTTAGTGCTTACAAGTTGCGGCGGATTGTCCACAATGAAGAAAAAAGCCAACACCGTGCGCTATCAGGCCACACCCAACCCGATGGAAACCCAGGACGGCAAGGTGCAGGTGAAATTTTCGGGCGCCATTCCCGCAAAATATTTCGACAAGAATGTGGCAGTGTTCATTCAGCCCGTGCTCAACTGGGAAGGCGGTCGCATACCCCTCACCCCCATGCAGCTTAAAGGCGAGAACGTAGGCGGCGACGGCATTACCATCAGCTACGACAACGGCGGCCGTTTCACCTACTACGACAACGTTACTTGGCGCGACGGCATGGAGCTGGCCACCGTAACCCTCGTGCCCGTGGGCTACAACTGCCGCACCACCGACGACGGTGTGCAGTTTGCCTCCGATGTGATAAACAAACTGAAAGGCGTGGAACTCGACTCGGTGCTCCTCTCCGACGGCATTTCCAACATCTCGGCAATGGTGTCTCTGCAAGGCAACATAGCCATAGCCCCCAACAACTACGACAAACACCGCGGAACCACCATCTCCGCCGACCTCTACTATCCCGTTGGACAGTCGAAACTCAACTGGAACTTCGCCACCAACCAGCGTTACAACGCCAAACATAACTTCGACAACCTTAAAGAGACCATGCTCCGCGACGGTCTGCCCAAGCACATAAACATCACCGGATGGGCTTCCCCCGAAGGTGAGGAATCGGCCAACGTGGGACTGTCCAAACATCGTGCCGAAGAAGGTATGGACATGGTCAACAAAATGCTCGAAGAGGTGATGCGCCAGATGGCCGAACGCGCCAACATCAAAGCCGAAGACTACGAGTATTACAAATACAAAAACCTCAAGGAAGTGGTGATTACCTCCACCGCCGCCGGCGAGGACTGGACACATTTCGTAACCTTGGTTGAAAACTCGAACATCGAGGAGCGCAACGCCATCATCAACGTGGTGGAGACACAGCGCAACCTCATCAAGAGAGAGCAGATGATACGCAACATGTCGCTGGTTTACCGCGAATTGGACCGTGACATCTTCCCCGACCTGCGCCGCAGCCAGATAGCCCTGTTCTATCCCGAAGCCCGCAAAACCGACCAGGAACTTGCCAAGCTGGCTACCCTCACCCCCAACAAACTCACCTTCGACGAACTGATGTACGCCGCCTATATCAACTACAGCTATCCCACCAAACTGAAATACTACAAATGGGCTACCGAGAACCACAGCTCCGAATGGGCTGCTTGGAACAACTCCGGCGCCGTCTCCTACTACCTCGGCGACTACAGCGAGACCGAACGCTACCTCAACGTGGCCAAGGAGATGAACCCCAACAACCCCTGCGTGCTTAACAACCTCGGCCTGCTTATGGTTGCCCAAGGCGACTACAGCAACGCCAAATACTATTTCGACGAGGCTATTCAGGAAGGCAGCAAGGAAGCCGAAGAAAACCTCATCCTCCTCAACCTCAAACGCGGCAACTACGAAGAGGCCCTCGAGATGATGCGCAAACAGACCTGCACATACAACCTCGCCTACTGCCAGCTGATGACCGGCAACAACGGCAACGCCATCAAAACCCTCGACTGCTGCCTCGACCAGAACGCCCAGGTTTATTACCTCCGCGCCATCTGCTACGCCCGTCTGGACGACTTTACAGGCATCTGCGAAAACCTCAAACAGGCCTGCATACAGGATCCTTCGTACAAACTTAAAGCCAAAAAGGACGTAGAGTTCAAGAAATATTGGGATGCCGTGGAATTCCGCGACGCCCTGCGAGGAATCGAAGAATATTAAGACTTACATATAATTCTGAAAAAGAATCTAAAACGGTTTTCCCTTGCGGAAACTCTTTTAGGTTCTTTTTTTTACAAAACAAATTGTTTATGATAAAACGACTGATACCCAACCTGATAACCCTCTCAAACCTCACCTGCGGAGTGATAGCCATCTATTGCGCTGTGCAAGGATGGCTGGTTATTGCCGCATTGTTCGTGCTTTTGGGTGCTTTCTTCGACTTTTTCGACGGCATGACGGCGCGTCTGCTCAAAGTGCAGTCGCCGCTGGGCAAGGAGCTTGACTCGCTGTCCGACGTGGTAACTTTCGGCGTGGCACCCGGACTTATCGCCTTGACAATGCTTGGCGATGTGGTACCCGAAAAATTGTGGTGGCTGCCCTGCATTGCTCTGCTGATACCCGCCTTTTCGTCGTACCGGCTGGCAAAATTCAACATCGACGAACGGCAGACCTCCTCGTTTATCGGGCTGCCCACACCTGCCAACGCCCTGATATGGCTGTCGCTCGGCACTATGCACAAACTTGCTGCTTCGGGCGCTGTGAACAACTGGATGTGGTCGTTCGGCGGATGGCATGCCTACCAGAAAATGAGCGGTATGATAGAAAATCCGTGGTTTTTGGTGGCGCTGATAGTGCTGCTGTGCATAGCACTGGTGTGCGAACTGCCGCTGTTTTCGCTCAAATTCCACAATCTGAAATGGTCCGACAACCGTGTGCGTTACATATTTCTCATCCTCGCTGTGGCAATGATAGTGCCGCTCGGCGTGGTGGCCATCTCCTTTGTGATGATTCTCTACATATTCCTCTCGATATGCTATCCTCCTAAAAACCAAAATAATAAACACGATGATTGACAAGATAAAACAACTGGCGGCACAGAATTACGACGATATAATTGCCTGTCGTCGCCATCTGCACCAATACCCCGAACTTTCGCAGGAGGAGTTCAAAACCATGGAATTCGTTGCCGCAAGGCTCCGCGACTACGGCCTCAATCCCGTTACGGGAATAGCCAAGACCGGCGTTATGGCGATGATAGAAGGCCGCAACCCATCCTCGTACTGCGTGGCCCTGCGCGCCGACTACGACGCCCTGCCCCTCGAGGAATGTACCGGCCTGCCCTTTGCCTCTGAGAACAAGGGTGTTATGCACGCCTGCGGACATGATATGCACACTTCGTCGCTGCTTGGGGCGGCAAAAATCCTGACGCAACTCAAGGACACTTTCGAAGGTTCGATAATGCTTATCTTCCAGCCTTCGGAGGAGAAATACCCCGGCGGTGCCTTTATGATGCTTGAGGACGGCGTTTTCGCCAAGACAACCCCCAACGAGATTTATTCCTTCCATTGTCTGCCCGAGATGGACTGCGGCAAGATAGGCATGCGCAAAGGAAAATATATGGCCTCCACCGACGAGCTTTACCTTACGGTGAAAGGCAAAGGCGGACACGGCGGCACCCCCAACCTCGACATCGACCCCATAGTGATTGCTTCGCACATCATCGTGGCAATGCAGCAGATAGTGAGCCGCAACGCCAACCCCGTAATGCCCACCATTCTGTCGTTCGGCAAGATGATCGGCCTCGGCCGCACCAACATCATCCCCGACGAGGTAAAGATTGAAGGCACCATACGCACTTTCGACGAGGAGTGGCGTCTCGACGCGCACCGTCGCATAACACGCATAGCGCAAGGCCTGGCCGAGAGCATGGGCGGCAGCTGCGACGTATTCATCGATTTCGGCTACCCCTACGTCTTCAACGACGACGACTGCACCCAGCGTACCCACGACAACGGCGTGGAATATTTCGGCGCCGAAAACGTGGAATGGCTCGACATGCGTATGACCGCCGAGGATTTCGCTTTCTTCGCACAGAAAGTGCCTGCCTGCTACTACCGCATTGGCGTGCATATCCCCGGCACACCAATCACCAACCTGCACCGTCCCAACCTTATGATCGACGAAAAGTCGATAGAATATGCCATGGGATTTATCGCATACAACGCCCTTAAAGCATTGAAAACCAAATCAAAATTGCAAAAATAATGAAGAAAACATTTGTCATTACATTTTTCTGGGCTCTGAGCCATATCGCCTTTGCCCAGTCGCACCTCAACGTGCTGTTTATTGGCAACAGCTACACCGATGTGAACAACCTACCCTCGCTGATACAGCAGATGGGCTACTCCACAGGTGACACGATAACCTACCAGTCAAACCTGCCGGGCGGTTGCACTTTCGGCCAGCACTGCAACAACAACTCGATGACTCTTATCTGTCAAGGCGGATGGGACGTGGTGGTGCTGCAGGAGCAGAGCCAAAATCCGTCGTTCCCCATTGGTC
>JAEEGH010004053.1_pt1 | contig 37847 bp, 33 predicted proteins | sample 9134181 | NCBI WGS metagenome assembly JAEEGH01 (sample SAMN16246544, study PRJNA631951) | gut metagenome | biome: gut microbiome; feature: rumen; material: DP-attached | host: Bos | place: Iran: Karaj | collected 2018-10 | reverse complement strand
GAAATGGCAGGGAGACACAAGTTTTCCTTTTATCCTCGCAAGTGAGTTCCTGTCTCTCGGAAGAAGCATATTCGTATACTTTTATGTAGCACTTCTGGCAATCAGAAAAGTGATCGGAGTCGGAACCTTTACCCAGCTGATCGCTGCAGAGAGCGGACTGGAAAATGCGATCGGCGGAATGGTACAGAATGTGACTGAGCTTATAAAGCGCTGCAATTACGCTTATGAGTACGTTATTTTCATGGATTATCCCGAGGCACTGGCCAAGGGAACCCGACACATAGAAAAGAAACAGCACGAGATAGAATTCAGGCATGTCTCATTTGCTTACCCTAAGACGGACCGCAAGGTGCTCGATGATGTGAACATAAAGATAGCTCCCGGAGAGCATCTTTCCATCGTGGGACTTAACGGTGCGGGAAAAACAACATTTATCAAACTGCTCTGCAGACTCTATGATCCGACTGAAGGAGAGATACTCGTAGACGGCATAGATATAAAAGAGTACGATTATGTTGAGTATATGGAGCAGTTTGCACCCGTATTCCAGGATTTCAAACTTTTTGCTTTTTCCGTAAAAGAAAACATAGCATTTACGGATGACAAAGCGGATGTTACGGCACTTACGGACAGAGTGGGTCTGCACGATTTCGTTGAAGGGCTTGAAAAAGGAACCGATACCAATATCTTCAAGTTCTTTGATGAGGAAGGTGTCGAGCCTTCGGGAGGAGAACAGCAGAAGATCGCGATCGCCAGGGCACTTTGCAAGGATGCCCCTGTAGTTATCCTGGATGAGCCCACGGCGGCACTTGATCCCATTGCGGAATATGAGATATACAAGCAGTTCAATTCGCTGGTCGGCGGAAAGTCGGCGTTCTATATTTCGCACAGGCTTTCAAGCTGTCAGTTCTGTGACAGGATTGCCGTATTCTCTGACGGACATATTGCTGAATACGGAACTCATGCAGAGCTTGAGAAAATCGAAGGCGGAATATATGCTCAGATGTTCGAGGCCCAGGCAAAGTATTACAAGGATTGATCCCGGTAAAGGAGACTGTTGTGAGAAGCAGCAGGTTGGTTACATATTCAAAAGGTGAAAAGGAAATGAAATATGCGATCAATATGGATAAAGAAGAGGGTGGGGAAAAATCGCATGAAGAAGCGAACAAGCTTCTATCCGAGATGAAGAGTCACGGATTAAAAGGAACATACAAGGTTATCACTGCAGATCGGATCGAATGGATGATACAGGATAATGTCCGGATAGAGATCCTCCTTCATGCATCCGATGTGGGACTCCATGATGTGCTTGCCATATTCTTTTTTGATCCTGACGGAAAGGAACATCGTACTCCCTGGGGAGACGATTATCCGCATGATCACATTATGGAGATATTGCAGGATTACAACGCAAAGGATTTCAAGGTAAAAAAAGGATTGTTTGGTTGGAAATTGGTGGAGAAATGAAAAAAGTCGGTTCAATTATCATTTATATAGTCGGAATATGTATGGTCATATATTTTCTGGCGTGTGCGCTTCTGGGCGGGAATACCGTGGCCAATCCCGATGCTATGATCCCTTTCACAGAATTTGAGAGGAACATTATTCTTCTCGGTATCGGATTTATTCCGATGGCACTCAGCTGCGTTTTTCTGATCAGGGCATTTGATATCAAGGCAAGGATAAAAAGAATCCTTATTTTCATTCCTGCGGTGATAACGGGAATACCGTTTGTTTGCGGCGTGGTAATGATTGTGATCATGCTGCTTCTCGGAATAAAAGATGCAATTGTAGGCTAGATGAACTGCAGATTATGGAATTATTCAGGGAGCAGTTTATAAACAGGAGAAGAATATGATTTTGTGTTCGACAGGTGCACTGATAGGAAAACCTAACGGAAGAGATTACAGATTGTTAAAGCCGTTGTCGGAGAAACTTAAATGTGACGGCTTTGAATTCATGATGTACTCGGACTGGTATGACAAGATTGATGACATTGTGGATATGGTTGGCGATGCGGGACTGAAGATGCCGGTCTATCATGCGCAGAAGAGCATCGGTGAAAACATAAGCAAAGGCGGACCCGATGAACTGAAGGATGCTTTTGAAAGATTCAGGCTCAATTGCGATATGGCTGCCCGGATAGGTGCTGAGAGAATTGTTGTTCACTTATGGGACGGGATCACATCCGATAAGAATTTTGATAACAATATCAAGGCCTATGATGAACTGTTGAGTATAAGCAAAACGGCCGGTGTGGATCTGCTTGTTGAGAACGTAGTGTGCAATGCAAAGGACCCACATAGCAGATGGATGGAACTGCTGGATGTGTATCCGCAGATGCATTTTGTGTTTGATACCAAGATGGCGGCTTTCCACGGTCAGCTTGATCTGCTTTATGCCAAAGAGAATGAATATCTGTGGAAAGACGGCCATATATGCCATTATCATGTAAATGATTATGGCGGCGGTTTAAAGGATTGGGCTAATCTGAAAACTCTTCCTATAGGAAAGGGCCATATTGATTTTGAAAAGTTCTTCTCCTTTATCGGGGAAATCGGATATGACGGTACATTTACTCTTGAATCCACGGCATTTGACAGTACGGGAAGCATTGATACAGATATGCTGAACAGGGAAGTTGAATTTATCCGTGAACATATAAAGTGAAAGTAAAGGGGTGCATATGGGAGAAACGATCAGAGAATTAAACGGTGCAAATATGGACATCGATCTGACAAGCGATTCTGCTGATATTCATTGGGAACAGACAACCTGTCCGTGGAATAATGATGAAAACACACTCGAACATAAATGCGCCGTAAAGAATACTTCAATATGCAAATACTTCCGAGGAATCAAGTATCTGGATAGTGTACTTTGCAGCTATCCGGATGAGACTGTTTGATATGCATTGATAATGGAGAAATACGATGAATGAATTGTGCATGATCATTAAAGAGATGGCTGTTCCTAATTATCTTAATATCAGGACATCAATTCAGACTTATGACAGAAATGCGTTGTGCTGCGGGGCTCCGTGCTGGAGGTGGGCATATCATGCGCTCCATTCTGCGGATAAATGGTTTATTAATCCGTGTGTATATGAAGAACCGGTGTTTCATACGGAAGGACTCGATAATCCGGATACTCCCGTATCGGTTGTCCTTACAGATGATCAGCTGTTGGAGTATTTGGACCGGATTGAAAAGAAGACATATGATTATCTTGATTCGCTGACGGATGACATGCTCTACGAATGCCCCGAAAATTGCGAACATACGCGAATGGAACTGATACTGCGACAGTTCAGACATATTTCATTTCATACCGGAATGCTAAATGGACAGACTGCAGTAGCTACCGGAGAATTCCCGATGTGGGTTTCTCAGGCAGATAAGTATGTGGATGATGGAATTCTATTTGGCAGATACAGAAAAGGCCGGGTTATGAAATGATCGTTCCGACATCACCAAAGACGGTTTTACCTGGAGAAATGTAATGATCACCGAAGACGGAACGCAGATCCTTGATTGCGAGATACGCGGAAAACGCCTGATCTGAATATGAGGTGGTTCGAATGGTCAGCCTGAAAGAGATCACAAGAGATAATATAGACGAGGTGCTCGCACTTAAAGTGGATGAGAGTCAGAAGAGTTTCGTTTCCACAAACGCTGATTCTCTCGCGCAGGCATATGTATATTCCGAAACGGCATTTCCGTTTGCGGTGTATGATGATGCTATCCTTGTGGGCTTTATCATGATGGGTTATTACGAAGCAAAATCGTATTATACCCTGTGGAAATTTATGATAGACAGCCGGTATCAGAATAAGGGTTACGGTCGCAAAGCCCTGGAACTTGGAATAAAGTTTCTTCAGGACCGTTTTGGTGTATCGGAAATATACACCGGAGTCGTTCCCGGCAACACAGTGGCAAAGAAATTGTATGAATCCGTAGGTTTCGTTGATACAGGGTTTATCGAGCTTGGAATGGAAGAAATGCGTCTGACACTCGACAGCCCCGTCACTTAACAGGGAATACAGAGTTTGATCCGGAGGATAAAATGATAATTCGTCTTGCAACGGAAAATGATATCACTGCCTTACAGAAGCTCTATTATGAGCTTGAAAACGATGCCGTCAGATTCCAGCCGGAGCACTTTGTTCACGGGGAGCGTGACGGTGCTTTTTTTGGAGCGATATTCGAAAGCGAAAACCAGGATATTCTTGTGGCGGAAACGGACGGCAGGATAGTGGGATTTGCCCATGTCATGATCCTTGAACAGAAAAAGGTTCCGTGCCTGAAACCCGAAAGGGTGATCTATCTGCAGGACCTGGATGTATCGGAAGAAATGCGCAGCCACGGGATAGGCGCGAAACTGATGGATGCCTGCAAGGAATACGGCAGGGAAAAGGGAGCCGATTTCATGAGGACACAGGTTTTTCCCGAGAATGTAAGAGGTATGCAGTTCTACGAAAGAAACGGATTTTCCGAAAAGATGAAGACCATCGAAATGTATCTTTGATCATTCACTATAATTACTGAAGAAGCAGGAGTAAGATCACATGGTTATAGAGCACATAGCATTATTTGTTAACGACCTTGAGAAAGCAAGGGACTTTTTTGTTAAATATCTGAACGGAACATCCGATGAAGGTTACTACAATCCAAAAGAAGAATTCAGATCGCATTTCATTACTTTTGATGACGGGGCAAGACTTGAGATCATGAGCAAGCCCGGTGTGGACGATGACGATAAGGAAAAGGAACGCACGGGTTACGATCACCTTGCGTTTTCCGTCGGAAGTAAGGAAAGGGTTGATGAACTTACAAAGCAGCTGAACGATGCGGGATACGAGGTTTTAAGAGGACCCAGGACCACGGGTGACGGTTACTATGAATCCTGCATCGTTGCCGTGGAAGGAAACCGTATCGAGATCACTGAATGATACGTTTCGAAATATAAAATACTATTCCCGGGGGGACCTGATGAAAGAAAAGATATTAAAAAAACCGGTTATTTCATGCCTTGTCATATTTGCGATACTGATCCTTGTGCACGGTTTCGAAGCAATCGTTCTGAGAATGGATGAGACGATTCTGGGAGAGAACTGTATAAACAAGATCTTCGGTATCGTTGTTATATTAGTCGTTCTTCACATAGTCTGCATGAAACCGTCCGATATTGGATTTACAGGATCGGGATTTTTAAAGAGCATCGGTATAGGCTTTGCCCTGGCTCTGATCTCTTTTACCGTTTCATATTCGATCGAGATCATCATATTGAGAAGTCAGGGGCTTGAGACCGGCTTCGGAATATTTACCACGGGTTTCTCGCTGGCCGGTGAAGCGGATATACATACGGGAATCGGATTTATTCTGATGTGTATTTTCTTCAACATTATCAATGTGGTCATGGAGGAAGGAACCTTCCGCGGTCTTTTCGATAAGCTGGTTTCGTCCGAACATTCCGACAGATTTGCACTTTTCTTTCAGGCATTCCTTTTCGGCGCGTGGCATATCGTAACGCCTCTTCACAATCTTATCGACGGAGATATAAATGCAGCTTCGTTCATAGCTCTCGGAGTAGGATACATCATTCTTGCGGGAATGATGGGAATAAAGTGGGGGCTTATGTACCGCATGACCGGAAGCCTGTATTCCGGAATGGCCGATCATTTCTTTAATAATTGTATCGCTACGAATCTGCTTCATGTCATGACGGATACCGGGATAGACGAGATGATGATCGTCCGCGTTATGATCGCACAGCTTCTGTCTTTTGTTATAGTGATAACCGTTTGGATGAAAAGGAAAAAGAAATGAGCAAAGTAAAGGAATTATTGAATAACGTAACGAAGGAGCAGTACGAGGCTCTTTTCCTTGAGATGCAGCCCGGGTATTTCGAAAAGGACTACGTCCGCGCGGTGCCGGAGGATGAGCCGGCTTCGGAGATGTTTTTATCACTGAAGGATTTTGACGAAAGTATTTATGCAAAGACATTCGGAAGTGAAGTGACCTTCGGAAAATATGAAGGAGATATCGAATCGCTCAGGGAAAATGTTGCGAAGGTTGTTCCCCACTGGACGCAGTTTTTTTACGAGAACTCAAGGGTATACTGTGCATTTATTGACGGTAAGGTCGCATCCTTCTGTCAGATCCAGGATTTCGGCGAGCACGAAGTGAACGGAGTGAAACTTAAGATAGGCGGTCCGGGATGTGTCGGTACGCTTCCGGAATTCCGTGACCGCGGACTGGGGCTTTCAATGGTAAAGAATGTAACGAAGATCCTCCGCGATGAGGATTACGATCTCAGTTATATTCACTATACATACGAAACCGCCTGGTACGGAAAGCTCGGTTATGAAACCTTCGTATCGTGGACGGGAAAAGGATTCGTCTGATTGCATTTCGTGCGGCTGAATTTGCAACATCTGTCTGCAACTATGGAAGCTTCATAATGACTCCGTTATCATCCTGGTAAAGATGATGAAAAGGAGTACGTTATGAAAAAAACAAAACTCACTGTCCTGTTACTTATACCGGTCATGGTGTTTGCCGCCTGCATCGGAGTTCATACATCGGTCTTCGCGGGAAATGCGGATGATAATGCCGGTATGATCGGTGATGAAATATCCGGATATGTAAAATCCTTCCGCGATGAGACAAGATGCGATTCGGTCAGCGTTGCGGTGGTGACTTCCGGGGATGTACGGTTCTACGGTGATAAAGAAGGCCTTTATCAGATCGGATCCATGACGAAAGCATTCACGGGACTTGCGGTCGTAAAGCTTATAAGTGAGGGCAGGCTTTCCTATGACGATAATGTATCGGATCTCCTTCCCGGCTTTGAGGCATATTACCATAATGCTCCTGCTGAGATTAAGGTTGAGCATCTCCTTTCCCAGACGAGCGGATATACCAATGAGGAGAACGCTTATCCGAGTGCCGGCGAAGGCATGTCGCTTAATGACTGGGTGATGAGCATTTCGAGAATGGAGCTCAGATATGAGCCCGGTGAAGAATATGCTTACTCGAATGTGAATTACAATCTTCTCGGTGCGATCATCGAGGAAGTTACCGGAGATACATACGCGGATTATATGTACGATGAGATCCTTCATCCGCTCGGTCTGAATGACACCTATGTAGGTATGCCTCAGGCTGATGCAAGGATCATCCCCGGTTCAAGACCCGGATACCGCCATACTTTTGAATATGAGATTCCCGTTTACGAAGGAAGGATCCCCGCGGGTTACTTTTATTCCAATGTCCGCGATATGGCAAGATGGCTGCAGATATGGATGGGAACCGCAGACGTTCCGGAAGAATTCGCAGATCTTATAACCCTGACAAAATCCAGCCTGAATGAAGAAGGAGATTATTTTTCCGGATGGGAGCTTTTTCCGGGGGATGTCTTCGGTCACTCCGGAGGAACCCCGAATTATTCTTCCAGGATAGTCTTTTCCGAAAAAGATCAGACCGGCGTCTGTGTTCTGACCGATATGAATGTTGCCGCATCGACCGACAGTCTTTGCAACTCGGTATATGCCATCGCTTCAGGCGATACCCCGACCGGCATTGCAACGGATGTCTGGACAGTTTTCGACCTGGTATTTACCGCTCTTTCGGTATTCGGAATCCTGATGCTTTCGGTTATAATAATTGGTAAGAGAAAAGGCATCGTCATATCGACCGGCATAGCAAGCCTTGTTCTTCTTTTATCAATATGCATTACGATGCCGCTTATATTCGGGGCAGGTCTTCGTGAGATCGCATTCACCTGGGCTCCTTTAAGTTTTTCCGGAGGACTTGTAATCCTTGCTCTGAACGTAACCGCAGGATTGATCAGATCCATAAAAATATTAAAGAATGAGAATCGAAAAAAGGCAGGTTGAAGGTCAGCCGCTGACGGTCATAATCGAATATCCGGAATGGAATGACTCTGTCGAGTCCCTGGTAAGAAAGATCGGCAGGATGGATATTTCTTTTGCCGGAAAGACGCAGGAAGGGTCTGTCAGCATAGGTATTTCCGATGTTTACTATATAGAAAACGTGGAAAGAAAGCTTTTCATATATACGGAAGGCGATGTTTACAGGTTTGACGGTTCGATGTCCGATATCGAAAGCCGGATAGAAGATACCGCACTTGTACGCATATCAAGAACCTGCATCATGAACACGGATCATCTGAAAGAGATAAGGCAGATACGAAACAGTCATCTTGAAGCCGTGATGGATAACGATGAGAAGCTGATCGTGTCGAGAAAGTACCTTCCGGATATCAAGAGGATATTCAGGAACGAGGGATTATGAAGAAAGTATTCAGAGACACCTGCATATTGTTTGCCCTGGCGGTGCTGAGCGTATTTGTCATATCGATCGCATGGGTCGGCGTGACAGATGAGATAAAGCTTGTGCTCGAGCTCTTTGCACTGTCATTTGTGATCTCACTCGGCAATTACTTCCTGGATGAATACACCTCGCTGCCGGTGATCGGAAGCTATGCGGTCAAGTATATCGCAGCCACGGCGGCGGTAATGCTGTTCGGTTTTATCGTGGGATGGTTCTACAGGTCCAATTTCTGGATGGCATTCATATATGTGGGCATAGTCATAGTGCTCGCATACTTTATAGATGCCTTTAAGATCAAAAGAGATATTGAATATATTAATTCCGGGATCAGGAAGAAAAAGGGCTGAGGCCCTTTTTTAACATAGATTTAACATTGAAATGTCTTTAGATTTAATCTTCTGATGGTAAAATGATATCTGTATGGAGGCATTAAGATGACTATTTCAGATATCATTTCCCTTTTTTCGGGAATCGCCCTTTTCCTTTTCGGAATGACGCTTATGGGCGACGGATTAAAAGCAACATCAGGAAACAGACTCGAACCGGTTTTATTCAGACTGACCGATACACCCATTAAGGGGCTTGTTCTCGGAGGCGGTGTTACCACGGTCATACAGTCTTCATCCGCCACATCTGTCATAGTCATGGGCTTTGTAAACTCCGGTATGATGAAGGTCAAGCAGGCCATCCCCGTTATCCTGGGTGCGATACTCGGAACGAGCATAACGGGCTGGGTCATCTGCCTTAGCTATATCGAGGGAGCCGGCGGAGTCAGCAGCCTTCTTTCAACCTCCACCCTTACCGGTGTGGTTGCGATAATCGGTATTTTTCTCAGACTTTTCTGCAAGGATAAGGGACGCCGTCACATAGGCGATATCATGATGGGTTTTGCGATCCTCATGTTTGGTATGAGTGCGATGAGCGGTTCCGTAGGCGGTCTAAAGGAACAGGCATGGTTCGACCAGCTTCTTTCAACTCTCCGTAATCCCCTTTTCGGCATCTTAGTCGGAATAATGATCTCCGTTCTGCTCCAGTCCGCATCCGCTGCGGTAGGTATCGTGCAGGCTCTTTCAGTGACCGGTGCGATCGTCTTCGATAATGCACTTCCCCTTCTTATGGGTATTTCGATCGGTGCGGCTCTTCCCGTTATGATCGCCGCTCTCGGAACCAATACCGGCGGTAAGAGAACCGCTCTCAGTTATCTTGTTTCATGTATCCTGGGTGTTATGACGTGCGCATCGCTGTACTATATAGCAGATGCGGTATTTGTCTTCCCGTTCGAGGGAGTTGCCATGAATCCCGTAAGAGTGGCCATAGTTAACACCGTTCTCAGAATGTGTATGATCATTCTTCTTTTCCCGTTCCTGGATATTCTGGAGGCACTTGTATGTCTCATCATTCCCGAAAAGAACAATAAGTCACGCGATGAGATCTCGCTCAATGACCGTTTCATAAGACACCCTTCACTTGCGATCGAGCAGAGCCGCCTTGCCATCTCACGTATGGCTGAGGAAGCACATCAGGCCGTTCTCGAGTCGATGCACCTTGTCGGAAGATACTCGGACAAGGAATTCGAGGAGATCTCGGAGCTTGAGGATTCGGGCGACCACTACGAAGATGAACTCGGTTCGTTCCTGATGAAGCTCTCCGGACAGGATCTTACCGAAAGACAGGAGAGGGAATCGACCATATTCCTTCATACACTGTCCGATCTTGAAAGACTTTCCGATCACGCCAAGAACATTGCCGGCAGCGCCAAGGAGATCCACGACAAGCAGATCTCTTTTTCCGAGGAAGCTCATCACGAGCTTTCCGTCATCACCGCAGCGGTCAGGGAGATACTCGATATCACGATGAAGGCATTCTCGGGAGAGAATATCGAGCTTGCAATGAAGGTTGAGCCCCTTGAGGAGGTTATCGACGATATCTCCGATGAGATGAAGCTGAACCATATCGAACGTCTTCAGCAGGGCAGATGCAGCATCAATCAGGGCTTTGTCTTCAACGATCTGATAACCGATTACGAGCGCATCTCCGATCATTGCTCCAACATAGCCGTTGCGCTCATAGAGATATATTCGGGTTCATTTGCGACCCACGAGTACCTCGGTCAGGTAAAAGAAGAACATAACGATATCTTCGATAAGTGTTACAATGAATACAAGACGAGGTTTGCACTTCACGGTAATGCGTAAGGAGAGACGATGATCTACATCCTTGAAGATGATGAAAGCATAAGAAAGCTTGTCATATATGCCCTGGAAACACAGGGATTCGAGGCGGCGGGTTTTGAAAATGCGGAAAAGTTCTGGAAACCTTTCTATGATACGAAACCGGAACTCGTTCTTCTTGATATAATGCTTCCGGGTGAGGACGGACTTTCGGTTCTTAAGAAGATCAGAAAAGAAGACGGGAAGATCCCCGTCATCATGCTGACCGCCAAGAGTACGGAATATGACAAGGTCACCGGACTCGATATGGGTGCCGACGATTATGTATCGAAGCCTTTCGGAATAATGGAGCTGATCTCAAGGATAAAGGCAGTGCTCAGAAGGTCGGAGGTTAAGCCCTCTGCAGCCGCCGGAGAATACGTAAGCGGAAAGCTTAAGGTCTCCTGGGACAAGCGCGAAGTATATTCGGACGGTGAACCTGTTGCACTGACTCTCAAGGAATATGAGCTTCTCAAAATGTTCATAGAAAACAGCGGTGTGGTCATCGAAAGGGAAAAGCTTCTTCAAAAAGTCTGGGGTATAGAAGCCGAGCGTGAGAACAGAACGCTGGATGTACATATAAGAACTCTTCGTTCCAAGCTTAAGGATGTCGGAGAGAGAATACAGACGGTACGCGGCGTCGGATATAAATTTATCGGAGAAGATCAATGACTAAAACAATTTTCAGAAACACATTTCTCGTGGGAATACTGGTTCTTGCCATATGCACCTTTATGTTCTTCGGCCTTCAGTATACCCAGACCATCAATGAGACGTATGAAGCGCTTGCACAGGAAGCCACATATGTCATAGCCGGAATGGAAGTTTCGGGAGGAGAGTATCTTGAGGGACTGGATGATACCCACCGGGTCACCTGGATAGGCAGTGACGGAAGTGTACTTTATGACAGCGGTTATGAAGACATTTCATCCAATCAGGGTTCACATGCCGAGATCATGGAAGCGCTGGAGTTGGGAGAGGGCCGTGAGACAAGAAGGTCGGACAGCACAGGAAATCCGACGATGTATTACGCAAGACTTCTTGATGACGGAACGGTCATCAGATTAAACCGCCCCGTTTCTGCCGTTATGTACGCTCTGATCGCGGTAAGCCCCGTGCTCTGGGTGTTCGTGCTTGTCCTGATCCTTTCGGGTATCCTGGCATTCCGCGCAGCCAAGCAGATAGTAACTCCCATCAACAACATCGATCTTGACAGTCATGCGAATATCCCTTATCCCGAGCTGGCACCTCTTCTCGACAAGATCGAAGAGCAGAAGATGATGATCCAGGAAGAAGCGGGACAGCGTGAGGAGATGAGAAGGGAATTTACCGCGAATGTCTCTCATGAGCTTAAGACTCCGCTTACTTCGATATCGGGATTTGCCGAGCTGATGGCGACAGGAGATGTTTCACCCGACAAGGTCGCCGAATTTTCCAAGGATATCTACAAGGAATCCCAGAGACTTATCTCACTTATCAACGACATCATCAAGCTTTCGAGACTCGATGAGGAAGCGGATCTTCCTCCCAAGAAGGATATGGATCTTCACGATCTTCTTCTCAGGGTTGCGGATGATCTCAAGCCTGTTGCGGGCAAGAACAACATCTTCATTGATGTTAAGGGGGAGGAGACCCACATTAACGGTGTCGACCAGCTTCTGTATGAGATGGTCTATAATCTCTGCGACAACGCCATCAAATATAACTTCCCCGGCGGTAAGGTCATCATGGAAACTCTCACCGATGAGAAGTCGACCAGGCTGATAGTCGAGGATACCGGTATCGGAATTCCTCCCGAGCATCAGAAGAGAGTATTTGAAAGATTCTACCGTGTGGACAGAAGCCACTCGAAGGAGATCGGCGGAACCGGTCTCGGACTTTCGATCGTAAAGCACGGCGCAATGTATCACGATGCCGAGGTTTCGATGGAAAGTACACCCGGAAAGGGAACCAGGATAACCATTACCTTCCCCAAAACGGAAGACGGGAAATAATATGGACATTACTTACAGAAAGCTTGAAGAAAGGGATCTGGATACCTTCATAAGCATGAGGATCACCCAGCTCAGGGAAGAGGGTGCTACCGAGGATATCGATCTTGTTCCCGCCCTTAAGGATTTCTATCACAGACATATGGCGGACGGCACATTTGTATCATGGCTCGCGCTCGACGGTGATAAGATAATCGGAACGAGCGGAATGTCCTTTGTTGAAAAGCCGCCTTATTTCAGCTGTCCGACCGGCAGGATAGGACTTCTTTCAAGCATGTTCACGGATCCCGGATACAGAAGAATGGGCATCGCCAGGGAGCTTCTTCACCGCGTTGTCGAAGAGGCACGTGCGTACGGCTGCGGTGCCGTTCATATCACGGCATCCGATATGGGTGTCAAGCTTTATACCGCATACGGTTTTGTTCACAACGGAAACTTCATGCAGTACAAGCTCTGATGCGGGAGAGGCCGGATGCATTTTACAGACGCAAAAGGAATACTGAGCGGCAGCGGACATTTCGGAATGAACATCTACAGGGGATGCTCCCACGGCTGCATATACTGTGACAGCAGGAGCAGGTGCTATCAGTTCACGCATCCCTTTGAGGATATAGAAGTAAAGCAGAATGCACCGGAGCTTCTTGAAAAGGCCCTCCGTTCGAAAAGAAAAAAATGCATGATAGGAACGGGTTCCATGTCCGATCCTTACATGCACTGTGAAGAAGAACTTCAGCTTACGAGAAGATGTCTTGAGATCATACTTGCGAACGGATTCGGGGTCACCGTTCTTACCAAGTCGGACCGGATCCTGCGCGATATCGATCTTCTGGATGAAATAAACCGCTCCGCCAAATGTGTGGTACAGATGACACTGACCACGTATGACGATGAGCTCTGTAAGATCCTGGAACCGAATGTATGCAATACAAAAAGGCGTATAGAGGTTCTTGAGGAATTCGATAAAAGGGGCATCCCGACCGTCGTGTGGATGACTCCGATACTTCCCTTTATCAACGATACAGAAGAAAACATCACATCCATCCTGAATGAATGCGCCCGTGTCCACGTAAAGGGCGTGATAGATTTCGGAATGGGACTGACCCTGCGCGAAGGTGACAGGGAATATTACTATGCCGCTCTCGACAGGCATTTTCCGGGACTTAAGGAAAAGTACATAAGCAGGTACGGAAATGCCTATGAGCTTTCGAGTCCGAATGCGAGGGAACTCAGAAAAGTCTTTAAGAAGATATGCGCAGAAAACGGGATTCTCTCCGATCCCGATGAGTGTTTTAAATTCATGGATGAACTGCCTGACAGATACACACAGATGAGTCTTTTTGATATGTGATATTTGTATGGTATTATAGACAGCGGAGGTTTTGGGAAATGTATTACACAAACGTACTTGATCTGATAGGAAACACACCGCTCATAAGTCTTGAGCAGACCACGGGTCTGCAGATATATGCTAAGGCGGAATTCTTAAATCCCGGCGGAAGCATCAAGGACAGGATCGCCCTTAACATGATCGAACAGGCCGAAAAGGACGGAAAGCTCCGCCCCGGCATGACTATCATTGAGCCCACTTCAGGAAATACCGGTATCGGACTTGCACTCGCTGGTGTAAGAAAAGGCTATCGTGTCATCATCGTAATGCCGGAGAATATGAGCGAGGAAAGAAAGAAGATAATCCGTGCCCTGGGTGCGGAGCTTGTTCTTACCGATCCGAAGCTCAGTATCGGAGGTTCCGTTGACAAGGCGATGGAGATAGCATCAGGTTCGGATGATTATTTTGTTCCGCAGCAGTTTAAGAATCCCGCAAATCCCGATATTCATTACAGGACAACCGCGGTTGAACTCTGTGAGCAGCTCGGAAAGAAGATCGATATCTACGTTTCCGGAATCGGAAGCGGCGGAACCCTTCAGGGAGTTGCCAAATATCTCCTTGAGAAGAACCCCGACTGCAGGATCGTTGCGGTCGAACCCAAGAATGTATCGGCTCTTCTCGGAGACGAGCCGGGACTTCATCAGATACAGGGAATAGGAGACGGATTCATTCCCGATGTTCTGGATACATCCATAATCACGGATATCAAAACCGTAACGGATGAAGATGCCATAAATACCGCACGCGAACTCGCACGCATTCAGGGACTTCTCGTGGGAACCTCAGCGGGTGCAAATGTATGGGCGGCGAAGAAGATGGCCGAAAAGTACGGAAGGGACAAGGTCATCGCGACAATTCTTCCCGACCGTGCAGAGAGATATTTCAGCACCGCACTTATCTGATAAGCCGGGCATGAACGCTTCATCAGAACGCGGGGAAGGTTCTCTGCAGTGACTATTGTAAATAAAAGTGGGACGATCATTCGTCCCACTTTTTTCTATATGAAGAGGATCATTCCTCGGTATGGTCCGAGACGGCATCCGGATCGAATTCAAGGATGTCTCCCGGCTGGCACTTGAGCGTATCACAGATCGCTTCGAGGGTTGAGAACCTGATAGCGGAGATCTTGCCCGTTTTGATCTTGGACAGATTTACATTCGATACGCCTACCTTTTCCGAAAGCTCGTTAAGGCTCATTTTTCTGTCTGCCATGACTCTGTCGAGTCTGAGTATTATCTTTCCCATATCTCATCCCTCCTTAAAGTGTTTCATCGATCTCGGTCTGGAGTGCTGCGCCGTATTCGAATATCGAATAGATGCAGTAAAGGATGAGACCTACGATTATGGTTACGCCCAGTGACATTGACATAAGCGAAGTCACAAAGAGCACTATAAAGCTGACCTTTATCTGATGCATGCACTTTTCACTGAAAGGTGTATTCTCTGTTTCAAGACTTGTGAAGATCTTCCTGATAAAGGTAAGGATCACGGCGATGACTATGCATGCAAATCCGGCGATGAAGCAGGTGATGCCGAGGGGAGCCGCATGGTTTTCGGGCGGGAAGTAACTTTCCAGATCCATCATGAAGCTGAACGCTCCGCTATAGTAGACATTGTTGTCAAGAGTGAGGTAACCTTCCTCGATTCCCCTGTTTAGCTCGGGATTGATCTTCTCTTCGTAGGCGAACATGACCGATCCGCAAACTATTGCGATCACCGCACATACGATCACGAATCCGCGTATGAAGCCGAGTACATTTGATGCCGTATGGCAGCGCTTTTTGATTGCTTCGAGTTTTTTCATCTGTTCATTCATTTTTATTTTCCTCCGTTTGGTTTGGATGTTGTTTTTTGGTTTTCGGTTTGGACCCGAGTGGATGTCATTAAATATTTAATGTTTATCGTTAAACACAATATACCAAGTCAAAATATGTTTGTCAACAATTATTTATCGAAAAACATTAAATAATTTACGAATTCAGATTAAAACATGGATTTTTCAGCATATTTTCGGGCTTTTTTCAGAAAAATATAATTTTCTAAATTCTTTTTTTGCATATAATTATCTGAGTGAAAAGAAATCATACCGGTCATTATGGAGTATTTGTATGGCTACACTTCGTGAAGAAACAAAGGCTGAATGGGACAAGATGAAGGATCGTCCCTTCAAGGAAAAGCTTTCATATTTCTGGGAATATTATAAGGTTCACACCATAGTTGCTGTTATCGCGGTCATCTTTGTTGCCGCCATGATCCGTTCATACGTCACATCCAAAGATTATGCCGTTTATATAGCAGCCGTGGACGCTTTCGACGCGTCCGGGGAAACAAAGGATGTCTGGTCGGGAGAACTTGCCGATATCATCGGATTTGATGAGGATGATTATGAGGTGTACATTGACTATTCCATTCAGTTCGGAGTGGACGGTACCAGCACCCAGGCCAATTACGTATCCGCACAGAAGCTCACGGCGCTTCTGACGTCGAGATCGATGGATATCATGATCGCGGATATGACTGTCTTCGAGCAGTATGCGCAGAATGACTGCCTTGTGGATCTGAGGGATATCTATACGGATGAAGAGCTTTCCGAAATGGAAGGACTTATCTATTACACGGATGCCGCAACATTTGCGGATTATCAGTCAGGCGAGATGGATGTTTTCGAAAAGCAGGCAGAGTATGTCGTTGACCATCACGATCCTTCCGGCATGCGGGAACCGGTTCCCGTGGGCTTTTTTGCGGGAGAGGGAACACGAGTCGGAGAGTCCGGCATGTACGATCATCTTAAGGACACGGAAGACTTTCAGGGCCATGAAAATGAGGCTGCTTTCGGAATACTGAAGAATACCGAAAGATATGATAATGCGGTTGCGGGTATTTCATATCTTGCGGGAAAATGATATTATATTTAGGTATTTTAGGTTATGACGGAAAATAGATTTTTTCAGAGGTCAGGGACATATAAATGGGTCTTTTCAGGCTTATCAACAAGGATGTCGCATTTGAAAATGAAACCCGTCAGGGAGTCGTAACACTCCGCTTACTCTACATCATTCAGGCAGTCGTTGTTGTGCTGGATGTCTTTTTTGCAGGACTCCATATTTTATCGGAATATAAATTTGTCACACTCGGAACTCTTGCGGCGATAGTAGTTCTGTTCCTTCTTACTTATTGGATGAAAACCGAACCGGCCATGGTCGCATATATTGTTTTTACTTTCCTTCTTGTTCCGTGGCTTATTCCGATACTCGGATGGAAGGGCGGCATACAGGATTATTATGTTGTGATCCTCATGCTCTGCTTTTTTGCCAATTTCGGCAGCGTAGGATTTAAGTTCGCGCTCGCGGGTGTTGTCTTTTTTGCCAGGCTGCTCGTGTTCATGTGCTATACCGATATGGCTTCGAATCTTCCGATAGATGATCTGGGACTCAAGCTTATCCAGATCACCAACAATTCGGGGGTATTTCTTTCCGTCATCATCGTAAGCTTCATCTTCAGCCACCGTGAGAATGAAGCCGAGAGCAAGCTGATGAAGTACAATGACAGACTGGTCAGGGAAGCCAATACGGACCAGCTTACGGGTCTTTTTAACAGAAGAAGGGGAATGGAGTTTATCGAAGAGATCAAGGAATCGTCCTTCCTCGGCTCCGTTTCCATCGTCATGGGTGATATAGATTTCTTCAAAAAGGTCAATGATACCTACGGTCACGATGCGGGAGACGAAGTTCTCAGATCCATTGCCGGGACCATGCAGGATACCATCGGCAGGGACGCTTTCCTTATCAGATGGGGCGGCGAGGAATTCCTTATGATCTTCGGCGGAAAGAACGGCGATGAGACGCTCGGGATCATAGAAAATCTCAGGGTCCACATTATGGAGCATCCCATAATAGTCAAGGATAATGAGATCAGTGTCACCATGACATTCGGACTGGCGGAATATGATTTCAGCGGTGATGTCCGAAATACCGTTAAAGAAGCGGACAGTAAACTCTATATGGGCAAGGAAAGAGGCCGCAACAGAGTAGTTTACTGATCCGTTCAATATATACCTGAAAGAGAAATGAAATGAATCACGGAAATAATTCAGCTTCTTCGGAAAACAGAGTATCTTTGTCCGACCACATCATCGGTTTCGGCAAGATATTCTTATTTGTGTATCTTCTTGCTGCGATAATCGGCTTGTATGTTTATATGAGACTCGATAAGAATGTTCCGCTTGTGCTTGACGGATACGATACGATAGCAAGCTGGACCGTCACCGATCCGGACGGCACTGCTCATGTGGAAGGAAGCACATATAAAATTAATGATGTCAACGAAGACACCTATTTAATGGATTCCGTTCTTCCGGAGAGCATTTCTGATGATTCATGGCTGTTCTGCTCCATCAGCAGGGAAGTCGAAGTATATATAGACGGTGAATTCAGGAAGGATTTTAACGAAAACAGAGATATCATCATTCCGGGCGGGATCGTAAAGAGGTTCTATTTCCTGGTTCCGCTTGACAGCGCGGATTCCGGCAAGGATATCAGGATCGTCATGCACGGAACATCGAGGCAGGGTGTGTTATACAGGGATGTTCATGTAGCTTCCGGACTCGGTCTGATATCGTTTTTGATCACGAACTTCAGCCGTTCGCTGATCCTTTCGGAGATTCTTCTTCTGTTTTCTTTCGTCACGGTCATGGCCGGCATAGCTATGAGAATACTGTATAAGCAGAGGATAGAAATGCTTTACGGTGCCGTCGGAGTATTTGTCATTTCCGCATGGACGGTGAGCGATTCGCTTCTTTGGCCGTTTATTTACAGGCATTACCATATAGACGGCGTATTTAATTATTTTATGAGTCTTCTTATGCCGTTCGGACTTGCTTTGTATCTGAACGGTCTTCAGCACGGAAGGTACAAGAAGATCATGGCGGCAGGAATAATCCTTTCCGTCCTGGATGCCGTCGTGTGGCCGGTGCTGCATTTTGCGAACATTCTTTCCTTCCCCAATGCACTGATCTACATCAACATCATTCTTGGAGTGCTGGCAGTCGTTGTGCTGGGAGTATTGTTCGTGGATATCGTAAGGGGATATGCCGTCGAATACTTATTTACCGCCATAGGCTTTATAGGATTCCTCACATGCTGCATTGTTGAGCTGATCCTGATCCACCTGGTTGTAATGCTGGAAGATGCCGATCCGATGCTTTTGGGACTTGCCATTCTTCTTACGCTGACCATCGCACAGCAGATGCACGATCTGAGAAGGAGCCGCGAGGAAAGACAGAAGGTCATGGAGATGTCGGAGGCCAAGACCCGTTTCCTTGCAAGTATGTCTCATGAGATCAGGACTCCCATAAATGCGATCCTCGGAATGAACGAGATGATCATCAGGGAGAATAACGATCCCGTTATAGATGAATATGCAAGAAGCGCTAAGTCTTCAGGCAAGATGCTGCTCATGCTCGTTAATGATGTTCTTGATTTTTCCAAGATCGAAGCGGGCAAGATGGAAATAACGAATGCGCAGTACAAGCTGTCTTCGCTTATTCGTGATATCTATCCCATGCTTAAGGAACGGGCTGACGAGAAGAAGCTTTTCCTGAATGTTTCTGTCCAGGGTGATGTGCCGAACGGTCAGATCTCCGATGAATTCAGAATAAGACAGATACTTATCAACCTGATCAATAATGCCATCAAATATACCGATTCCGGTTTTGTTTTTCTTGAGATAGGCGGAAGATACAATAAGTCGGGCGGATTCGATCTTAGGCTCAACGTGAAGGATACCGGACGCGGAATACGTGAGGAAGACAGAAAGACTCTTTTCGATGCGTTTGCCCGTGCCGATATGAACAAGAACAGGGACGTTGAGGGAACGGGTCTTGGCTTATCCATTGTTAAAAGCATCGTGGATTCGATGGACGGCAAGATCTATGTGACAAGTACTTACGGTGAAGGCTCTACATTTTCCGTTATCATTCCCGTAGGCGTATTTGACAAAAAGGTCCTGAAGCCGGATTTCATGGACGATCCGGAAGGCTCCTCCGCAAATTCCGACAAATGCGACTTTACGGCTCCCGATGCGAAGATCCTTGCGGTTGATGACAATAACTCAAATCTGAGGATAGTCACATTGTTCCTTAAGCGTACCGGCATAGTGCCCGATACCTGCGACGGCGGACTTAAGGCGATAGAGATGTGCAGGAATAAGAAATACGATCTTATTCTTCTCGATCATATGATGCCCGATCCCGACGGAATGGGAACTCTGGATCTGATAAGGAGCGATTCGAAGTCACTCAACAGGGATACGACCGTGGTGGTTCTGACTGCCAATGCGGTAGCGGGAAGCAGAAAGATGTATCTCGATGCGGGATTTGCCGATTATCTGACCAAGCCCGTTGATTCGGCGGTTCTTGAACAGACCGTGAAGAAATTCCTTCCTCCGGAAAAGATCATTCCCGTGACGGATCAGACTTCAGGCTCTGCGGATGTTAACAACGGAGACGAAGACGGCGATGGGGAATTATATGAAATAGAGAAAAAACTATCCGGGATAGAAGGCCTTGATGTGGAAGTTGCCATGAACAATGCGGGCAACGATGAGGTCATACTTGATGAGGTCGTATCCACCATAGCATCCGGATGTGACGAGATGATCGAATCACTCAGGAAAGCGCTTGAAGATGAGGACTATGATTCCTATCACCGCGATACACATTCGATCAAGGGACTGATGGCAACGATCGGCCTGTCCTCGCTCAGTGAGAGAGCCAAAAAGCATGAATTTGCAGCAAGGGATATGGATACCGAATTCATCAAAAAAGACTGCGAGGGATTCATCGAAGAATACCGCAAAGTCTGTGAAAAACTAAAGTGATGATAAGCGGCGGGGCATTACGCCCCGCCGTTTTTTCCCGCAATGAATCCGGATGCCCACGCAAAGTAGAGATTGTAGCCTCCGCATTTTCCGTCGATGTCGAGGATCTCTCCGGCAAGGAACAGTCCGGGAACGATCTCGGATTCCATGGTAGACGGATCGACTTCATTTAATGCTATGCCTCCGCAGGTTACCTGCGCCTGCGTAAAATCTCCCGTGCCGCTCACGGTAAGTGTTATATCCTTAAGATATTCCGACAGCTTCGCGGCTGTCTTTTTTTCGTTATCGGGAACGGAGTCCGGAGCAATGCCTGCATTTTTGAGCAGACTGTCCGCGAAGGCATCGGGGAACAGACCGATGAGCGCATCGTAAGGAGCAGAACCCGTGCCGCAGATCCTTGCCGATATCTCTTCCTTTACGGCATCGTCGTCCATATCAGGAACAAGCCTTATATGGAGCTTTACCTTTTCACCGCCAAGAAGTCCCCTGGATGCGAACCTGCATATGTTGAAAGCGGGAATTCCCGAGATGCCGTTTTTGGTTATCTGGATCTGGCCCGTATCGGAAGAAAGGATCTTACCCGAAACTTCGATCGAGACGGTGGCGGAAAGTCTTGTGCCGGCTGCTTTTTTGAACGGGTGGTCTTTGACCGTAAGATAGGTAAGAGCGGGAACGGGAGGGGTCACGCTATGTCCGAGCTTTTTACAGATATCAAGTCCCCTTCCGTCGGAGCCCGTACCGGGAGCCGCCATTCCTCCGGTCGTGATGATGACGGCGTCTGCATCAAACTCCCTGCCGCCGCAGATCACTTTAAATCCGTTTTCCTTTTTTACAATGTCCGTAACTTCCGTATCGGTATAAAGCTTTACGCCGCTTCGTGCGAGTGCGCGCTTCAGCACGTCGCTCACGGCTCTTGCCTGCTCCGAATACGGATAGATGTATCCGTCTTTGCTTACCGGTGTGATGCCGAGTGAGCGGAAGCGGTTCAGAACGTCTTCCGGAGAAAAGCTCTTCATCACCTTCGATAAAAACTCGTCTCCTTCGGGCCTGTAAAGATCCGCATATGTCACTTTGTCATGGCAGTAATTGCATCTGCCGTTTCCGGTGGCAAGGATCTTCTTTCCGACGGAAGGATTCTTTTCCATAAGCGTTACGGAGGCACCGCTTTCCGCAGCAGTGACCGCGGCAAAGCAGCCTGCGCTTCCGCCTCCGATTATGATCAGTTTTTTCGGCATGTCATTTCTCCCGTGATCCCGGAATGGGCATATCTGAAATAAGGTCATTAGTTATTGCTGTTTCTATGATATACTTTTCTATTAGAATAATAAACTGATAAAAGGATACAGATCCGAAATGAAGTCTTTAACCGAATTTATAAAGAAAATAAAAGACAGATTTTTTACCGCAGTCTTTATCGCAGTGCTCGCGGTATTTTCCCTGCTCTGCATAAAGTTCCTCGCGGGACACGAAATCATCCGGGCTGCCGGATGCATCATGTGGGCACTCATCGCATCATATCTGTATATGATACGTCCCGGTTCGCATCTTCACACCATAGCCGCTTATTCCGGTGATAAAAAGAAAAACAGGCGTACCGACACAGCCCTGTTCTCGGTGATGGCTGTGCTCATTTTAGCTGCCGTTCTGCCAATGGGTGCGGCGCCTGCGTACAACGGAGAGTATCCGCAGCACAGAAATCAATATGAGCTTCTTGCAAGGTCACTGTCACAGGGACATCTCTACATAGATTATGACGATATCGATCCGAGACTCGAGGAACTGGATAATGTATACGATCCAAACGAAAGATGGATATCCGGAGTTAACGTCCACCCGGACCATGCATATTACAAGGGCAGGTATTATATGTACTTTGGAGTTGTGCCCGCAATCCTGCTTTTCCTGCCGTATCATATCCTTACGGGCGGTGATCTGACCACTTATCATGCTACACAGATATTCGCTGCATTTGCGATCCTGGGATTATTCCTTCTTTTCAGAAAACTTGTAAAAAAGCAATTCCCTTCAATGAATGCGGTCCTCTTTATATCACTTGCCACAGCGTTTTCATTTATAAGTGTTTATTTCAGCATCGGAACGCCGGCTCTTTACTGCACCGCCACATCATCCGCTGTATGCATGATGGTATGGAGCATGTACTTTTTTATAAACGGTGTTTTCCTTACGGATGCCGGTGAAAGGAAAAAGCAGGTAATATTATCCGTGTTCGGTTCCCTTTTCGGCGCACTTGCCTTCGGCTGCAGGCCCACAGCGGCTCTGGGCAATATTGTCCTCATACCGCTCTGCATCGCATTTATCAAAAAGAGACTCGCAGCGGGGGATGAAAAGAAGACCGGAAAGATGATCGCGGATATCTGCATCATAGCTGTTCCGTATATAGTTGTGGGTGTCCTTCTGATGCTTTATAACTATGCAAGATTCGAGAATCCCTTTGAATTCGGACAGGCATTCCAGCTTACCGGTGCGGACCAGAGCAATTACGGAAATTTCTTTGAAACCTTCAGCACTGTCAGGACTGTCAACGGCATTTTCACCAACTTCATAAAGTTTACCCCGATAACGGGAGAATTCCCTTACGCGTACTATAACAGTGCTTTTGTGAATTTCCCGATCCTGTTAAGCGTATTCGGGATCTTCCTGAAGAGCATAAGGAAGCGCATAGGTGAATCCGGAATGAAGGGTATTTCGGGAACGATGCTTTTCGTGCCGCTCATCATCACGGTAGTGCAGATAGCATGGGCTCCCGGAGACGGAAGCTCAGAAAGGTACAGGATGGACATCTATTACATGATGGTGATCCTGGCATTCATTGTTCTGGGATATGCGTTCGAAACGATCGCCGAAGCCGACAGAAAGAAGATATCCGCTTTCCTTTGTGTGCTGTGTCTGGCTGCGGTGTTCATGGGTATGATGTTCCTTCTTTATCCCGATGATTACAACTACACACACTGGGGTCCCGAAGGGCTTGAAAACTGGAGGAAATTTATAATGCTCCACTGATAAAAAAGGCATCGGATCTATTCCGATGCCTTTCCCGTTGTGATCTTTTTGATCCATTTTCCGCTGCGCAGTCTGCCGAATGCCCAGAACGTCTTTACTATCTGATCCGATTTCAGACATATGTATATCCAGAAAGCGGGGAGCTTAAGATAGAATCCCGCGATGCACCCGAGAGGTATCGCAAGTGCCCATAAGAATATATTGTCCGTGAGCATCAGCATTTTGGTGTCGCCGCCTCCGCGCAGGACACCTTTTGTCATGATGCTGTTTGTTCCCTGGAACACGATTATGAGACTGATGGCATTCATCAGTTCCTTTGCGGTGCGTGCGGTTTCGGGAGTGACTTCCTTGTAAAAGCCGATTATCGCATCACTGAACAGGACTATGAATGCTGCGGAAAACAGACCGAGTATGATGCCGAGCTTGAAGAAGCGGTATCCCTGCTTCATCGTCTTTTCGCGGCTGCCCTCGCCGAGGGTTATTCCCGTTACGATCGCTCCCGCCTGGCTTACGCCCTGGATGACTACGGTGCTCAGCTGCTGGGTTACGCTCGTGATCGCATTTGCCGGAGCGATGGTTCCCTCGAGATGGCCTATTACCATTGCAACGGCGTTGGTTCCGAATGCCAGGATGCCGTCACTTATGAGAACGGGGATGCATATCCTGATGTATTCACCGATGAGGGATCCGGTCTTCATGAACAGATCCTTAATACGGAAGCCTATGTTTTTGTCGTAAAGGACCAGATATCCGAAGATGAATATGAATTCGAAGATCCTTGCGCAGAGTGTTCCGAGAGCCGCGCCTGCGACCTCCATTTTGGGGAAACCGAACTTACCGAAGATAAGGCAGTAGTTCATGCACAGGTTGACGGCAAACGCTCCTATCGAGATCACGAGAGGGTAGAGCACACGGCCGATGCTTCTTAAGACTATCGTTATTACAAGTGAAAGACCTACGAAGAAATAGGTTGCTACCGAGTAGTTGAAATAACGGACACCGAGCGCGATTATATGGGCCTTGTCCGAATAAGTGCTCATTATGATATCGGGGATCAGCCATGTAAGGATCGCGAAAATGCCCGCAAGGGTGATGTTCAGCCTGAGCATGAGGCAGACGGTTTGCTTCAGAGCCCTTCCGGCGTTCTTTGTCTGAGAGTCCTGCGCATCCTTCTTTTTCATGCCCCAGTATCTGGATACGAGTACCGAGGCTCCCATTCCGAGCCCCATACAGAGTATCTGGAATACGCTGATGAACGAATTGGCCAGTGATGTGGCCGTGAGCGCATCGTCTCCGAGGCTTCCGACCATCATGGTATCGAGCATGTTGACACCGATGGTTATGAAACTCTGAAACGCTATCGGGAGCGCCAGGGTGAATACTTTTTTGTAAAAATCGGTCGATTCCTGTCTGTTGTTCATTACGGCTTTTGTTTTCCTTTTAAAATCACGCTTTTTGATAATACCACAAACTCGCTTTTTTGGTGCAAACCGCCCCGAAAAATGTTATACTGTTTAAACCTAATATATTTATTCAGGAGGGGTATTTATGGACGGGCTTAATCTTGAGTGGATCAATTATTACAAGGAGATGGGTGTTGCTCTTCTGAGATACAAGAATGACAGAAGAGAGCTTGTCGACAGGCTTAAGAAGACATACGCGAAGGCTAATATCGCCATGCCCATTCTTGAGCTGTACAATGAGCTTTTCGATCTCGATCCTTTCACTGTTTTCGGTCTCTTCAACAGATTGGGAATGCCTGTTGAGACCAGGATGAAGATAATGAGCGGTCTTGCCGTCAATATCGGTGTCGGAGCAGAGATTCCTTCTTTCTTTGATTCCATTCCCGTTCTTAACGATCTCGATACCACATTCTACAGATTCAATGACCAGAGAGATATGAACGATATCGACCGTCTCTGGACATTCTTCGAAAGAGCAGAGAATTATGCGCAGTCACCCACGCCTCAGAACAGACAGGCACTGGGTGAATATTTCGATATCTGTCTCAAGGTAAAGGGCAACGGTAACATCAAGATCACCAAGGGTCTGTACTGGATGGCACCCGAGGTCTTCATGCCCATAGATTATTCGATCATTTGGTACCTGCTCAAATCCGGCATCATTCCCGAAGAGGAAGCCGCACAGTTCCCCGAGATAGTCGACGATATTCCTTCGGGAAGCTACTTTGAGATCCTCGACAGGGTTTATGCTCTCATTAACGAGGGCAGGGTTCCCTTCAGAAATATCCCCGAGCTTGTTTATCAGGCATGGAAGGCTTCCGAGGGACAGAACAGGCTTGCAAGGGTAGGAGACAAGTATTCAAAGGGAACCGGTCTTCCCGATGACGATGTCAACACCATCCGCTACTGGATGTTCGCTCCCGGACAGTTCTCCGAGAGATGGGATATGTTCTACAAGAAGGGCATAATGGCCATCAGATGGGGCGCTACCGGAGACCTCAGGGCTTACGATTCACAGGAAGAGGTCAGACGGGCCATGATGGCCAAGATCGACCCGACCAAGCCCTTCAAGTTCTCATCTTATTCCGCATGGCAGTTTGTTAACGGCATCAAGCCCGGAGACGTCATTTTCGTCAGAAAGGGAGACAACGAGATCCTCGGCCGAGGCGTTGTAACATCGGATTATATCTTCGATGATTCACCCGATGACGATTACAAGCACTTCAGACTTGTTAACTGGGGACAGAACGGAAGCTGGGAGATCCCTCTCCAGTCCGCTGTAAAGGTTCTTGCGGATATCACTCCTTATACCGATTACGTTGACAAGCTCAACTCTCTCTTCGGCTTCGAAAAGGAAGGCAACGAAGACGGAGCGATGCTCAACTATCCTTCATACACCAAGGAAGATTTCCTTAAGGATGTTTATATGCAGCCCGAAGGTTATGACAGGCTTGTCAGACTTGTGAAGAACAAGATGAACATCATAATCGAAGGTGCTCCCGGTGTAGGTAAAACCTTCACCGCAAAGAGACTTGCTTATTCGATGCTCGGAGAGAAGGATCCCGACAGAGTCGAGATGATCCAGTTCCACCAGAGCTACAACTACGAAGACTTCATCGAGGGCTTCAGACCTTCCGAGAAAGGAATGGGCTTCGACATCAAGCGTGGCGCATTCTATAAGTTCTGCCGCAAGGCACAGGAAGATCCCGATAACAAGTACTTCTTCATCATCGACGAGATCAACCGTGGTAACGTATCCCGTATCTTCGGTGAGCTCTTCATGCTGATAGAGCCCGATAAGAGAGGCAACGAACTCCAGCTCCTGTATTCGGGAGAGAAGTTCAATGTTCCCAGGAATATCTACATCGTCGGTCTTATGAATACCGCCGACAGAAGTATCGCGATGATCGACTACGCTCTGAGAAGAAGATTCGTATTCTTCGACATGAAGCCCGGATTCGAGTCCGACGGATTCATTCAGTATATGAGATCCTTCGGTGCACCCAAGTTCGAGTCCCTCATTAACTGTGTAAAGCAGCTCAATCAGGCGATCACCGACGATCCCGCTCTCGGAGCAGGCTTCTGCATAGGACACTCTTATTTCTCCAATCTTAAGAGTGCGGATGACGAGATCCTGAGCAATATCGTTGAGTATGAGATGGTACCTCTTCTTCAGGAGTACTGGTTCGATTCACCCGAAATGGTTGCTAAGTGGACTGAGAATTTGAGGAATTCGATAGCATGACACTTGATGATTGCGCAAAAACACTGGCTGACGGACTTACCCTTCAGGTCAAGCGCGGGCTGGTCAAAGATTATGTGCAGGGAACTGCTGTAGAGAGCGCCATCAGGGGAAGGATGGATGTTTCCACATCCTTACGTGACAGGACTCTCTACAAGCAGAGGATGGTCTGTATCTACGAGGATTATACGGAGAACTGTCCTCTCAACAGGATAGTCAAGGCAGGTGCCAATCTTCTTATATCCTGCCCCGATATTTCCGAGGAGAACAGGAAGCGTCTCCAGGATCTTATGATCTATTTTTCCACTGTCGATAATATCAGCCTCCGCAGGATGAGCTGGAGGATCAATTACGGCAAGAACGGCCCCGCATACAAGCCGATGGTTGAAGCATGCCGTTTTGCAGCACAGGAACTGTTATGAAAAACAAAAATATCATGTCGGTAATGATGGCTGTCACGCTTGTGTTCTTACAGGTGATGACAGCCGTGTTTTCTTTTCCCATGCACGTAAGTGCGGGGGAGATGCTCGGGGAGAATGATTTCGATTCCGGCAAGGGACTTCCGTGGCATATATGCGAGTCCGCTACCGCTAAAATGGAATTCGAGATAGAAGACGGTGTTTACCGTATCACGATAGTCAATCCCGGCGGAGCTTCGAACGGCGGAGAAGACAGGTGGGACTGTCAGTTCCGTCACAGAGGCCTGACCATCGTCTCGGGACATACTTATCATGTCCATTACGAGATCAAAGCTTCCAATTCCGGAAAATTCTATACCAAGATCGGAAACCTCGCAGGTGATGTGGAGGTCTGGCATAACATGTCCAACGGTTATGACCTCGATGCAACCTGGGATCCGATAAATATCGGCGCGAACAATTGGATGGTAGTCGACCTGACCTTTACCGCTTCCCAGTCGATCGATGTCGCAGAGTGGGCTTTCCATCTGGGAGGGGACGGACAGTATACGAACGGTGTATGCTTCCCGGCGGGAACCGTGATCGAATTCGACAATATGTCTCTTGTTGACGAAACGTCAAATGAGCACGATTACCATGAACAGCGCGCATTCGAAAGGTCTTCCATCCTTGTTAACCAGATCGGTTATATCCCCGGAATGAAAAAGACGGCGGTGCTTGTCTGCGATTCGAAGACTCCTGTGGATTTTTACATAGCCGATACTTCGGACGAGGCGGTCTATAAAGGTAAGTCGCTCGTGTTCGGTTACGATGAGGATTCCGGGGATAATGTCCATACCCTTGATTTCTCGGATTTCGATACTCCCGGAACATATGTAATCTATGCCGAGGACGGAAGCTTTTCGAGGGCTTTCGGGATCGGCGTATCGAGGACGTATTCATCCATGCTCTATGATTCTCTGAACTATTTCTACCAGAACAGATCCGCGATAAATATTGAGAGCAACTATATATCGTCACTTCCCGTCGGCGGCGGATCGCCCGATTTACTTGCAAGAACTGCGGGCCACAATCCCGATAATGCTTCTTATCTGAACGCATGGGGCAATTTCGGACTTTCGGGTTCCTACGATGTAACGGGCGGCTGGTACGATGCAGGTGACCACGGAAAGTATGTCGTAAACGGCGGAATAAGTGCATGGATACTCCAGAATATGTACGAGAACGCACTTGCCACCGGAATGGAAACCGCATTTGCCGACGGCACGATGCTGATCCCCGAGAATTCCAACTCATATCCCGACCTTCTCGATGAAGCGAGATGGGAAATGGAATGGATGCTGAAAATGCAGATCTCCGGCGGAGAATATGACGGAATGGTCTTCCACAAGGTGACCGATGAAAAGTGGACCGGCCTGGCGGTTGCTCCCGCAGACGATCCCCAGCCGAGAGTCCTGTATCCTCCCACGACCGCAGCAACGCTTAACCTGGCTGCCTGCGCAGCACAGAGTGCGAGACTCTGGAGAGGCATCGATGATGCCTTTGCGGATGAGTGTCTTGCCGCTGCTGAAAGGGCTTATGACGCAGCACTTAAGTATCCCGATCTGTATGCTCCGATAGCGGATACTCCGGGTGGCGGTGCATACGGAGATGACAATGTAAGTGATGAATTCTACTGGGCTGCCTGCGAGCTTTATGTCACAACGGGCGAAGCCGGATATCTGGATGATGCTTCAGAGTCTTCTTTTTACCTGAAGGTTGTCACAGAACTGTCCGGAGGTGAGAGTGTGGATACCTTCGGTGCGTTTGACTGGGGCCACACCGCATCGCTCGGAACATTGTCTCTTATCGCAGCAGAAAACGGCCTTTCCGGCAAGGATAAAGAAACCGCGACAGGTAACCTCCGTGCCGCCGCGGATGTCATGGTCACCATGGAAGCCGGGCAGGGCTACGGAATTCCCTATGGTTCGAGCACTCTTTCATCCACGGATGCATCGGTGGGATATCAGTGGGGCTCGAATTCATTCATTCTTGATAATTCAATGATCCTTGCCTATGCATATCTTAAGACCGGAGATATACAGTACTTAAATGCCGCAATCTCGGCAATGGATTACATCCTCGGCAAGAATGCCAATGATTACTCATACGTAACGGGTTACGGAAGCCACTTTGCGATGTATCCCCACCACAGATTCTGGGCAAATCTCATTGATGACAGTTTCCCCACGGCTCCCGCGGGAGTTCTTGTCGGCGGTCCCAACAGCGGAATGCAGGATCCCTGGGTAAGAGGCATGGGATGGAAGAAGGGAACGATACCTCCGGCAAAGTGTTACCTTGACCATATTGAGGCATATTCCGCCAATGAATGTGCGATCAACTGGAACGCACCTCTGGCGTGGATGACCGCGTTCATTGCGGGCAATACCGAAGGAATAGCGGTTGGGGCTCACGGACTTACAACGGGATATGTCACCCAGGATAATATGTCGGTGGGCGGAACCGAGACCGGAGCATCCGTGCAGGGCACAGGTTCCGCGGCGGGACAGGGTGGTACGGTCGTATCCTCCGCACCCGCAGGGGCAGCACCGGCAGGCACACCTTCCGCTCAGGAAGATAAGACGGATGATCTGGCGGGAGTGCTTAAGATCGCGATAATCGTATTCGGCGTGATAGCCGTTGTCATACCCACGGAAGTTTTTATCTACAAGCTTGTGCTGCTCAAAAAGAGCGGTAAAAAGGAAGATGAAAAGAAAGAATAGCCGAATAATTGCTCAATTCAGTTCGGAAATTGCTCAAATCCGCAAAAATATTGAACTGAAAGCGGCATAAAGGTAATATTTCACGTGGGGAAAGAAAGGGTATTAGTTTTGTCTAGGTCATTTTGGGGTATTTGTTATAAATGCAGAAAAAGAGCAACCGGTCTTGGTATGCTCTTTTTTGCGTTGTGTATTACTTTATCCCTTTCGGGCTGTGCAAATGATGCGGGCGAAGAGGAACTCGTCCTCCTTTACGGTGAGGAAGAGACCGTGGAAGTTGCCGGTGACCTTCCCGTAGAATACACGGATGTTGTCAAGACTGAGTCCATATCCGTAAGATACCGCGCTGCCGTTACCGTCGATCTTTCGTTTGATGTCGAAAGAGTCAAGATAGACTCCGTACTTGTCACCAACGGGGAAGCCGTAAAGAAAGGCCAGCTCCTTATTTCCCTTGTGAGCAACACGGATATTGAAGCCGAACGGGAAAATATTCTTTACGAGATTGAAAGACTTGAGCTTCAAAAGGCACGGACTCTCGATGAAAAGGAATATGATATAACGCTTGCGCGTTTCAATATAGCCGTTGACGGAAGACTGGGCGTCAGGGAGAAGGAAGAAAAGGAAAAAGAAGCTCTCGAGGAGATTGACAAACAGTATTATTACATTCTCCAGGGCTACGATGACGATATAGCAATCAAGTATCTTGAGCTTCAGTATCTTGAGCAGAGCAATGCGGATCACAATATCTACGCTCCCATGGACGGCATAGTCGAGTATTTGAGAGAGGGCCTTGAGGGAACAACCTCCGTCATAGGCAAGACTGTCATCACATTGAAGGACCCGGAGGATATGTACTTTTTCGCGTCCGACCCCCTTGCGGTCACTTATCTTGAAGGCATGGAGAGCGTGCTGATCATACCGAACAGTTCATCCGGAATTCAGTATGAAGCGGTTCCCGAGGTTCTTGAAGACGGATCCGGACTTAAGTTCATCCTCACAGGTGACAGTGCCACCGAATCCATCGCAGAGGGCACGAACGGGTATATAACGATCGAACTGGGAAGAAGGGACAATGTACTGAGCGTTCCTAAGGCTGCTATTCACAGGGCCGGCGATCAGACATATGTTTATGTTGTTGACGAGGACGGATACAGACGCTACAGGGATGTTACGATAGGACTTGAAGGCGATACGAGAACGGAGATCATTTCCGGACTCGAAGCGGGAGAAAGGGTTGCGGTCAATTTCTGATGATCATCGGAAGAAGACAGTTTAATAAGATAAAGGGAATGCTCGCGATAGGGCTTTCTTTTGTCATGCTCCTTTCCGGATGCGGAAGCGCTGCGCAGGCCGAGCCCGAGATCGAACTCATAGATCCCGTATCTTCCGCAAGTATCACCGAGGTTGCCGTAAGACGCACAATCCGCAGGTATGAGGTTCTCGACGGAGGCGTGTTCCCTGTTGTATCGGAATACTCAACGGCGGCCGGAATGAAAGCGGCGGATATAGGCTTTTTCCCGGGTCAGAGCGTAAACCGCGGAAGCGTTCTCTTTTCCGGTGATATGCAGGATTATATCGACCAGGAAGAGGCTACGAGAGATGCGCTCTATAACCTGATAATCAATTACAACGATAACTGGGCCGTCAATACGCTCAGGCTGAAGGAACTCAACAATTACATAAGCTCCAGGGAATCGCAGCTGGAAAATGATCCTGTTCTTGCCTGTGATGTCCAGAGGGTAATGTTTGAAAGAGATCTTCTTAAGCAGACGATGGAAGATGACGAAGCGATATTCATGCTTGATGCAAAGCATTTGAACGACACGCTTTACAGGATTACCGTCAATGAAGCAAAGAGGCGGGTCACATCCTATATGAGCGGAACCGTGGTCGCGGTCAACACCGCATCTCCCGGAGCACAGATCTCCGAGGGAACAAGCGTTGCCGCCGTTACCGACGGGCACAGCATCAATATTCTTGCCGACTACAGATCTGCAAGAGAGCTTAATTCGGCAATAGATGTTTATGCGATAGTTGACGGAAAAAGATATGAGATCACGCATATTCCCTATTCGGCAAGCGAATACAATGCGCTGAAGGCATCGGGAAGTGACGTTTATTCCGTTTTCCGCATTGATGATCCTGACGGCCTGGTCCGTGCGGGACAGAAGGCATCCGTGGTCGTTCTTTACGATCAGAAGGATGATATACTGTCCGTTTCGAATGAATGCATTCACAGGGACAGCAGCGGATTCTATGTAAATCTCGCATCCGGCGAAAAGTCATATATCTCAAAGGGCATCACTGACGGAATGTTTACCGAGGTCCTCAGCGGTGTGAACGAAGGCGATGTGATCCTTCTCGACAGCTACAACGAAGCTCCCGAGAATGTGGCCACCCTGGCAAGGGGAGATTATTATCTTTCCTACGAAGGAACCGGATATCTGTATTATCCCGACATAACCAATGTCACCAACGATGTGCAATACGGAACCGTCACCATGACAGAGAAAAAGGTGACACAGGGACAGAGGGTGAAGAAGGGCGATGTCATCGCATACATCACCGTATCTCCCAACAGTGTAAGACTTGAAGAGCTTTCGCTCAGACTTATGAGGCTTACCGAAAAGAGACAGGATGCACAGGAAGCCGCAGACGATCCGGGCAATTACTTCCTCGGAGAGGATGTGCAGAGACAGCTCGATAATATGGTCTCATCCCTGGACAGACAGATAGAGGATGTTACCGAACAGATATCGGAGATACAGGCGGCATATTCGATCACCGCTTTTAAATCCCCCGTTGACGGAGTCATCGGATACATCACCGATCTTTCCGACGGATCCGTCTTAAAGCCCGGTGAAAGGATCGCAACGGTTGCATCGATCTCATCGGAATATCTCTACGCAATGAATGAAGGTAAGTCCCTTCTTTACGGAATGGAGCTTACCGGTGAATATACAAATCCGGCTACCGGCGATGTTGTGAGCTTTCCCCTTACCGTATCGAGTGCTTCGTTCGGAGCCGTAAGTCAGGAACTTGCTTCCGACAGGGTTTTCGTAATGCCTGCAGCAGGAGTTACGCTTCCCGGAGGAGCATACGATCCCGACGCCGAGATCTCCGCTGAGATCACCGCGGGTGAATCATTCACCCCTTCCAATCCATGGGAAGAGTGGATCGCCCAGCAGGAAGCGGAAAATGCACCGGCCAAGCAGTCTTATAAACTTACCGGATATCTTCAGTATGAATCAGATGTCATACTCGTTCCCGCCAAGGCAGTCACGATCGTCGGAAAGCAGGCGTATGTCACGGTTTTGGAGGACGGAAAGTATATCAAAAAAGGATTTATCGCGGGCGGTATCAATCCCGTCAGAAGCGTGACCATAAACGGCACTGCATATATCTGGGCCATCGAAGGCCTGGAAGAAGGAATGGTGATAGTTTACTGATGCTTTTCCTAGAACTTCAGAAGATCAGGAATAAAAAATGGATGTTTGCATGTCTCCTTCTCGGAGCCGTGCTGCTTTTTGCGTCCGCGGTGAGCTTCCCCATTTACAGGACGGCGGTTCTCGACCGTATGCTTGAAGACCAGCTCGAAGAGTATATAACCGGCACGGGCAGGTGGCCCATGCAGATGAACTTTTCATTCCAGGTCGGTAAGAGCGCCAATATGGATGCTTTCGACAAGAACCTGTCAGGCGCACTTTCGGCATATTCCGCTATCGGAATTCCCGAGTACAGGACCATCTGCTATTATTCGACTCTGGGCTCGGCCTGCACACCTGAGCTGTCCAGAGGGGACGATGCCGAGTTTTCCCTCAAGGTGGCTTCTCTTTCGGAACTTGAAGACCACATCAAACTGATAGACGGAAGACTCTGGGAGGATGAGGATCCTTCCGACGGCACCATGGATGTCATAGTCAGTGAACAGACATTCCTTGCATCGGGTATGATCATTGGGGATGTGTTCTCTTTTTCCAATATCGCACCCAGGGGTACGGATTCGATCAGGCTTAAAGTAGTCGGAGTCTTTGACGCCGAGGATCCTTCGGATGTCTACTGGCAGAAGGAGACCAGATTCTTTTCCAATGCTCTTTTTGTCAGATCGGATCTTTTTATGGATTACTTCATCCATAACCCCGACAGATCCAAATTTTCAATAAACTGTAACATCTACGATCAGTTTGATTACGAGACGCTTGATGCTTCACAGGCGGCTCTGGTACTTGAATCCACGGATAAATATCTGAACGGTTCATGGGGCGGCCTCACTTCCGTTCCCGATTATAAGGAGGTGCTTGAAAAGCATGAGAGCATGAGGCGCAGGATCTCCGTATCCCTTCTTCTGCTCGAGATACCTCTTCTCCTTCTTCTTGCGGCATTCATACTGATGATCTCCGGACAGCTTTATTCAATGGAAGAAAATGAGATCTCCATGTATAAGAGCAGAGGCGCGTCTTCCGGCCAGATCTTCCTTCTTTATCTGCTTCAGAGCTTCCTGATAGCAGCCGCCTCGGCATGCATCGGAGTACCGCTCGGAATGCTTGCGTGCAGGGGACTCGGAAGCGCGAGCTCCTTCCTTGAGTTCGGAATAAGACGTGAACTCAATATCGTATTTACCGGTGAAGCGTTTATCTATACGCTTGTATCCGCAGCCGTTTGTATCATTATCATGACCGTTCCTTCCATCCCCGCATCCAGATTATCCATAGTCGGAGCCAAGAGGGGAGGAGCCAGGAACAAAAAGCCCCTCTGGGAGAAGTTTTATCTCGACGGACTTTTCCTTCTTGTTTCACTCTACGGATACTACAATTTCTCACACCATACCGACGATCTTCTCGAAAGCGCATTAAAGGGTGAGGCACTCGATCCGCTTCTGTATTTCTCGTCATCGCTTTTCATACTCGGTGCCGGAATGCTTCTGATCCGCTTAAGACCGCTTCTGATAAAGTTCATTTTCTTCTTGGGAAAAAAGCGTTTCTCACCCGCATCGTATGCGGCAATGCTTGAGAGCATAAGGAGCGCGAGGGCACAGCAGTACATCTCGCTCTTCGTTATCCTCACCGTCGCACTCGGAATGTTCGATGCGGTCTCCGCGAGAACCATACTTGAAAACTCACTTGCCAACACTTCCTATATCGACGGAACGGATATCAGGTTCAAGGAAGTATGGCTTGATAACAGCGCGACCAAGCAGTTCGATCCCACGGTTGAACTGACATATTATGAACCCGATTATTCGGAGTATGCCGTATTTGCCAAGGAAAGCGGAGGATATACAAGAGTCTATTTCGAAGACGGATATACCAAGGGAAGCTCCGGTGCCAGGGAAACCGTCGCCATCATGGGTATCCATACCAAGGAATTCGGAACCATCACCGGCGTGGATTCGTCGCTACTGAACGCTCCGTACAGACAGCTCCTGAATGACCTTGCGATCGCTCCTACGGGCGTACTTCTTTCCGCGAATTACAGGGATGTGAAGGGAATCAAGATCGGCGATAAGATCTCCTTCTACGACAGGAATTCTTCCGGTGCCGATGCCGTGGTTGTCGGATTCTTCGAATACTGGCCCGGTTACAGACCTGTTTCCAGGGAGCTGAATGCATCCGGCGACATCACTCAGACCGAGAATTATATGATCGTTGCCAACTATTCCTTCATCAGAAAGAAGTTCGGACTTCAGCCCTACTATATCTGGGTGGGAGCTCCCGAAAGCGGCGATACGTCATTTTTCTACAACTGGCTTGATGAGTCCGGTACGACTCTTACTTACTTTTCCGACAGGACCAAGGATCTCGAGAAGACCGTTGAAGATCCGCTGCTCCAGGGAATGAACGGAATCCTTACGATGAGCTTTATCGTAATGCTCATACTGTGTGCGGCCGGATATCTGATCTACTGGGTTCTTTCGATAAAGGCGAGGGAAATGATGCTCGGTGTCCTCAGGGCTATGGGACTTCATTCCTTCGAGATGCTGAAGATGCTCTCTATAGAGCAGGCGATATGCGGACTGTATTCCGTTGCCGCCGGTGCTCTTGCGGGATTTATAGCTTACACGCTTTATGTTCCCATGCTGCAGACGGCATATTCATCATCGGCTCAGGTGCTTCCTCTTGTGATGATAAGGGAGCCTTCCGATATGGTGAAGCTTTTCGTTTCGATAGGACTCATGCTCATCGTGAGCATCTTCGTACTTACCATAATAATCAAGAAGCAGAACATGATCAGAGCTCTGAAGCTCGGAGAGGAGTGATATGGGATCTTCCGTAGTGATAAAGGATGTCACCAGGGATTTCCAGACTCCCGGTGGAAAGGTTTCGGTGCTCAAGGGCATTACCTGCAGTATTGAAGCGGACACCATGTGCATACTCAGGGGAAAATCCGGTTCCGGAAAGACCACTCTTCTGAATATGATCGGTGCACTTGATGATCCCACCACAGGCACCATACTGATAGATGGAAAGAGCAGTACCGGAATGTCGGCAAGGGCCAGGGAGAACATGAGGAGAAGACAGCTGGGATTTGTATTCCAGTCGGTAAGCCTCATCCCTTCCATGAATGCCATTCAGAATGTGATGTTTTCCATGAGAATGGCAGGCAGTAAGGAGAACATGGAAAAAAGGGCGATGGAGGTGTTGTCCCTCGTGGGACTTTCCAACAGAATGACACATATGCCCCAGGAGATGTCCGGAGGCGAACAGCAGAGAGTCGCGATTGCAAGGGCTCTCGCCCACAGACCTAAGCTGATACTGGCCGATGAGCCTACAGCGGAACTTGATTCCGGTATGGCTGCTCAGGTTACAAGGCTTTTTAAACAGATCTCAGAAGAACAGCATGTTACGGTCATAATGACAACCCACGATGTAGGACTCATGGGAGCAGGAGACCAGCTCATAGAGCTTAAGAACGGACGCATAGAGGGAAGCGATGCGGCAGAATGAATCACCTGACAATATCATACCAGTAAGCGGCGGGTTGCAGACGGCCGGGCAGGTTGTGCAATATGCCGAAGAACCGCAGCAGGAAGTTGCAGGCGCTCGGACCGTGGATGCAGCAGGCGTTCAGGCTGATGTGAATGTACAAACGGCTGACGGCGCAGAGGCTGATGCGAGTGGGATC
>JAEEGH010004049.1_pt1 | contig 37861 bp, 38 predicted proteins | sample 9134181 | NCBI WGS metagenome assembly JAEEGH01 (sample SAMN16246544, study PRJNA631951) | gut metagenome | biome: gut microbiome; feature: rumen; material: DP-attached | host: Bos | place: Iran: Karaj | collected 2018-10 | reverse complement strand
CCGGGAAAATGCTCTCCCAGGAAGGGAACAAAATCACGAGGCGCATGATGTCCAGTTCGCCCCGGCTCGTCATGGTGCCGATTTGCTTGATAAACGCTTTTTCGGGGAGGCGCTCCGTCACTCTGTCCAGCGGAGCGCGCAGGCGTTTCGTCCGTTCTTCGCCCAGAAAGGCCGGCAGCACGTCATCCCAGAATGTCCGGTAATCTTCCTCGCCCACATTGGCAAAGAGGCACGGCTCGATTTGTTTGCCCGTTGCGGCGGCCCGGGAAAACTCCTCATAGTCGATTTCGTACCACAGCGATTTCACTTTGGGAATGTTCTCCTCGTCGATGTTCATGATGTAATCCACATACGCCGCAGGATTCCCCAGCCGCACTTCCAGCCCCGCGCCGTAGCTCTCCGTTTCGCCGTACTGCGCCTCCACCGACGAGAGCGCGGCCATGCACTCTGCCGAGACGATTTCCGGCATGGGGTGGCGGCGAAGATGCGCCAGCCAGTTTTTTACCGCAAGTTCCTTTTCTTCCATGTCGTTTGCCATTGCCTCCGGGTCATTGCTTTTCAATCTGTTCTTTCGCGTGTTCTGTTTTGTTAATCTTTGCTGTTTCAACAGTCACATCTATAATTCATTATAACAAAACAGCCGCGGAAAATAAATTCCACGGCTATTTTGCCGATGACACTCTCATCTGCCTTCCAGTTTTTGTTCAATCACTTCTTCCGGTCCGTCGGGCAGAAGTCCGTTCACTTCGTCAACATCCCCCATTTCAACGTGTTTGAAATACCGTCTCGTCTCGGCAGCAACCACGCCGCTGAGCGCCAGCAGGGCAATCAGGTTCGGAATCGCCATGAGGCCGTTGACAATATCCGCCAGCACCCAGATCGCCTCTAATTTCAGGAAAGCGCCCAAGGCTACCAGTACAATAAAAATAATACGGTACGGAAGAATGGCCTTCACACCGGCCAGATAAACGATGCAGCGTTCCCCGTAATAATTCCAGCCCAAAATAGTGGTGAAAGCAAACAGCACCAGACCCACCATCAGCACGATTTTCCCGGCTTCCGGATAACCCTGCATGAAAGCCGCCTGGGTCAGCGCCGCCCCGTTCAGGTCGCCCTTCCACAGCCCGGATACCACAAGGGTGAGACCGGTAAGGGTACAGATGATGATCGTGTCGATAAAGGTGCCTGTCATGGAAACCAGCCCCTGCTCCGCCGGCCATTTTGTTTTAGCCGCAGCGGCCACAATGGGTGCAGAGCCCAGGCCGGACTCATTGGAGAATACGCCGCGGGCAACACCGGACCGCATGGCCAGCATAACGCTCGCCCCGGCAAAGCCTCCGGCCGCCGCCGTCGGCGTAAAAGCGCAGCGCAGCACTTCCATCACTGCGGCGGGCACTTTGTCAATGAACATGAGCAGGAAACCGACCGTCGCAACAAAATAAATCACAGCCATTGCCGGAACGATCTTGCTGGCAACGGAGGCAATGGACTGAAGGCCGCCGATGGTTACCGCGGCAACCGCCAGCGTGAGAATCACGGCCGTATACATGGGGTCGAGCCCGATAGAAAGCTTTGTAATATCCACAATGGAATTCACCTGGGCAAAGGTACCGATGCCGAAATAGGCAACCAGCACGCCCGCTGCCGCGAAAAACACAGCCAGCGGTTTCCACTGCCTGCCCATGCCGTTTTCAATATAAAACATGGGGCCGCCGGCAATTTCTCCGTGTTCGTCTACGCCGCGGTATTTCACTGCCAGCAGTCCTTCTGCGTATTTGGTCGCCATGCCGAAGAACGCAGCCACCCACATCCAGAACAGCGCACCGGGACCGCCGGCTTTCACTGCCGTAGCCACGCCGACAATGTTACCGGTACCGATGGTGGCGGCAAGGGCCGTGCACAACGCACGGAACGACGAGGTGTCCCCTTCGCCCTGGCTCTTTGCTTTAAAAATAAGCCCTAACGCTTTGGGCAGCCTCGCAACCTGCAAGAATCCCAGACGCAGGCTCAGAAAAACACCGGTCCCCACCAGCAGCACAAGCAGCGGCGGTCCCCAGACAAAACTGTCAATTTCGTTCAACAACTCCAGATTCATGGTTTCTCCTCCAAGGGTACAAAATAAAAAAACTTACCTCCAACTGCTCCGGAGATAAGTTCGCAAATCAAAATAACAGGAAACATCCTGAAATCTTTCTCTGTCCTTTTGCCTGAGAGATAAGAAAGCCGCGTAAGCTTCCGTGCACCTTCGGCGCCCGTACCGGAAACGGCTGAACCGCGTTCCCGTGCCGGGACTCTCCAGAGTCGTGTCCCCTTATGGTTCCGCTTTTTACAGCGCCTGAGAGTTTAGCTCCTTCGGCAGGCTTGCGCCGTTCTCCCACAAGATTCATCCACCTTTGTTCAGTTGTACGACAGCACTTATTATATACGTTTTTTCAGAAAATGCAAGTGAAAATAGAAAAAATGTAAACGCCCTCACTCTGAAACAAATCAGAATGAGGGCATTTTTAATTACTGGTTTTACAGTTTTCACGTATTCTTCTTCATGCTTAACATGAACACCGTAATCATAATGAGTGCCATCCCTGCGTAATCAACGGAAAGCAACACGGTTCCCAAAAAGAAAACGGTGAAGAGGATTGTGGCGAGAGGTTCAAAACAGCTGATAAGGGATGCTTTCGTCGGTCCGACAAGTTTCACCCCTGCCAGGAACAGGGTAAAAGGAATGATCGTTCCCCCCAGAATAATAAACGCTACCGCGCCCACGGCCGCAGGCGTCCAGGCGCTTACACCGGAATCAGCGAGATTACAGAACGGCAAGAGAAACAACGAAGAAATCAGTTGTCCCCAGCCCATAATCAGCATGGTCGGAAACTGTTTCAGGATGTTTTCCGGCGCGATCATATAAATGCAAAGCGCAATGGCAGAAAGCTCTCCTGATAGCAGCGCCACGGGAGAAATGACCAGATGCGACGGATCACCATGGGTGCTGATGAGGAACACGCCGGTCATGGCCAGCACAACGCCCAGCAGTTCCCGCCCTTCCGGCATGCGCCTCCGGACAAAAGCCTGCCATAGAATAATGAATATCGGCGCCTGATACTGCAGTATGGTCGAGGTGGGCGCGTTGGAAACGCTGATCGTGTAATAATACATAAACTGCGCGCCCAAAAGCCCCAGAGTAAACCAAAGCATTTCTGTAATATTTTTGCGTCCGCTCCGCCATAAAGCTAACAGCGGTTCTCCTTTTATATGCATGAACAGCAGAAATAATATCCCCGCTGCCACCTGCCGCACTGCAATGAGCCAGACCGGGTACGGATGATAATTCTCAAACAGAAACTGTCCGCATACCCCGCTGAGCCCCCACATCGCAGCGCTTAACATCACCATAAGAGTACCCATCGTCATTGTCGTCCATTACGATTCTGAATTTAACTTGTCGGGCAGGCCTTTATATACTCACACAATCCCTTTGCCCATTTCATAGGCTTCTGCCAGCTTTACGTTCCCTTTGATTTCTCCGGGAGCGCCTACGCCGCACGCGCAGACTTTGCCCGCAAAGCGTGCTTTTTCAAAGCATGCGATCCAGCCTTTTAATCCGTGGACAGCGCCTTCATCCACATCCGGCTCATCTTCTGCCGCCGCGGTCAGAAGGTACACGTCCCGGAATTTGTAATCTTTCGGGAACAGGGAGTTAGCGCGGTCGATCATGGTCTTCATCTGTCCGCTCATCTCATAGTAGTAAATGGGCGTCGCCCAGGCAACCACGTCCGCCTCCAGCATTTTGTCCGTAATGGCGTTCGCATCGTCTTTGATTATGCAATGACCTGTCTGCTGGCAGGCAAGGCAGCCTTTGCAAAAGGCAATCGTTTTATTTTTCAGGGAAACCAGTTCCACTTCGTTGCCTGCCGCTTTTGCACCGTCTGCAAACGCTTCCGCCAGCTTTTCCGAGTTGCTGTTGCCTCTCATACTTGTACTGATAACCAATACTTTTTTCGCCATAGTGATTCCTCCGTTTGTTTGTTACTGCGTGACTGCTTCTATTTTCGCTTTTCCTGTAATGTTCCGGATATGTTCCGCTCCGCTTACCGCTTTGCCCATCACATATAAGCCGGAGTAGCGTGGCGCATCGCCGTAATACAGGCACACGTTGTTCCAGGGAGAGAAATACGCTATCGTCCCCACAGGGCACGCCCCTTCCTGCGCCTTGCTGCAATCCAGCTTTTTGGGAGGCTGGAAAATCTTTTCGTTGTTGCTGTAATTCTCCACATCAACAGATAACGGCAGCTGCGCATAGAACGACCGGGATACGGAAGTATCGTTCAGCTCAAATACAATTTCTTTACCGTTTGCAACCACTTTAATTATCAGGTTTGTGTCAGGCATATCAGTTCCTTTTTCTTCATTCTTTTTTGTTTCCCCAGCTTCTTTTTTCACCGCGCCGGATGCTTCTTCCGTTTTTGGCGGCGCAGATGTACTTCCGTTCTGATTCGCCGTTTTTGTACCTGCGGACGCACAGCCTGCGAACACTACACCCAGCAACAATATTGCGAGAAACATCTGCCAGATTTTTCTGTGTTTCATAGTGTTAGCCCTCGTTCAGTTTCTTTTGTATAAGTATAGCACAATTGCACAACGTCGTACGACGTTCTTTTCATTTTAATCCACGGAAACCATACGGTAATGACGTTTCCCAACATTTATCTTTTCTGCAAACTCCAGCACGTTGACGTTGTGGTGCTTTTCCCATGCAGATCTTGTGGCATCATCCTTAGCCGCACCGAATTCAAAATCCACACAGGCCTGGTCCAACGCTACCGGATCGGCGGAGGCAACTTACCTGTTTCCTTTTCGTAATCATTTAAATTGGTTGCTCTTTCCGAACCGGCGGCCAGCGCTTTGTTATAGTACCAGTCTTTGAAATCCAGTTCTTCCAGATAATACTGCAGTTGTTCGATCTGATCCAACACAAACCGACGCTGTTCCTTGATGATTTCGTAACGTTTTTGAAGGCTGGCGTCGCCCTGGGTTGTCAGTTCCACGTAATCGCGGATCCGCTTGATAGGCATGCCCGTGTTTTTCAGGCAGGTCAGAAGACCCATCAGCCGCAGGTCCATGTCTTCAAAGACACGGATACCGTTTTTTCGTTTGATGTTAGGCAGCAGCCCTTCTTTGTCGTAAAAACGGATGGTGGACGGCGGCAGTCCGGTTTTTTCGGCAGCTTCGGAAATGGTGTAAGACATGATGCACAACTCCTTTTGTTGATATATAAAAGAAAGGCTCGCCAGCAATTGGCTTTTATATATGGCATTTGTTAACTATATGTTATTTGTTAAAGTTCACTTTAAGTCAAGGTTGAAAATGAAAATTCATAGTTAATTCACATTTTAAAATCGTTTCCACGGGAACTATGAGTCGGATAACTCCGATAAAAAAACAACAACCGCCGGCGTATTAGTACACCGACGGTTATAACTGAAAGTGTGAACCTGTATTACAGGTGGTCAGAAGAACTCCGGCGCCCTGTCGCTCTGCCGGATTTATTTCACTAGTGCCGCGCCCATCTCAAATGCCTTTTTGCATTCCTGCGGGAACACCGTTTCGTGACGCGCTTTTTTTGCTTCCGGGTCAAAAATCGTCCAGGGCCAGTCCAGCTTGCTGTAATCTTTCAATTGCAGCGTGTCACCGCTGACAAGGATCTCCGTCGGACCTACCAGAAGGTTCAGGGTCTTGCGATAATTTTCCAGCAGCTGGGTATAATACGTATCCGGCGCGTTGCTGGTCATTATCAGCAGCACGGGGATCATGTGGGCATTGCAGCAATAATTTTCCTTGTTATAGGTAAGGTTCTGGAAAGTCAGACGCTCATACAGAGCCCGGAATACCGCGGTCATCTCCGAAAGATACACCGGCGAACCGATGATCAGCCCGTCCGCTTCCCGGATCGCGTCCAGCACCGGGGTCAGTCCGTCACGGCAAATACAATGCCCTTTAAACTTTTCCTTTTTGCAGCCGAAACAGGAAATACAGCCGGTGAATTTTTCCAGCCGGTACAGATCAAATTTCTGAATCTCTGCGCCAGCCGACTCCGCGCCTTTCGCCGCTTCAGTCACCAGCGTGTCCGTATTCCATCCCTTGCGCGGACTGGCGTTTACTGCTACGATTTTTTTGCTCATGGATCTCGCCTCCGGTAAATATTCTTTACTATTATCTCGTCAGTTTCTCATATTTAAAGTTTCCCCCTACACCGAAATGGATCACCCATTCCGGTTTTACGGCAATCGGAATCCAGTACCCGAACGCAACACCAAAGGCGCCGTCATACGTAATGTAAACCGGTTCGCCCTTGTCCACCGCTTCATTCAGACGGCAGCCCCGGTGGTCTTCCGGTCTGCCTACAGCAGAACATTTGATGCCGGGCTTTAATCCCATTGCTTCCGCTTTTTTGTTTACCGCGATAATCTCCCGGCTTTTCTGGGTAATCGTTACCGGTTCGGGAAAATCCCCCCACATTAAATGGAACGCGTTGATGATTTCCTGATCTGTCATATTTGTTTCCTCATTTATTGTTAGTTCAGATTATACTTTTTAAAAAATCCCTGACAGGGGTCGTCAGGGATTTTGCAACATACAATACGTTACGCCTTATTATATTTGTCTTTTCCCTGTCGGCAGCGCGGGCATTTCCAGTCCGCCGGCAGGTCTTCAAATTTCGTTCCGGGCGGGAAGCCGCGGTCAGGGTCACCGATTTCCGGATCATAAATGTAACCGCAGATAGAGCAGATCCATTTGCCGGTAGCCTGCGCCGAAGCGATTTCATAATCCACAGGCAGCGACTCCGTGGGATAATCCAAATCACAGACCCGTTTGGCTTCCAGATTTTCGTAACCCAGCGGCGTATGGGTAGAGCAATAGACGGTGGGATTCTTGCGGATAAACGCGCGCACCCGGTTCAGGGTATCCCGCGCCGCATCTTTATCTTCATACACTACGGACAGTTTGTTTTCATACAGGGCTTCATCCGTATACGTCACGTCGCCGTGCATCATATAGAACAGACCATCCGCTTCCGCCACGATGATGCTGTTGCCCAGGGTATGCCCCTTGGCGGGAAGCAGATACACGCCTTCCGCTATTTTCTCCGAAGCGTCAAAAGTGTGATACGGACCGTCTTTGTATTCCACCCGTACAATATTGTCGCCTTTCAGATTCAGCGCATCCGCTTCTTCCGGCGCCATGTAAATCTTAGCCTGGGGGAAACTGCGCAGCTCGCCGGTGTGGTCTTCATGCTTGTGGGTCACAAGGATTTTCGTAACCTGTTCCGGCTGATAGCCCAATTCTTTCAGGGCTGAAACATAATCTTTGATTCTCGAGCCGATATAAATCTGCGTGGTTTCATCCACAACCATGTCCGGCGCTTCCAGTGGCATGCCCGTATCCACCAGGATGACTTCACTGCCGGTGTCAATCAGATAGTTCTGCAGTGTTGAACGGTAAACCACCTCAGGGTCAAATTTGTCCACGCCATCTTCGCCGCCCAGTGCGAAAGGCCGTTTCATAAAACCTTTTTCGTAAAGTTTGATTGCTTTAATTTCCAACATGAATCCCCCTTTCGTAGAAAACGTCTCTTCCGTACTTTTTTGCTAAGTAACCTTATTCTGAAAACAATCTGCCGAAAGCGAAATACATTCCGCTAAATTTAATTTTATCAGCAGCAATGACGTAAAGAAAGTTTTAAAAGGAGGAATTCAAAAACAAACTTTACGATTTCTATGTTTTATAAACTTTTTTGTGTTCGCACGTTTTGCCGGCCACACTTATATAGAAGAAAGCGGAAACTCAGCAGTCCCTTAAGTACGGTTTCAACGGTTCAGGCATCGCACCGTCAATCAGCGCGGCAAGTTCTTTCACAGATATTTTTTCTCCTTCCAGAAACCAGTCATTAATGGCTTCGGACAAAGCCCGCATGTAAAATCGGAAATAAAACTGAATCTCTGCCGGAACTTCCTGCCAGCCTTCCCGCTTACGGATATATTCCATCCATAGCGCAATGGCGTAATCGTTGGTCTGATACCGGAACGATGTCTGGCCCGCTGTATTTTTCAGTACATTTTTATAAAAAGCGCGGTTTTCCTGCACCGGAGTACAGCAGGCAATCAGCGCAGCCTGCCAGTTTATCGGAGATTTAGTGTCCGCAAGCAACTCCTCTATGTTACGGTTGTAAATCCAGGCCAGCAGCTGGTATTTATCCTGAAAATGATTATAAAAAGTAGTTGCCGTCAGCCCGCAGTTCTTCACAATTTCTTTTACCGAAATTTTATCAACCGATTTGGTTTTTGCCAGCTCCATAATGGAAGCCGCCAGCACTTCTTTCGTTGTCTGGCGAATAATCATGCCCGCACCTTCTTTTATATATAGTAATTCGTTTTTTTAATTATAACAAAACAGTCGCAGAAAAATCTACGACTGTTTTGATAAACAGGACGTGAAGAACTGTCACGCCTGTTTTGGAAAATCAGCTTCGGCGAAAGCGGGATGATTCGTTTCCGGCTGTTTCTATTTAATTATTAAGTTCGGCTTTCAGTATCTGCCCAAGCAGGCGGATTCCTTCCCCGATCCGTTCCTCACGCATGGTAGAAAAATTCAGCCGCATATGATTGCCATTCCCGCCATTGGGATAAAACGCCTCGCCGGGAACATAAGCAACTTTCTGTGCAAGGGCTTTCGGGCTGATTGCTTTGGCATCCATTCCCTCCGGCAGAGTGACCCACACGAAGATACCGCCGTCCGGATGGGTCGCGCTGACTCCTTCCGGAAAATGTTCCCTGATTGCCTCGCAGAGAATATCTCTTCTCCTGCGGTACAGCGTCCTGATTTCTTCCACATGCTCATCCAGATTAAACATATCCATGTAATAGGAAACCTGTCTTTGGGCAAAAGAAGAGGACTGAAGATCTACGGATTGACGCAACAGATTCACCTTCGCCAGAATTTCGGGATTTGCTGCCATCCAGCCTATGCGAAGACCGGGCATCAGCACTTTGGAGAAAGAACCAAGGAATACGATATTTCCTTTTGTGTCCATTGATTTCAGGGTTGGCAGAGTTTCACCGCTGTAGCGGAGCTCACCGTAGGGATCGTCTTCCAGAACCGGGAAATCATAACGGTTGACAATTTCCATGAACGCCTTCCTGCGTTCCAGAGACCAGGTAACGCCGGTGGGATTCTGGAAATCCGGGATCACGTACATCATCTTCACCCGCTCCGTTGTGCGAAGAATTTTATCCAGCGCCTCCGGAATCATACCGTCTTTGTCTGTAGGAACTTCCACAAACTTCGGCGAATTGATCTGGAATGCATTTATAGCGCCCAGGTAGGTAGGGCTTTCCACCAGAACCACGTCATCCCTGTTCAGAAAGATTTGTCCCAGCAATGACAGCCCCTGCTGAGAGCCGGAAGTAATCAGAATATCCTCCGCCCTGCAGTCAGCCCGGAATTTTGTCTTCATCCGCTCCGCTATTTTTTCGCGTAACGGGAGGTAACCAACGGAAGAACCATACTGTACGGCCAGCTTTCCCTCCCGGCGAAGTATTTCCTGGTCTGCCCTCTCCAGCTCTTTGAGCGGAAACAGTTCTTCCGCCGGGTATCCGCTGGAAAAGTTATAGACTTCCGGCATGTCTGCCAGAGCCAGCAGCATTCCCAGTTCAGAGGGTTTCATTCCATTTGCCAAATCTGAGTATTTCATGATAAGTCTCCTTTTCTGTTTACTTTCTGTTTATTAACGTGTGTAAAAACTTCTGTCGGGACCGGATCAATCCGCTTCTTTCCCCGCAGCGGTTTTACGGAAACACTGATTAAACACATTGGTAATGCCGGCATAATGCTGAATCAGACTCAGTACGTCCAAACCGAACAGTATATTCTCAAATCCCTGCGCGAGCCTGGATTCCAAATCCGCTTCGTTTCCTGTAAAAATCATGCTGATGATTCCGTTTTTCTTACAGGCATTCAGAACTTTATCTACTGCAGAAACAAAATCCGGATGTCCGAACTGTCCGCCGATTTCCATAGCAAGACTGAGATCGTAAGGACCGATCAGAATACCGTCAACACCTTCGATGGCTGCAATTTCTTCAATATGTTCCAGGCAGCCTGTTGTTTCACACTGAATAATCAGCAGAGTTTCTTTATTACAACAATCCATATAGCCGCTCAGTCCATTTTCATAGGCAGCGTCAAATCCCCATTTTCCGTCCCGCGTCATACAATAACCCCGGTTGCCCAGGGGACGGAATTTGGCGAATTGTACCAGCTCTTTTACCTGGGCAACGCTTTCCACTCCCGGCACAATCAGACCTTTTGCGCCCAGATCCAACACTCGCAGCAGCGCAACGCGGGACGTGTCGCCTACCCGCACCAGAGGCGTGATTCCTCCTGCGTCGGCCGCAGTGATGCAGGCCGCCAGTTCCTGCGTGTGGATTGGACTGTGTTCCATATCCAATACGACATAATCCAGTCCGGAAACGCCCAGCGCCTCTACAGCAACAGGGCTGAGCAAATGACTGAGAGTACCGATGACCGGTTTTCCTTCCTTCCGTTTTTCCAACAGTTTGTTTTTCAAAGAAACCGCCTCCTGTTCCCGTATGGTTCCAAGTTTGTACTCTTACTATACAACGGCACACATACAGGTGTCTGAATAAAAACCCCGGCACTCCGATTTGAAAAAAATGCATAAAAAAAAGAACGCATCTTCACCCCGTGAGGCGGAAACGTTCTTTTCTTAGACCGATACCATTGTCACCAATTACTCATAATTTCCGGCATACCGGAAATATCCTTTTCCATACACTCTCTGGCTATTGTAGGAAACCCCAATTTAATCGCATTGCAGGCAGCCTGATGATGGCGGAGGGAAGAACCCATAATCGGGCGGAGGACCTGTTTTTCCGCCCGGTGAAACAAGTAGTGACGATAATGCAAAACGCGCGGAGAGATGCGGGCATACAGGTCCGCAAGAATTGAGTTATGGGACGCGGTTACTATGGACTGGTGAAACTGATGATCATTCGCAACCATATTGTCAATATCCCAGGTGCGATATGCTTTTAAAAATGCCCCCATAAATCGGTTGAGTTCCCGCAAATCTTCTTCTGTCGCCCGTTCTGCCGCCAAACAGGCACTATGGCCTTCCACGGCCAGACGGGCCTCCATCAGCTCACGGCAGGCATTCTTTTGGATTTCCGCGACCTGAAAGGCCTGCCCTTTATTATGAACGACGAGTCCTACAGCCTGAAGGCGGATCAAGGCGTTGCGAACCGGAGTACGGCTCACGCCCATCTGTTCCGCAATCGCCGTTTCAGACAGCGCGCTTCCCGGCAGCAGGCTCAGGTTGATGATGCTGCGGTAAAGCGCGTCATATACACTCTCGTTGAAATTATTAAAAGGATGCTCATCCAATGACTGTTGGAATTGCCTGTTAAGCACGTTGTTCACCTTCCTGTATTATTTCAGATACTTTTCGAATAATTTAAACCAGCATTTCTTCTTTTTGGACAGCGCGGCCCGGTTCGAGAACCAGGAACTGATCGTCCCACATTCCCCTAAACAGTTTTTCCAGAAGATGGGTGCCGGCCTCCACGTATTCCATTTTTGCGCCAAGCCAGTCCGCATCCTTTTTTACAACAGCCGCGTATTCCGGCCGGCGGCACTGGTTGATGCCCGTGTCCATAACGGATATGGTATTATATAAATCCATCCATTCCTTATGCCGCTTTTCCGCTGTCTCCCCGTCTACATTGTATGCTTTTACCAACCTTTCAAAAATGGCCTTAAAGGATTCTGTGGAAGGATCCATAGCCCGCACATAAAGATGACCGGGCATTTTCAGGTTGCTGACAGGATCATCCCTGGTCTGCAGCAAAAGCGATACGCAGTCATCTACCCGCGGAATGACAAGGCGGTAACGGCACTGCACCTGATTCCAGGAACCGCCGCAAAATCCCATGCAGACTAACACCGTATCAATTCCTTCCGGCATCCGTTCCAGTTCCGCTTTGATATGTTCCTGCATTTCAGCGGGGTCCCTGTGATAGATGCGGTTCAGGTATCTGACCTGCATCTTTGTTCCCGCTCTGGCCTGCGCCGCTTCCACGTATTCCGTAAGTGAACTGCAGGCCAATATGATTGTCTTATCCTGATTCATGATTGTTATATCCTGATCCATCTTATCACCCCGCAAATCCAATTTTTGTTTATTATAACAAAACAGCTGCAGAAAAACCACAGCTGTCAAAGTTACTGCGAGTTTTAATTATTATTTCACAATCCTTGTGTTGCGGGGCTGTCCATATGGTATAATGGATTGAAAGACAAAATAATAAAAAAGGTGGAATCAAAATGAGCAGCAAAAATATGAAACGGGTTTTCATGCTCCTGTTAGCAGCCGCAGCAATGATGGCATTTCCGTCTGTTTCACACATGTTTGGCATGGGAAAACCGACAGAAAAGATTACGTCTTTTGAGATTGTCACGCTTCGTCTGAGCGGTATGCGATTCACCACAGAGTACGAAATTGTAATGAAAGACAAGGAAGCCGAAGTAGTTGAATACGCGATTCGATATGAAAAAAATGAGGATAAGCGCATTCCTCAGAGACAAACGGTATGCAGCGCTGACAGGATACTGAAGCTGTTGAACGACTGCGAACTGGTTTCCTGGGACGGTTTCCACGGTAAGCACCCGAAAAACGTTCAAGACGGAATCATGTTCTCCCTCAATGCCACCGTCAACGGCGACAGGAAAATACGGGCGGAAGGCTCGGAGAATTTCCCGAAACATTTCAGGGAACTGAGGGATGGGCTGCACGCCATCCTCAGTCAAAAAAATTAATTCCGCAATTTGCCAGGTAACGTGTTTAGTTTCATAATCTTTGTACCGGCGGTCAGAGAGACCGCCGGTTTTTTGTTTTTAGAAGAACTTTTTTTGCCTGCGCCGACAACCACAGCCGGTTTATCAGAGCGCACGCCGCTTTATTATAACTTCCCGCCAAGATTTTCCAGGGAATCGATTACGATCAGGCAGTCGGGCTGCACGTGTTTCATCACGAAACGCATCTTATCCTTCGGAACGGCGACGCAGCCGCCGGTAAACGGTTTATTGGGACCGAAGCAGTGCATGAAGAGCGCCGAGCCAAGACCGGGCGTATGCAGCCTGTTGTAGTTTATGTTCAGGCAGTACTGATAATGCTCCGTGTAATCTATGATATGCTCGCTGTCCTCTTTGTTCAGGTCCGGATACTTGCGGATATCCACCATGCGGTCATACTGCATGCCGGGGCGCTGATCCCCCGACCAGTACATATTATTGTCGACTTTTGTGTAGGGTATGGCGCAGCCCGGGTCCGACGCTATGCCAAAAGCCCTGTTAAGCCGGAAAGTTCCCACGGGAGATTTGGCATCGCCCTCCTTTTCTTTTCCAAGGCCTGCTTTGCCTATAAAACCGGGCGTCGTCATGATCTGATGCCAGTTGCCCTTGTTATCTTTCCGGTGCATGGATACCCAGGCAGTGGTCTGGCCTACGCCGCCAACCACTATAAGCTGCTCCGTCTTTGCGGCGGCAGGCAGCGCCGAAACCCATGCGGGAGACAACGTTTCTTTGGCAGATCCGGCTTCTCCCGCAGCGGGCAGAAGCATCAGCACAGTCAGCGCCGCTACGCCAAATGCATGTATCCGTTTCATGTTTCAGTTACCTCCTTCAAAAAACACTTCTTGTATTCTTTTTGGTATTTAATTCGGTATATTTTTTACCTTCTACTTGATATTACATTTGGTATCCTATTTGGTTTTCTGTTCGACATTTTATTTTGTTGTCAATTCTGTTTTCTGTACGCTGTTCTGATTTTTTTCCCATCCGAAGCGGATAGCGCCAAACTTGCAGGCCGCCTTGCAGTCACCACAGGAGATGCACTCACAGTCTCCCACTTTTCTGATATCCATTTTACAGGTCCGCAGGCAGGCATTGCAATGCACGCACTTGCTTTCATCCAGCTTGACGGAAAGCAGCGCGATTCTGTTAAACAGGCCGTAGAACGCGCCTAACGGGCAGATGAAACGGCAGAAGGGCCGGAACAGGAACACAGATAATACAATCACCGCTGCCAGAACGGCGAAGCGGTAATTGAGAAGCATATACGGACGGATACTTCCCCCTGAAGATAAGGTCATGAGGAAATTGGAAAAAGGCAGGTTGGGACAAACGTACTGGCAGAAGGCCATAACCCTGCTCCCTCCCAGGAAAAAGCCAAAGGGAATAACAATCACGCAAAGTATCAGGAATACATATTTAAGATAACAGAGCCGGCGCGTCCATTCATTCTTTTTGATTTTTGGCGCCGGGATTTTGTCCAGCAGGTCCTGCACCAGCCCGAAGGGACAGAGCCAGCCGCAGATGAACCGGCCGAAGGCCAGCGCCAGCAACAGCAGCCAGCATAAAACCCGTATGGGAAGATGGGACAGCCCGTCCGCAAACAGCTGCTGCATAAAATTCAGCGGACAGCCTGCCACCGACGCAGGACAGTAACGGCAGTTCAGCCCCGGCACGCAGAATTCGCTGTTGATATATTTCGCAGGGATATCGCTGATTAAATTACAGTTGTACAAAATAGCTGAACAGAGTTGCAGCAGACGGCGGGTAAGCATGATAGTCCGTTTCTCCTTTACAATTTTGTACTTTAATCATATACGATAAAGCCCGCTCTAAGTCAAGTGGGATTCCGTAACAGCCACGTTATTCACCGAATCCGAAGAACTCTTTCAGGCCTTTCTTCTCCAGCAATATTTCAGCAGTAAATCCATAGTGGGACGCCGCCGCAAGAGTCACTACTTTCTCCAGAAAATCTTCGTAGGGCAAATCAAACCATTCCTCCGGTATCTCACGGTGGATGGTGCCGCCGTCGTTGTGGCCGCCGCCCCACCACCAGGCTTCATCCAGTTCCGCTTCATAGGTTCCGTCATCCATCTTGTTGAAAGCGTACCAGGAAGCCCATTCGCGCATTCCTTCCGGGGTCTTCGGTCCTTCATAATGCGGCGCATCGTGTGAAAGCGGCGAATACTCCGGCGTCCCTTTCCTGGCGTCGCGCCGGTAGACTGTAAACCGTTCCCCTGTATCCATGGGGTAACGTTCCAGCAGCAAGGGTCCCTTCTGATACAGGATTCGCCTTCTTCCGGGCACCCGGTTTGTGTCATTGATTAAATCGGTGAACACCTTCAGGGGTTTTGTTTCCTGCAATTCCTTTTCGAGCCCCAGTTCCTTCAACGTGTCTTCCATATCCCAGGGACAGCCCCATTCTGTGTAATACGTTGCCTTATGGTTGCTGTAGATATAGTAGTAACCGATTACCTTATCATTATAAAACACCTTGTACTTGTCCAGAATAGAACTCATGGTCTTCCCTCCCGTTCTCCCTGACTTAATGATTGGCGCTTTTTACAGATACCGTCCGGTAATGCTCTCTTTGGACTGCCGGATCTGCTCCGGCGTTCCGCAGGCCACGATACGCCCGCCCTGTTCGCCGCCGCCCGGTCCCATGTCGATGACATAGTCCGCGTTGGCAATCACATCCAGATCGTGCTCGATCACAAGGACGGTAGCGCCTGCTTCCACCAGACGGTCAAACACGCCCAGCAGTACCTGCACATCCAGCGGGTGCAGGCCGATTGTCGGCTCATCAAATACGAACACGGAATCTTCCTGTGTCCGTCCCATTTCGCTGGCCAGTTTCAGCCGCTGTGCCTCGCCGCCGGAAAGAGCCGGGGTATCTTCGCCGAGGGTAAGATAGCCCAGGCCGAGGTCGTGCAGCACTTTCAGTTTTTCGTATATTTTCTTCTTGTCCTTAAACAGTTCCAGTGTGTCGTCCACAGTCATCGCCATCAGCGCGGGCAGGGAAAACGCTTCTTCGGTTCCCTTCGGCTTCCAGAGGATTTTCTCCGCCTCCCCGCTGTAGCGCTTTCCGCCGCACTCCGGACAGGTTATGGTAACATCCGGCAAAAACTGCACGTCAAGAGAGATCTGTCCGGTTCCGTCGCAGACCGGACAACGCAGGGAACCGGTGTTGTAGGAGAAATCGCCGGCTTTCAGTTTTCCGGCCTTCGCTGTTTCTGTCCCGGCATATAGTTTACGCAGTTCATCCAGGATACCGCTGTAGGTTGCCACCGTGGACCGGATATTGATGCCGATGGGCGATGCGTCAATCAGGTTGGCGCGGCGGATGCCCTCCGCCTCAACAGTTTTCACCGGAAAAGGCAGTTTCTCCCCTGCGCAGTGTGCCGCCAGCCCGGGAATCAGGCTCTCCAGCACCAGCGTTGTTTTTCCGGAACCGGACACGCCCGTCACCGCGGTCAGTCTGCCTTTTGGGATTGCAACGTTCAGCGCGTGCACGGTGTGGATCGGGCACGTCTCCATGCGAATCGTTCCCAGGCGGAACACGTCCGCCGCTTTAACGCGTCTGCGTATCTTCATATGCCCGGTATCTGCCAGAAAAGGCGCAATTTTGGATGCGCCGGCTGCCAGAATCTCCTCGATGCTGCCCTGGGCCAGAATGGTTCCGCCCTGGGTACCGGCCAGCGGCCCCAGCTCGATCATATGGTCTGCCTGTTTCAGCACCCGGACATCATGGTCCACCAGCACCACGGAGTTGCCGTCGGCAATCAGGCTGTCCACCACGTTCATCAGGCCGTCAATGTTAGACGGATGAAGCCCGATGCTGGGCTCGTCCAGTACATATAAAACGCCCGTTGTTTCGTTGCGGACGGCGCGGGCCAGCTGCACCCGCTGCCGTTCACCAGTAGAGAGAGTATTGCTGGCCCGGTCAAGGGTCAGATACCCGAGGCCCAGGTCAATTAACCTTTTTGCATTGTCCAAAAACGACTGGATGATACTCTCCGCCATAGGGCGCATCTCTTCCGGCAGCGTTTCCGGTACAGACTGTACCCACGGGATCATATCCGCCAGCGTCATGGCTGTCGCTTCCGCCAGATTCTTTCCCGCCAGCGTTGTGGAGCGCACTTTCGCCGAAAGCCTGGTGCCGCCGCAATCAGGACAAACGGACTCGTGCAGGAATTTTTCCACCCGTTTCATTCCTTTTTCGTCTTTGACTTTGGCCAGCGCATTCTCCACCGTATAGACAGCATTATAATAAGTAAAATCCATCTCCCCCGCCATGTTCGTCTTCTCGTTCATGTAGAGAAGATGGTGTTTTTTGGCCGGGCCGTGGAACACGATTTCCTTTTCTTTCGGCGTCAGATCGCGGAATGGGACATCGGTGCGCACGCCCAGGTCACGGGCGATATCCTTCATCAGGGACCACATCAGGGTCTGCCAGGGCGCCACAGCTCCTTCGTCGATGGTCAGGGAGTCGTCAGGCACCAGCGAATCCTCGTTCACGGTGCGGATCACACCCGTGCCGGAACAGGAGGGGCAGGCGCCTTCTGAATTAAAGGCCATCGCTTCCGCGCCGGGACCGTAAAACTCTTCACCGCAGACGGGACATTTCGTAGGCAGCATCAGCGCTACATTCATGTCCGGCGGACAGGGGTGCCCGTTGGGACAGCAATGACTGCCCAACCGGGAGAACAGCAGGCGCAGGCTGTTCAGCAGTTCCGAAGCGGTTCCGAATGTACTGCGGATGCCGGGAATACCCGGACGTTGGTGCAGGGCCAGCGCAGCCGGAACATGTTTGATTTCGTCTACCTCGGCCCGGCCGGCCTGGGTAATGCGGCGCCGGGTATAGGTGGAAAGGGCCTCCAGATACCGTCGCGACCCTTCCGCATACAACGTGCCCAGCGCCAGCGAGGATTTTCCGGATCCGGAAACACCCGCAATAGCCACCAGCCTGCCGAGAGGAATGTCCACATCAATGTTTTTCAGATTATGTACCTTTGCCCCGCGGACGATAATGTGTTGCGGGGCTGTTCTGTTGTTTTTCATACTGGTTTTGTTTTCCCTTTTCTCTGCTCTTGCATTTCTTTACATTTATTACTTTACTGTTACTATAACATAATGTTACCTGCTTTTACAAAAAAAGAATCAGGACTGACTTCATATAAAAATGAAGCGTCCTGATTTTTTCCAATAAAGTTATATTCTGTTTCCGGACGTATGGCAAGCTTTCACGCCGACAACCGGTACAAGCCGGGAACCTAAAATGGCAGCGACCACGCACAGCACGGCATCTCCCGGCACTGCCAGGATGAAACAGTACAATACCAGCGGCCAGACTGCAATGGGTGTCCCCAGATAATAATTGCTGATTACATAGCAGTAAACCATGCCGCACAGATAAACAACAGCCAGGTTCAAAGCATTGCCCAGCAGCAGATTTTTGAATGAGGAGGCTCCGGGTTTTTCCGCAAAATAGCCGGAAATATAGGCGCCGATGGCAAATCCCGGCAAATAACCGAAGCTTGGTTTAAGGATATAGCCGGGCCCACCGCCTTCCGCAAAGACAGGCACTCCCAACAACCCCAGCGCGATATACAGGACCACGCTGATTGCACCGAGGCGTGAACCCAACAGCACGCCTGCCAGTGTGGTAAACAGAAACTGCAGGGTAAAAGGCACTACGGGAACCGGAATGCGAATGAAGGCCCCAATGGCTATCAGCGCAGTAAAAATCGCGCAAAGGATATGGTTTCGTAATTTTGAATTGCGCACAGTTTATTCCTCCAATCAAAACGCGCAGGGATCGGAAAACGCATCCATGTTCCGGTTACGCACTCTGTCAAATATTTCTTCCATGGATTTTGTCAAGCGCGACAGCATTTCATCAATTTCTACCGGAGTGGAACACAACGGCGGCATAAAGACGATCACGTCGCCGATGTTACGGATAATGAGTCCGTACTTCCGCGCATTCTGACAGATGCCGCCCGCCATTAACAGGCCGGGATCAAAGGGGACCTTATTCGCTTTGTCACGCATCAGCTCAATGCCGCCCAGCATACCGCACTGGCGCGCATCTCCTACAAATTCCATTGCGTTGATACGTTCAAAATGCTGACGGATCATTTCCATTTTGGGCGGAAGGCCGGCAATCACATCATCGTTCTCGAATATCCGGAGGCTGGCCAGTCCCGCTGCGCACGCAAGGTTGTTCCCCGTATAGGAATGTCCGTGATAAAACGTCTTATATTCTGTCGGCTCGCCCAAAAACGCGTTGTAAATTTCGTCCGTTACCAGCGTCGCTCCTAACGGCAGATAACCGGCGCTGATACCTTTGGAAAGACACATCATGTCCGGCAACACATTTTCATGATTGCAGGCGTACATCAGTCCGGTTCGCCCAAACCCCACCGCTACTTCATCCACAATCAGCAACACATTGTATTTTTTCGTCAGGTCCCTGACGCCTTTGATGTAACCTTTCGGCTGCATCAGCATGCCTGCGGCACATTGGCACAAGGGTTCGATAATCATGGCCGCCGTATGGGACGCGTGCTCTTTCAGATACGCTTCCAATTCCTTTAATAAAGCATTCAGGAATTCCTTTTCCGAATGTACGTCCATCCTGGTATGGTAGAACGATGGACAGCTGACACGGTGAGTCGAAAACAGCAGCGGTTTATAGGCCTTGTGGAATACTTCCACATTACCAACCGAAACAGCGCCTACCGTATCGCCGTGATAGGAATCGCCCAAGTTGATAAAATCTTTCTTCTCCGGATGGCCGGCATAATTCCAGTATTGGAATGCAATCTTGATAGCAGCTTCCACGGCAGTGGATCCGTCATCCGAATAGAACACTTTATTCAGCCCTTCCGGCGTAACCTCCACCAGTTTTTCCGCCAGTTCGGCAGAAGGTTCGTTAATCAGTCCCAGCAGCGTGCTGTGTTCCACTTTGTTTAATTCCGCAATGATTGCTTCATTAATTTCTTTCCGCCGGTGCCCGTGGATATTGACCCACAGACTGCTGATAGCGTCCAGATACTCTTTTCCTTCCGTATCATACAGTTTCACACCTTCCCCATGGTCAATTACAAGCTGGGGATTTTCCAACCATCCTTTCATCTGGGTAAAAGGATGCCAGATATATTTTTTGTCCAATTCTTCCCATTTGTTCATCTAAGCGTCTCCTTGTTCTTTAATTACGAATTTCTTTCGCCAGTTCCAGGATTTTGTCTAGTTCAACATTTTGCTCCGTAGTCAGGGCCAGCCTCCGTGGATCGTTCATTTCTTCTTCTGTCATCCTGGGAAGCTTTCCCAAAACCGGAAGCCCCGTCAGCTTTTCGTAATAATAAAGATTTCCTTTCTCCAAATCTCCCGCTGTTTCTTCATTCCATCCGTTCACAAGGAACCCCAGTACCGGAATACCGTGCTGCTGACAGTAATACGAAGTCAGCACCGCATGATTTACGTTTCCCAATATCGGTTTTACTACGATTAATACAGGAATACCCAGGGCTTTAAAATAGTCCTTTACCAGAAAGTCTTCCGTAATCGGCGCCGTGATACCTCCGATGCCTTCCAGCACGGAGATCTCATGACCGGTTATACAGGCTTTCGCCCCTTCGATCATTCTTTCCGGCTGAAGCGTTATGCCTTCCAGCCTGCTGGCTTCCGCCGGAGCCAAAGCAGCTTCCAATACTACAGGAATCACTTCTTTGCGCAATGTGTCAGGATAGCCCGCGCATTTCATCTGGAACTCCGCATCGGTAGAAATCAGTTCCCCATCCTGCCGCCGCACACATCCGGAAGCAACCGGTTTGAAAATGCCCGGCGTAATACCGCGGAAGCGCAACGCAGCTGCCAATGCGCCTGTCACCACGGTCTTACCCATTTCCGTATCTGTTGCCGTAATGCCTATTGCAAGCAAACCCATACCTTCTTTCTTTGGTTTAATAGATGCCTTCACCATCTGCCTCCGCAACGTTAACCTCGCTTTCGGCAGTGGTTTACGTTAAAATTATAAAGCGGAATCGTAAATACGTCAACCTTGTTTTTGTTTAGGTTAACCTTGTTCCTTCAGAATAGTGAAACCCGGGTAAAAAAACAGCAGCCGTACCTTAAAAGTACAGCTGCTGTATTTGTTACATGACAGTATTCCGGCAATACCGGAACGTAATGGTCACCGTTTTGCGTTTGCCATTGCGTCGGTATTTGTCTGATTTGCCTTTTCCCTGCCAATATCCGCAACAATGCGGTTATGTTCGTCTACCATCACTACTTTAGGCTCGTTTTGTTTCGCCTCTTTGGCATCCATCAGGCCATAGGCAATGATGATGACAACGTCGCCCACCTGGGCTTTGCGCGCGGCGGCCCCGTTCAGGCAGATGACGCCGCTGCCCCGTTCTCCGGCAATGGTATAGGTTTCCAGCCTCTCCCCGTTATTGTTATTCACGATCTGGACCTTTTCGCCGGGCAAAATGCCCGCCGCGTCCAGAAGATCCTCGTCAATGGTTATGCTTCCCATATAATCCAGCCGCGCCTGGGTTACCACAGCGCGATGAATTTTACCGTGAAACATAGTATAAAGCATTCGCTTATCCTCCTGGTAGTTTTCTCTGGTTTTGCTAATTTGTTTTTCTAATCTGTTTTATTAACCTGCTTTTTCTGCTTCGCTATTTTTTATTTTTGCAGAATGATGTTGTCGATCAGGCGCGTCGTGCCGAATTTCACGGCCACGGCCAGCAGGTGATCTGTCGTAACCGTCTTTTCCGCAGGCGTAAGATCCGGAAGCTGATACATTTCAACATAATCAATGTTGGACAAAGGTTCTGTCTGAATCATTTCCGTAACCAGCGCGATCAGTTTCGCGCTGTCCCGTTCCCCTGCTTCAAAAGCAGCTTTAGCCTTTGCCAGCGATTTGCTCAGAATCACCGCGGCGCTTCGTTCGGCTTTGTTCAGATAGACGTTGCGGCTGCTCTTAGCCAGCCCGTCCGCTTCCCGCACTATCGGCATGACACGAATCTCCAGCGGGAAGAACAGATCTTTTACCATGCGCTTCAGGACCTGCGCCTGCTGCGCGTCCTTCTGGCCAAAGTACGCCTTGTCCGGCCGGGCCAGATTGAACAGTTTGCTTACGACGGTAGCCACGCCGCGGAAATGGATGGGACGGGTACGGCCGCACAGCACTTTTGTGATGTCGCCCGTCACTTCGACCCAGGTCATGTCCCGGCTGGGATACATTTCATTGGGAGACGGAGCGAACAGCACGTCCGCCCCCATTTCCTCCGCCAGCTTGCAGTCGTGGTCCAAAGTCCGGGGATAGGCGTCCAGGTCTTCTGTGGGACCGAACTGCGTCGGATTGACAAAATCACTGACGATCGTAAAATCGTTTTCCGCGTGGGCTGCCTTAATCAGCGAGGCATGGCCTTCATGCAAGGCTCCCATGGTGGGAACCAGACCGATGCTTTTGCCCGCTTTCTTCGTTTCTTTCACTATTTTCTGTAACTCTGCTACAGTTTTTACTAACTTCATGTTTTTGCCTCCTGTATCTCTATACAAAATCTTTGCAAAACCAATCGTAAAAGAATTCCGCCTGTTAATGGGCAGGCTCCACTTTTTTGGAAATCCCGCATGCATCGTTTCTCAATTCCTCGTCGTAGCGGGGATTCAGGTAATTCACATACAGCCAGGCCAGTATGCTGCCGGAAATGTTATGCCAGCTGCTGAAGATAGCGCCGGGCACTGCCGCGGCGGCAAGAGCCGGGAAATGAGTTTTGGCCAGACCGGCAGCCAGGCCGGAATTCTGCATGCCCACTTCAATGGAAAGGGCCACGCACTTTTTCCAGCTCATACCGGAGAAGCGGCCAAGCGCAAAACCCAGGGCGCTGCCCAGCAGGTTGTGGAGAACTACAACGGCCATGATTGTAGCGGAAGAAGCCAGAATCGCGTCGCGGCTGGCGCCGGCCAGACCGGCGATCAGCAGGGAAATGCACAGGCAGGACAGAGCCGGCAGATATGCTTTGGCCTTTTCGCACCAGATTGGAAAATAGTGACGCAGCGCCACACCGAAGCCGATGGGGATGATAACAATCTGTACAATGCTCCAGAACATGGCCACGGGGCTGAAGTCGATCCGCTGACCGATGATGAGATACGTGAGGAGCGGGGTCATAACAGGCGACAGCAGCGTGGAAACCGTCGTCATGGTTACGGAAAGGGCCAGGTCTCCTTTACTGATAAACGTAATCACGTTGGAAGCAGTACCGCCGGGGCAGGTGCCTACCAGTACCACGCCTACCGTAAGGGCCGGGTCAAGATTGAAGGCACGCGAAAGCAGGTATGCCAGAAAAGGCATGATGGCATACTGGGCGACCGCGCCTAAGAATACGTCCCGGGGGCGCTGCAGAATCAGACGGAAATCTTTCAGTTCCATGGTGGTTCCCATGCCGAACATGATGATTCCAAGCATCATGCTCAAAAGCGAAAATCCCGCCAATTTCCCCAGAACCCAGGTGAAAGCCGGAGGGCAAGTCATGCCGCCGATAAAGAATAAGATGATAACTACGCCGAAATACTTGCCGATGAGCTCACAAAACTTTTTCATTTCTCCTCCTTTTCAAAACGTTCCCATGGGGAGCACTGACGCGCAATTGCACAGCCTGCGGCCGTGCCTGCGCTTACCGGAGAGCTGCATAAAAAATGCGCATCCGGAGAGATGCGCATACGAAGCCATTTAGCGTCTCGTCCCGGTCTTAACGATCCAAGCGATGTGTGACATTGTCCGGAATAAGCACGGTGTACTGGTAAAGTTCCCTTTGGGATACCTTCCATGCCGTTCTGATTCCGCGAAGATAATAGCACAAACAATTTAAAAATGCAAGTACATTTTTGAGGTTGTTTATACAGTTTTTAATGATTCGCTTCCTGCATTTTTACGAACTCCTGCCGGGCAATTGACAGGAAACGTTCCGCGATAGGCGTGAACACCTGATACCTTCGCCAGATCAGATACATGGGCGTTTCCAGGACCGGCGAAAGCGGCCGCGCGACGAGCCCGCTGCCAGGAGACGTATCGATCAGTTTATCGAAGGTCAGCAGATACCCCAGTCCTTCCCTGGCAAATACTGAGCCGTTGTAGGCAAGCCGGAAAGAACCTTCAAACTGCAACTCTTTCACCCGTTCCCCGCACCAGCGGGGCAGATCGTTCCGGACGGACTGTTCTGAACAATACAGCGGCAGCCCCAGCAGATCCTCGAATTCAATTTTATCTTTTTTCGCCAGGTCGCAGTGTTCCGGCATCACAAGCATCCACCTGTCAGCCTCCGGAAAGGCAAGGGCATGGTATTTTTCCCGGTTGGGCTCTTCCACAACGATCCCGAAATCCAGAAGCCCCTTGTCCAGCTTTTCCGTAACCTGTTCCGTATCGCCGCTGGTAATATGGTAATGCAGTCCCGGGTACTGCTTCCGGCAAAGGCGGATTATGCGGGCAAGATAACAAATCTGGAATGATTCGGCACATCCGAAATAAATGTCGCCGCCCAGAATATCATCTATGGATTTAAACTCTTCCGTAATTTTATCCGCCATGGAAAGCAAGTCTTCTGCATGCTTGCGAAGCAGCATTCCCTCCTCTGTCAGTTCGATGGAAAAGCTGTGGCGGATAAACAGCTTCTTCCCCAGTTCTTCTTCCAGCCCCTTTAACTGTTTGGACAAGGTAGACTGGGAAACGGCCAAGCGCTCGGAAGCCCGGGTCATATTCCCTTCCCGGGCTGTCTCCAGAAAATAGCGAAGTGTACGAATTTCCATAACCGGCTCCTCCCTGAATTTATTATACAACGAAATGAAAAAAAATCATATCATGTTTTGAAATATAACCATTAGCGAATTCAAAACAAACATGATATGATACCCGCAGAGATCAAATATAACAGGCAAAGTACCCGCTTTCAGATTCGATGTTCAAGGAAACACTGATTCAAACAGGAATAAGGAAGGAGACGAAAATGAAGTTAAACAAAAAACTGCTGGCAGCCGTATTAATCGGACTCATGACCATGACCGGAAGCGCACTGGCCGCTGAGAACGTTACCGCAAAAGACGCAGGAATTACGAAAGGAACCGCTATGCAAACTGAACAGAAATTACAGCTGGAAGAAAAATGGGACAAGGTTTTCCCAAAAAGCAATAAGGTCGAACACAAAAAAGTTACATTCCATAACCGTTACGGAATCACTCTGGCAGCGGATATGTACGTTCCGAAAAACAGCAGCGGCAAAAAATACCCGGCGCTGGCCGTGGCGGGACCTTTCGGCGCAGTTAAGGAACAGTGCAGCGGTCTGTATGCCCAGACGATGGCGGAGCGCGGGTTCCTCACTATCGCCTTCGATCCGTCCTTCACCGGCGAAAGCGGCGGCAATGTGCGGTATGTAGCGTCCCCGGACATTAATACGGAAGATTTTTCAGCCGCGGTTGATTACCTGTCCACATTGGATAACGTTGATCCCGGACACATAGGTATCATCGGCATCTGCGGCTGGGGCGGCCTGGCCATGAATGCGGCGGCCATGGACACCCGCATCAAAGCCACGGTTATTTCAACTATGTACGATATGAGCCGTGTCACTGCAAACGGTTACTTTGACGCCATGGATGAAGACGCCCGCTACAAAGCAAGAGAAGCCATGAACGCGCAACGCACGGAAGATTACAAAAACGGCAGTTACAAACTGGCAGGCGGTCTGCCCGACGAACGCCCGGCAGAGCCGAAATTCTTCAGCGATTACTGGGATTATTACAAAACGCCCCGGGGCTATCACAAGCGTTCGCTGAACTCCAACGGCGGCTGGAACGTAACCAGCGCCTTGTCCTTCATGAACATGCCCCAGCTGAGCTACGCCGGTGAAATCCGCAATGCGGTTCTGGTAATTCACGGAGAAAAGGCCCATTCCCGGTACTTTGGTGAAGACGCCTTCAAAAAATTAAAAGGCAGCAACAAGGAACTTATGATTATTCCCGGCGCCTCCCATACAGACCTGTACGATCAGGTAAACATCATCCCCTTCGATAAGATTGAAAGTTTCTTCCAAAAATATCTGTAATAAAACAAACAGACCGGAATAAAAAGGTGGCAATAAAAACAGGACGCGTTTCAACTCAGTAAGTTGAAGCCGTCCTGTTTGTTTATGCGTTCCAGGGGAAACGGTTTTCTGTTACTTGCTTTCTTTCCCAAACCATTTTTCGTAAATCTTGTCGTACTCCCCGCTGTTCTTCAGTTCAGCGAGAGCTTTGTTGACTTTCGGTGTCAGTTCCCCGTGCCGGCGCATCACGATGCCATACGCTTCTTTTTCAAAGGCAGCGCCCGCAATCACTGCATCCGGATGATGCTTGTTAATGAAATATTGGGCAACGGGTTTGTCAATGATAATCGCTTCTACCGTTTTTTCCTTCAGCGCGTTAGATCCATATCAAAACCGGTAATCTCCTTGCTGCCCTGCTCTCTGAATTCAGAGGGCGTAAATGTAACCTCCGTCCCGACTTTTAACACCTTCGGACCCTCAGCCTTTTTCTCTATGCCGCAACCGGCGGTAACAGAAAGTGCCATCAGGATACTGATAAGGCACAGTAAATACTTATTCATTTTCTTTAATAAAAAGAGAAAGCCGGTATCAGTTAAAACCTGACTGATACCGGCTTTTTTATACTATTTCATTATTTTTGCATATCACATAACATATAAAGCTTTCAGTCTCTGCTCCCAAGTTGTGCCTCTTCCGGTTTATTCGTCAGGCCCAGTCTCTTTAACATCTGCATATCGCTGTCAATCGTTGCGGCGCCGGCAGTAGTCAGCATATTGCCGGTGATGGAAGCGGAAGCCCCCCGGCCGATAACCGTCTCTCCGGACTTCGGCAGAATGCCGCGGCCCGCTCCCAGGCGGATGTTCGCCGTTGGATTGATGAAGCGGAAAATCGCAACCGTGCGGGCTACATCTTCCGCGGAAATCTGCGGCGTATCCTGCAGCGGTGTGCCTTTAATCGGCATCAGCGCGTTCAGCGGGATGGACTGAATATCAAGTTCGGCTAACGTCAACGCCATATCAATACGGTCGTCCCAGGTTTCCCCCATGCCGATGATGCCGCCGGAGCATACACACAAGCCTTCATTTTGGGCGATCTTTATCGTGCGGATTTTATCTTCGAAAGTGTGGGTGGTACAGATATTCGGGAAGTTGCGGCGGGATGTTTCAATATTGTGATGGTAGCTTGTGACGCCGGCTTCTTTCAGGCGGCGGAACTGTTCCGCGTCAATAAACCCCATGGAAGCGCAAAGCTGAATCTTCAGCTTTGCGCTCATTTCTTTATAGGCTTCAATGGCTTTGTCAAAATCCTTACCCTTTAACGCCCGGCCCGCCGTGACGATGGCAAAGCGGTTCACGCCCGCGTCCTGATTTGCTTTCGCGGCCGCAAAAATCTTGTCTTTCGGCAAAAAGCCGTATTCGTCAATACCGGTATGGTTGCAGGCAGCCTGCGCGCAGTATTTGCAGTCTTCACTGCAACGTCCGCTTCGCCCATTGATGATGGAACAGAAGTCCACCAGATTCCCGCAGAAATGCTTCTGCAGTTTGCCGGCACAATCCAGCATTTCTTCCAGATCCGCCGTTAACAGTAATTCTTTGTCCAGATTTTCACGGGTAATGCGGTAGTCTTCTTTTACTATTTTTTCAGTAAGTTCTGAAATCGTCATACAGGATGCCTCTTTTCTCCGATTTTAGTTAACTTCTTTTATTGTTAACGTTAACACAATTATAGTTAACTTTATAGGATTAGTCAACCAAAAATATAAAGAGTTAAGGAAAAGCAATGTATATAGAAAAAGCGCCTCTTCCGCAGAAGAGACGCGCATTGATGAATTATAAAACAGTCACTCTCACCCCGGGCTGTTTTTATTTCATAAGCCACAGAAAACCCCAAAACATAAATGAATTATCATATTCAAAACCGTATTTTTTACTGAAGCTCATCTTCATACCTCCCTTCCCCTTACACACAATGCTGCCGACAAATCAGTGATTCCAATATTTTAACGTCGTATATACCTATACGGGTATTTGTATTGTCTTTAGTGGTATTATACCCATAGGGGTATATGTTGTCAAGAGGTGAAAACGGATTTTACAATTATTTCAAATACAAATATAAAACAGCGGAAAAACCCCTGTTACAAGGTTCCGCTGTTGTATTGACCTGATTCTCTTTTGGTGGGTAATATCCTATTTCATATTGGCAAACCGTTCCACCGCTTTCGTAAAACGCGCAATGGTTCTGTCGGCATCTCCTTTTTCAATGCCTTCCCGGACACAATGCTGTATATGACCTTCCAGAACGACCTGCCCTGCCTTATGTAGCGCAGACTTGGCCGCATTAATCTGTGCCAGGATATCTTCACAGGGAATGTCCTCATCAACCATCCGGTCAATAGCATTGATTTGACCGATAATCTTCTTAAACCGGCGGTGAAGATTTTCCGAATCCATACATTGAATCATACAATAAACCTCCTGTTGCAGGGTATACCCCCATACCTATTATTTTAAATTATAAGGTAATTCTACTGATTGTCAAGACGGGTTCCTGCCTGTCACAGTTAAGCAGCCACATTTAAGGAAACACTGATTAATCAGCGTCTCCTTAGCAAAAATCAAAACAGTCTTTGAATCTCTTTCACGTTATTTGTTTGCGTCAACGCAAGTTGCAACAAAATTTTTGCTTTTTGCGGATTCAACAGGCCGCTGGCGATAAAGCCATTCGTTTCCGTCATTATTTCAGACAAAACCACGATACCGCCGCCGCAACGGGTGGCAATCACTACAGGTACGCCGGATGAAGCCGTTTCCTTTAACATGCCTGTCAGTTTTTCCGGCACGCTGCCGTTACCGCAGGCCGCATACACGAGTCCCCTGGCTCCGTCCTGCAGGGCAGCTTTCACAAACAGTCCGTCATCACCGCCTACATACCCGTAGATAATCCTGACTTTGGGAAGCTGCACAAGATTCTTTATGGAAAATTTAACCTTGTTCGCAGATAATACGCCTGCAATACCCTGAGGCTGCCAGAAAATCTTTCCGTCCACGATAACTCCTGCGGGCCCGTTTCCCGGAGACTGGAATGCTTCCAACGCGTTGACGTTGACTTTTGTAACAGTTTCCGCCCCATTGATCTGCCCGTTCATCACCACCAGCACGCCGCGCCCTGTTGCACTCGGATCTGCCGCGACCTGCACAGACTGCCAGATATTCATGGGGCCGTCCGCGCTGATGGCCGTAGCCGGACGCATTGCGCCTGTCAGCACGATGGGTTTGTCCGTCTTTACCGTCAGTTGCAGAAAATAGGCCGTTTCTTCCAGGGTATCCGTACCGTGGGTGATCACAATGCCGTCCACATCATTCCGTTCTGCCGCAGTCTCCACACGCTGCGCCAGCTGCAGCCAGATTGCTTCCTGCATATCTTTGCTGTCGATATTGCAAAGCTGCTCGCCGGTAAGATTTGCCAGCTTATCCAGTCCCGGCACGGAAGCAATCAACTGCCCGACTGTCAGTTCCCCTGCTTTATAGCCTACCGTGGCGGCCGCCGAATCCGCCCGCCCGGCGATGGTACCGCCGGTTGCGATGATATGCACATTTGCTTTTCGTTTCATAGCGCTTCAACCTCTTCAAAAAACCAAATTTAAAGTTACCAATAGTTTTGCGTCTGTTTTATTATACCATATGCCAACCTGATTCAGAAAATGACGCGTAAAAAACAGAAAATCCGGTATCAGCCTGCTTCTGACCGATACCGGATTGTATGATTACCTGTGTTATTAAAAGATGATATTCAATAAGTGAAACACATATTAGAAAAACCCCGCTTAAATGAAATACTCGATGGCTTTTTCTTCCGTCAGCTTCGTCCGCGTATCAAACAGCAACACCGCTTCCCTTTCCACTTCGCTGCCCAATGCGTAAGGCGCCTGCACTTCCCGGTTAAAATACGAAAAGGGCACGATACGGTTATAATGAAACGGATGGTCTAACGCGTTTTCTATGCCAGTTTCCGCAAGTCCTTCGGGCAGATAGTAAGGATCGAACAGATAAATCCGTCCCTCCTTTTCCCCGGTGAGCAGCACATAGTGTTCCCCGTCCAGATACAGCCGCACAACCGCCACGCCGTTCCGGTGCAGCGAATCCACAAGGCAACTGTGGGCATCCATGCGCACGTCCCTGCCGGAAAGATAACGGCTTTCCACTGGCAGGATACCGGTCTTGCCCACCCCCTCCAGCCAGTTGCTGAGAAACATCATGGCCATGCGGGAAGTACCGCGTTTCCCCGGCGCGCCGCCGCTGCCGTAGCAATCCAGCGAGTACAGCATGATATTACGGATCAGTTCCGGCGAAATCTCTTCCCGCTGAAACAGGTAATTCAAGGCGTTCAGCAGGGAAGTTGGCCCGCAGTCATATTCCGAAACCTGGTAGCGCAATGGGATTTTCATTTTGATATCTCTGCCGAAGCAGTCGAACCTGCCGACCGCAGCTTCTTTCGTTCATAATAGTCATTGACTGCCGCCTGAATGGCTTCTTCCGCCAAAACGGAGCAATGCAGTTTATGAGCAGGCAAGCCATCCAGCGCTTCCGTTACCGCTTTATTGGTAAGCTGTAAAACCTCGCTTAACGGTTTGCCTTTGATCAGTTCCGTCGCCATGGAACTTGAGGCAATCGCCGAGCCGCAGCCAAACGTTTCAAACTTCACATCCGTCACAATATCATTGTCGATCTTCAGATATATTTTCATGATGTCGCCGCATTTTGCATTGCCTACTTCGCCGATACCGTCGGCGTTTTCCATGCTTCCCACATTTCTCGGATGGCGGAAATGCTCCATAACCTTATCGCTGTACAGTGCCATATACAAAACCTCCCCGTCCTTATTCCGGCAACAGAAATGCCCGTTCTCCGTTCACTTTATCTTTCCATAACGGCGAAATGCCGCGAAGATATTCCACAATTTCCGGAACAGACTGCAGAATATACTCCACGTCTTCTTCCGTGTTTTCTTCACACAGAGACAGCCTGAGCGAGCCATGCGCTACTTCATGCGGCCTGCCGATCGCTAACAGGACATGGCTCGGGTCCAGCGAACCGGACGTACAGGCCGAGCCGGAAGAAGCGCAAATCCCCTTATCGTCCAGCAGCAATAACAGACTTTCGCCCTCGATGCCTTCAAAACAGAAATTCACGTTTCCCGGCAGCCTTTTCTCCAAATCTCCGTTCAAAATGCTGTGCGGAATCTGGGAAAGCCCCTCAATCAGCCGGTTCCGCAATTTCAGTACCTTTTTCGTGTTTTCTTCCATACGGGCACAGGCATCTTCCAGCGCAGTGGCCATCGCCATAATGGCCGGTACGTTTTCCGTACCGCCCCGTTTGCCGCGCTCCTGCGCCCCGCCTTCGATAATGTTTGTCAGCGGAATCCCCATACGAGCATACAGTACGCCAATCCCTTTGGGGCCGTGGAATTTATGAGCAGAAAGAGACAACATATCAATGTTCTGTTCAACTACATGAATCGGCAGGTGCCCGGCGGCCTGCACGGCATCTGTATGGAATAACACCCCTTTTTCTTTGCAAATCTCCCCGATTTCCGCAATAGGCTGGATGGATCCGATTTCGTTGTTGGCATACATAATCGTAACAAGACACGTGTCTTCACGGATGGCATCCGCAACCTGAGACGGATGTATCAGTCCGTTTTCATGCACATCCAGCAACTCAATTTCAAATCCGGCCTTTTCCAGTTTCTTCAGCGTATGGAGCACCGCATGATGTTCAAATGCTGAAGAAATGATATGCTTCTTCCCCTTATGTTCCCCGATTTTTGCCGCGGAGATAATGGCCTGGTTATCCGCTTCGCTGCCACCGGAAGTAAAATAGATTTCCCCTGCCGATGCCCCAAAGCACGCCGCAATCCGCTCCCTGGCCGACTGCAACGCTTCCGCAGCCTTCTGTCCTGCCACATACAGACTGGACGGATTGCCCCATATGGTTTCCATGTACGGCAGCATTGCCTTAATGGCCGCAGGGCTCATCTTTGTCGTCGCCGCATTGTCGGCGTAGACCATATGACTACGCAAGTTAACTTCTCTCTCCATCAATGTCACCCTCATTCAGCCGCTCGTGATAACGCAGACATCCTTACAGAACTTCAGTTCTTCCTTTCTGCTCTGTTTTCCTTAAGGAGGCGCTGATTAAATGAGTTTGTGCGATGACGAATTAATCAACGTTTCCTTTAGCACTCCGGCTTCAAATTCTTTAGTTATAGTTATAGCATCTATTTCATACTATGTCAATGGGTTTTATATGATTTTATTTTGACAAAAATACATATAAAAAACTGTACCGCGCCGGCCCTTTGGCCGATTAAACGGTACAGTTTATTATTTATATAATTGGAGGCGGCGCCTGGATTTGAACACAGGGAATGATAGTCTTGCGGACTAGTGCCTTAAACGCTTGGCTACGCCGCCTTTTGGACGTTAACGATATACCTTTTATTCCGTAAACAACGGGGTGGAATAATACCGGTCACCGCTGTCCGGAAGCAAAGCTACAATGACCTTGCCCTTGTTCTCCGGACGTTTTGCCAGTTCAATGGCCCCATGCAGCGCCGCGCCGGAGGAAATACCCACGGAGATGCCTTCTTTTTTCGCCAGCAGCTTTGCCGCTGCGAAGGCGTCCGCGCTTTCCGCTTTAAATACTTCATCGTAGAGTTTGGTGTTCAGCACTTCCGGTACAAAGCCTGCGCCGATGCCCTGGATCTTATGGGCGCCTGCCCTGCCTTCGGACAACACGGGGGAATCCGCCGGTTCCAGCGCCACGACTTTCACATTGGGGTTCTGTTCTTTCAGATACTCGCCGGTGCCCGTTACGGTACCGCCGGTACCCACGCCTGCGATAAAGATGTCAACTTTGCCGTCGGTATCGTTCCAGATCTCTGGGCCGGTAGTGGCTTTATGGATGGCCGGGTTGGCCGGGTTTACAAACTGACCGGGAATAAAACTGTTGGGAATTTCTTTCGCCAGCTCATCGGCTTTGGCGATAGCGCCCTTCATGCCCTTCGCGCCTTCCGTCAGCACGATTTCCGCGCCGTAGGCTTTCAGGATATTGCGGCGTTCCACGCTCATGGTCTCAGGCATGGTGAGGATGATGCGATACCCTTTCGCCGCCGCGATAGCTGCCAGACCGATACCGGTGTTACCGGAGGTGGGTTCGATGATGACCGCGCCCGGTTTCAGCCGGCCTTTCGCTTCTGCGTCTTCGATCATCGCCTTGGCAATTCGGTCTTTCACGCTGCCTGCCGGGTTGAAATACTCCAGCTTTACCAGGATTGTAGCTTCCAAACCTAACTCTTTTTCAATATTGACAACCTCTACCAACGGCGTGTTGCCAATCAATCCCAGGGTTCCTTTGTAAATCTTAGCCATAACGTTTCCCTTCTTTTCTATTCTAAATTCAGAAGATTCCTACGGAAGCGTCGGTAAACGAATCCGTGCTCTTTTCTTCTCAGACATAATTATAGCACTTATTTCATACTATGTCAATAGGAATTTAGGGGAATTTATGATTGTTTAAGCAACTCCTGCCGCAACGCGGCAATCCCTTTGATGTCTTCCGGCGTTGTCCGGCAACATCCGCCAATCAGGCGCGCCCCTGCTTCATACCAGCTCTTCACACAAACCGAAAACGGCTGTGACTCACCCTTCCAGTCTTTATCCGCTGCATCGTAGGTTTCTCCCAAATTGGGATATACCGCTACCGGTTTTTCCGTATGGGCTCTGATTTCCCGGATCAGGTCTGCCACAAATTCCGGCGCCGTACAGTTCACACCGATGACCGCCACCTGTGGCACCCTGTCCAGAAAACGGGCGCAGTCGGCAATTCTGTCGCCTCCGCAGGTATAACGGGCGTCTTTACAGGTAAAAGATATCCAGGCCTGCGCCCCGGGATATTTTTTCAGGTCATCCAGAATCGCTTCCGCTTCCCGGAACAGGGGCAGCGTCTCGCAGGCCAGAATGTCAGGTTTTGCTTCAAGAAGCAGCGCCAGCCGTTCCGCATGAAAGTCTGCCAGTTCATGACGATCCGCCGAATAAGCCCCCGTATACTCGGAACCATCGGCCAGATATGCGCCGTAAGGCCCTACTGACGCCGCAGCCAGCGGATATGGACGCCTTTCGTTTAGAACAGATGCTTTACTGTTACGGTACCGGCTTGCCCAAAACTCTTCTCTTGCCTCCTGCACCAGACGTACGGAAAGGCGGATCAGTTCCGCAGCCTGGCTGCGGGTAAAACCTTTGGCCTCAAAGCCTTCCACCGTCGCCTGGTAACTGGCGCTGGTGCAAACATCTGCCCCTGCCTCAAAATAATCGCGGTGCACAGCTTTCACTAGCTCCGGCTTTGCAAACAGCGCCTTCGCCGCCCAGAGATCATCCCTGGTGTCAAAGCCGCGACGGGCAATCTCCGTGCCAAAAGCGCCGTCCAGCACAACCAACGGAAATTCACGTAAAATACTCGTTATGGAAGCCATTGGATCCTCCTCATTCAGCCAGCAGTTCTTTCGAAGGTTCTTTGCCGAACCACTTCTGATACAGTTTTGTAAACTCGCCCTTCTTTTTGATCTTTTGCAGACCGCTGTTAATTTTCCCCAACAGTTCCTTATTTCCCTTTTTCACGGCGATGCCCAGATCTTCCCGGGTCAGGGCCAGTTCCACGGTTTTAACATCGTTCTTCCCCGATGTGTTGACATAATACTCATTGGTGGGAATATCGTTAATGACTGCGTCCACACCGCTGTTCTTCAATTCCAGGAACGCTTCGTTCAGCTGATTGAACACTTTCAGTTTCGCGCCGGGAATCTTACGCGCTGCTTCTTCCCCGGTAGAACCGATGGACACACCCAGCCGCTTCCCTTCCAGATCTTTTTCGGTCTTAATGGAATTGTTATCTTTCTTTACTACCACGCCCAGACCAGCGATGTAATACCGTTTGGAAAAGTCTACGCTTTTGGCCCGGTCTTCATTAATGGTAATGTCATTGATTGCCACATCAATATTGCCTGCCTGCAGGGCGGGGATCAACCCGTCAAAAGGAATATTGTGGATTGTCACGTTGAAACCTTCCGCTGCGCCGATTGCCTTGATTACATCCACATCAAAGCCCACGTATTCTTTCGACGTTACATCCTGGGAGCCAAAAGGCGGATACGCCGCGTCCATTCCCACTTTCAGCGTCTGCGCGGCCTTCGGTTTCCCCGCAGGCTTCTGTTCCTGTTTCTTTTCCCCGCCGCAGCCTGCCAGCAGCAACGCTATGCTTAACAGTATCGCAATCGTCAGTTTTGCAATTTTCATAAACTCTTACCTTCTTTCCAGTTTTCATTTCACAGAAACGGAGAAACCCTGTGGCAGCGCCACGTGATTGAACGTGACGCCGCGCAGGGTAATTCTGTAATCAAATTCCGGTATTATTATATCGTTTTCACTTTATCGCCGCAAACCCGTTTTCCAGGTCCGCGATGATGTCGTCGATGTGCTCCGTGCCGATCGACAGGCGGATGGTGCTGGGCGAAATGCCCTGGTCTTTCAGCTCCGCTTCCGTCAGCTGGGAATGTGTGGTAGAAGCCGGATGGATTACCAGGCTCTTCACGTCCGCCACGTTAGCCAGCAGGGAGAAAATCTTCAGGCTGTCAATAAACTTCCAGGCAGCTTCCTGTCCGCCCTTGATTTCAAAGGTGAAAATGGAGGCGCCGCCGTCTGGGAAGTACTTTTCATACAATGCATGATCCGGATGTCCGGGCAGGGACGGATGGCTTACGCTTTCCACCAACGGGTGCGCGCTTAAAAACTCCACTACCTTTTTCGTGTTTTCCGCGTGCCGTTCCAGACGCAACGACAGGGTTTCCACACCCTGTAATAAAAGGAAGGCGTTGAAGGGAGAGATGCAGGCGCCGGTGTCCCGCAACAGGATGGCGCGGATATAGGTTACGAAAGCCGCGGAGCCTGCTGCGTCATAGAAAGACACGCCGTGATAACTGGGGTTCGGGTCTGCGATGTTGGGGAACTTGCCGCTCTTCTTCCAATCAAACTTCCCGCCGTCCACAATGATGCCGCCTAATGTAGTGCCGTGGCCGCCGATAAACTTTGTGGCGGAATGGATCACTATATCCGCGCCGTGTTCGATCGGACGGATCAGATACGGGGTGCCGAAGGTGTTGTCTATGACCAGCGGCAGACCGTGTTTATGGGCAATCTCTGCTACCGCATCGATGTCTGGGATGTCGCTGTTGGGATTGCCCAGGGTTTCCAGATAAATAGCCCGGGTGTTTTCCTGGATGGCGTTTTCTATCTCGTTCAGGTTATGGGCGTCCACAAAGGTTGTATTGATGCCGTAAGCAGGCAGCGTGTGTTCCAGCAGGTTGAAGCTGCCGCCGTAGATGGTTTTCTGGGCAACAATGTGACCGCCGTTGGCTGCCAGCGCCTGCACCGCGTAAGTCACCGCTGCCGCACCGGAGGCCAGGGCCAGTGCCGCGCTGCCGCCTTCCAGAGCCGCCAGCCGTTTTTCCAGCACGTCCTGGGTGGAATTGGTCAGACGTCCGTAAATGTTGCCGGCATCTTTCAGGCCGAAGCGGTCCGCTGCGTGCTGACTGTTGTGGAATACATAGGAAGTGGTCTGGTAAATCGGCACCGCCCTGGAATCCGTTGTCGGGTCGGCCTGTTCCTGTCCAACGTGTAACTGCAATGTTTCAAATTTATAGTTTGCCATGATATTCTCTCCTTTATTTAAATTCTTTATTTTTACCTGCAATGGAATCGCAGGAGTCAACCGGTTATTATTTATTTACTCTCATAACTGTTCACATTCATCTTGCTGAATTTCAAAACAGCCTAATTTATTCCGTCCTATTCCCTTTTCTTCAGCGTCAGCAAATCGTAGGGGGTTTCCTGATAGACCATGTTCAGCCAGTTGCCGTAAAACAGGTGGGCGTAGCTGCACCACTTGAACACCGGCTGCTCGGTGCTGTCGTTGTCCGGATAGTAATATTCCGGAAGATCCGGGTCCATGCCCTTCTTCTTATCCCTGATATACTCGGTAGCCAGGGTCTCCCTGTCGTATTCGAAGTGTCCCAGTACAAATACCCGGCGCATGTCTTCCGTACAACAGATGTTGATGCCCCGCTCCAGGGAACGGGAAAGCACCTTCAGATCCGGCGTGGCATCCACCGCCTGATGGTCGATGTCCGTGTGACGGGACTGGGGGATGAAATATCGATCGTCGAAGCCCCGCAGCAGCGGATGATACTTTACCGTAAGCCCATAGGGATAAATGCCTGACAGCTTTCGGGGCAGCACGTGCTTCCGGATGCCGTAATGATAATACAGTACGGCCTGGGCGGCCCAACAGAGGGACAGCACGGAGAACACATGACCTCGGGCCCACTCTATGTAATCCACCAGTTCCTGCCAGTATTCCACTTCTTCAAATTCGAAGCATTCCACTGGCGCTCCTGTGATAATAAAACCGTCGTAGTACCGGTCTTTGATGTCCGCAAACTCCAGATAGGCTTTGTCCAAATAGGTATTATCCGTATGGGTAGTCTCCCGGGACACGGTACGGGCGAAGTCCACTTCAATCTGCAGGGGGCTGTTACCCAACAGCCGCAACAGCTGCAGTTCTGTGGGTTTCTTCAGGGGCATCAGGTTCAGGATCAGGATTTTCAGCGGGCGGATATCCTGGGTCACGGCCCGTTGTTCTGTAATGGCAATGATTCCTTCTTTCAGCAAATTTTCCACTGCTGACAACTCATTCGTGATTTTCACCGGCATACGTAACTCCTCCCTGCGGTTG
>JAEEGH010004048.1_pt1 | contig 37862 bp, 23 predicted proteins | sample 9134181 | NCBI WGS metagenome assembly JAEEGH01 (sample SAMN16246544, study PRJNA631951) | gut metagenome | biome: gut microbiome; feature: rumen; material: DP-attached | host: Bos | place: Iran: Karaj | collected 2018-10 | reverse complement strand
TGCCTTCAGGTCTCGTTCCTCAGGAGGACCAGGGCGTGTTCTTGGTTGAGATACAGGCTCCCGAGGGCTCCACTCTGAAGCAGACCCGTGAGATGGCGAAAGCCGTAGAGGCTAAGGTGAAGAAGATTCCCGAACTGGAGAGTTTCGCTTTAGTCTGTGGTTATGGTATGATATCTGGTGCCGGTTCCAACTACGGTACGATGGTGGTACGTCTGAAGAACTGGGATGAGCGTCCTGGCATGAACCATCTGCTGACGCTCGTCATGTACCGTTTCTACTTTGACTGCCAAGACATCAAGAACTTGCGGGTGATTCCGTTCGAGATGCCTCAGATTCCAGGCTATGGTACCAGTAACGACATCATGCTCATGGTAGAAGATCCCACAGATGGTAACCTGTCGGAGTTTGCCAAGAATACTGAGCAATTCCTGGCCAAACTGGCTGAACGCCCGGAGATAGCCACTGCCATGTCAACGTACTCTGAACGTTTCCCGAAATATCAAGTCGATGTCGATGCCGCCCAGTGCGACCGCGCCGGTGTGACACCTGAAGCCGTACTCAACACGCTGGGTGCTTATTGCGGTGGTGCGTATATCGGTAACTTCAACCAGTTTGGTAAGGTCTACCGCATCATGGCAGCTTCGTCACCCGAGTATCGTCTTGACCCGCAGTCGCTGCAAAACATCTTCATGCAGGTGAAGAGTGGCAAGATGACCCCCATCTCCCAGTTCGTCACCTTGAAGCAGATTGTCGGCCCGTCGAATATCGAGCACTTCAACCTGTTCCAGAGCATCACCTGTATCGTGAAACCTGGTAGCGGCTACACCGAAGGCGACGCTCATAAGGCCATTGCCGAGGTGTTCAAGGAGGAGATGCCAAAAACCGCCACGTTCGAGTATAGCGGTATGTCGCGCGAGGTAGAGGAGGCTGCAGGCTCTAACGCCACGGCGCTCATCTACGTGATCTGTGCCATCCTGATCTACCTCATCCTGGCTTCTCTGTATAACTCGTGGTTCACTCCATGGGCCGTGCTGTTCAGCGTACCGTTCGGTCTGATGGGAGCCTTCGTGTTTGCCTACCTTGGCTATCTCAATGAAATACCAGGTATGGATAATAACATCTACCTGCAGACGGGTGTCATCATGCTGATTGGTCTGTTGGCGAAGACGGCCATCCTGATTACCGAGTTTGCCACCGAGCGCCGTGCCCAGGGCATGAGTATTGTGGATGCCGCCTTCGAGGCATGTAAGGAGCGTCTGCGTCCTATCCTAATGACCGTTGCCACGATGATTATCGGTATGATTCCGCTTGTCATCGAGGGTGGTGCCGGTGCCAATGGTAACCGTGCCCTCGCCCTTGGCGTCATCGGTGGTATGAGTATCGGCACCATCGCCCTCTTATTCGTCGTACCTGCCTTCTTCATCGTGTTCCAGAAACTGCATGAGAAGTACCAGGGAAAGGACATAAAAACTGAAGAGTGATAAAAAGAAAAATGCTACCGCCACTCCAATAGTGGCTAACTATGAAGAGTAAACTATGAATACAAAACATATCATCATCGCCGCCCTCGTGAGCCTCTCGCTCACGGGCTGCGGCCTATATGACAAATACGAGAATAAGGTTCAGACACCTGACAATGTCTTTGGAAGTGTTCCCGAGGGCTTTTCCAACGGAGATACCCTGCTGGCCCAGACATCGTGGCGTGAGTTCTTCACCGACCCCCTGCTCCAGCAGCTCATTGACCAGGGACTCGCCAACAACACCGACCTGAACTCTGCACGCATCGCCATCAAGAAGGCAGAGGCATACCTCAAGATGGCCCGCCAGGCATACCTGCCGTCGCTCTTCTTCTCACCGCAGGGTTCGCTGTCGAAGTTTGACACCTATCCTTGGTCGAAGACCTACAACCTGCAGATGGAAGTGTCAATGGATATTGACGTGTTCGGTTCCATCACCAACAAGAAACGCGCCGCAAAGGCCGTACTCCTCCAGAGTCAGATGGGTGAAGAGGCCACACGCTCAAATCTCATCTCCACCATTGCCCAGCAGTACTATTATCTGCAACTGCTCGACCTGGAGCTGGAAATCCTCACCGAGACAGACAGCCTCTGGAAGACCTCGCTGGAAACACAGCAGGCCTTATGGGAGAACGGTCAGGCCTTCTCTACCGCCGTTAACCAGCAGGAGTCGTCTTGGCTGAGCGTGAAAACACAGATTGTCGATACGCGCCGCAGCATTACTGCCACGGAGAACTCCCTCTGCCAGCTGCTCGCCATCACGCCCCAGCACATTGCACGCTCCAAATGGGGAACTTCCGTCCTGCACCACCTTGATAAAGTAAGGGAGAACGGAATGAACATGTTCGACACGCAGTTCCTCAAGATAGGCGTGTCTGCTGCGCTGCTCGAACAGCGGCCTGACGTCCGCATGGCCAACTTCGCCATGGAGGAAGCATTCTACAACACACAGGCAGCCCGATCCGCTTTCTTCCCGACCATCACATTAGGCGGCAGTGCCGGATGGACCAACTCGTCAGGTGTGGGCATCGTCAATCCGGGCAAGCTGCTCTTCAACATCATCGGTTCGCTGTCACAGCCCATCCTCGCCCGTGGCAAACTGAAGGGTAACCTGAAGATCCAGAAGCTCACAGAGGAGGACCAGCAGAAGAAGTACGTACAGACCATCATAGATGCCGGAAACGAAGTGAACGAGGCACTCGCCGACTGCCAGGCTGCCCACGAGAAATACGGCTACTTCCGCCGCCAGGTGGAAGTGCTCCAAGAAGCCTACGTCGGCACCCACGAACTGATGGACAACGGCAAGGCCAGCTATCTGGAGGTACTCACCGCCCAGGAGTCGCTGCTCTCTGCCCAGCTCAATGAGGCCACCAACATGTATGATGGTGCCCAGGCCCTCATTGCTCTCTACATCGCACTCGGAGGTGGTACGAAGTAAGGACACTACCTGGGTAAACCAGTAATCAGTATCAAGGCCGGAAGTCATGCACTTTCGGCCTTTTTTATACCAATAAATCTATGAATTTCTGCCGTTTCGTCAGCAATCAGGCGAAAAGTATGACGTTTTGCTTGATTTATATCAATTAAGTTACAAAAAGTAATCGTTTTCGTAAAAAAAGTTGACAAAATGTTTGCAGTTTTCAGTTTTTGCTATAACTTTGCAACCGAAATTAAGCAATCAACACAAATTTCTATTATAAAAACTTTTTAAAACAAGGCAAAAGATTATGAATGCAGCTAAAATCGTTGAAGATCTGAAACAGCGTTTCCCCAACGAGCCGGAGTACATCCAGGCCGTTAGTCAGGTTCTCCCCACCATTGAGGAAGAGTACAACAAGCACCCCGAGTTTGAGAAGGCCAACCTCATTGAGCGCCTTTGCATCCCCGATCGCGTTTGCGAGTTCCGCATCACCTGGGTTGACGACAAGGGTAACGTCCAGACAAACATGGGTTACCGTATCCAGCACAACAACGCCATTGGTCCGTACAAAGGCGGTTTGCGTTATCACAAGTCTGTGAACCTCGGTATCCTGAAGTTCCTCGCATTTGAGCAGACATTCAAGAACTCACTGACCACACTGCCTATGGGTGGTGCCAAGGGTGGTTCCGACTTCTCTCCCCGCGGCAAGAGCGACGCAGAGGTTATGCGTTTCTGCCAGGCCTTCATGAACGAGCTCTATCGTGTCATTGGTCCTGACGAGGACGTTCCCGCAGGTGACATCGGTGTAGGCGGACGTGAGGTAGGCTACCTCTTCGGTCAGTATAAGAAGCTCACCCACCAGTTCCAGGGCGTGCTGACAGGTAAGGGCATTCCCTTCGGCGGTTCACTCATCCGTCCCGAGGCTACCGGTTACGGCACGGTTTATTTCCTGACTTCAATGCTTGCTACCCGCAACATCGACATCAAGGGTAAGAAGGTGCTGATTTCCGGTTCTGGTAACGTGGCTCAGTATGCTACAGAGAAGTGCATCCAGCTGGGTGCCATTCCCTTGACACTTTCTGACTCTGACGGTTACATCTTCGACCCCGATGGTATCGACGCTGAGAAGCTGGCTTACGTGAAGGAGCTGAAAAACGTGGAGCGCGGACGTATCAAGGAGTATGCAGAGGAATATCCCAATGCAGTATATCACGCTGGCGAGCGTCCCTGGCACGAGAAGGCCGACATCGCCCTGCCTTGCGCTACCCAGAACGAGATTAACGGCGAGCAGGCTCAGGCTCTCATTGACAATGGTGTGATTGCCGTTGCTGAGGGTGCCAACATGCCTTCACTGCCCGAGGCCATCAAGATTTTCCAGGATGCCAAGATTCTGTATGCTCCTGGTAAAGCCAGCAACGCCGGTGGTGTGTCAGTATCCGGTCTTGAGATGTCGCAGAACTCTGAGCGTCTCTCTTGGACTGCCGAGGAGGTTGACAACTACCTGAAGCGCATCATGAACGACATTCACGAGAACTGCGTGAAGTATGGTACACAGCCCGACGGCTACATCAACTACGTGAAGGGTGCCAACGTTGCCGGCTTCATGAAGGTTGCAAGTGCCATGATGTCTCAGGGCATTGTATAAGCTCGGCGAAGCCAAGGTTATAGAATGATGTCTCAGGGCATTGTATAATACACTCAACACAAAACTAAACTAAGAAGAAGCCCCGTAGCAGTGATGCCACGGGGCTTTTACTTATCATTGCCCTTTGTACATTTTACCTGACCTTCAGTCTGTCGCCAACGCTGAGACTGTAGTCCGCCTTCAGATGATTCATCTTGTACAGTCGTTTCAGACGGATGCCGTAGTACTGCGCAATGGAGTACATCGACTCACCGGGCTGCACCACATGCGGGCGGTTCTTATACTCCTTGGGTGCCTTCCGGGCCTTCTTCTCCAGCCATACAATCTCGCCTTCCTGCAACTGGTCGTTCTTGTCGCGCTCATTGTAGCTGGCCAACTTACGGCGCGAAATACCTATTTCGTCTCCAATCTTACGGAACGTGTCACCGCGGCGGGCAAGAACATAGATGCGGTCGTTAAACGTATAGACATTAAGCGTGGAAGACGCTGACGGATGCGGTTCCACATGCGTGTGGTGGTGATGGGCAACCGCCGGCGCATCATATTCATAGAGTTTATAGACCTCGATAATGTCTATCAGACGGTCTGCATACTTCGGATTGGTGGCATAGCCAGCCGCCTTCAGTCCGCGGGCCCAGCCCTTGTAGTCGGTGAGCTTCAGCGAGAAGAGCGAACGGTAACGCTGTCCATTGACGAGGAAGCGCGAATGGTCCTCGTAGCTCTCACGCGCATTACGGTAGGAGCGGAAGCAGTCGTTATGCCGGTCGTCGTCCTTATAGACCGTCGGTCCCGTCCATCCGTTATGACACTTGATGCCGAAGTGGTTGTTACCTTCTCGAGCCAGTTCGCTCCGCCCTGCCCCACTCTCCAGCAGTCCCTGCGCCAACGTGATGCTGGCAGGGATGCCGTAGTTATTCATCTGTTCTATGGCTATGGGACTCCATTCGTCAATGTACTCCTGATACTGTGCATTCCACCGTGTCTGTGCGGTGACCGGCAGCACCGTAGCAAGAGCAAGCACGGCGACATATAGTTTCTTTCTTGTCATCATGATCATTTTTTGGTTTCCTTTCTGATACGAGCATACATCTGGTGGAAATATCCCTGCGGTATTTTCCTGGCGATGGCAGCATCAAGCACGTTCCGCGCCTCCTCGTAGCGTTTCAGCGAGAACAGCAATTCGGCATGCGCCAGAACGTAATCCGCATTCTGCGCATCAAGCCGCTCTGCCTGCTCCCAGTCATAGGCGGCCAGTTCCTGCTGTTTCAGTTCCTGCTCAATGCCAGCCCGGGTAGCATAGACCGCCGCACTGTCAGGAAACATCTCCACCATCAGGTTCATCTCCTCCAGCGCCTCCACCCGATGTCCCAGTTTCTGCTGCACATAGGCATGCCCCAGCCGCCCCTCAAAGTGCAGGGGCACGGCATGCAGCAGTTCCTCATAGTCGAAGAGAGCCTGGTCGTAGCGTTTCAGCTGCGTGTTGGTATATGCCCGGTAGAAGCGTGCAGCAGGGTTTTTGGCATTCTTTGCCAGCACCAGCGTGTATTCATCGGCAGCATACTCCCACTGTCCCAGTTCAATGTTGACTGCCGCCTTGCGCAGATGCAGGTCAGCGCTGTCAGGCGCAGCAGCTATCTGCCGGTTGAGCACAGCCAGCGAGTCACGCCACTGCTGGGTGTTCTGCCCGGCAGCAGGCACACAAAAAACGGTCATCAAAGACAACAATCCAATCATCTGCTGTTTCATGCTGCAAAGATAAGGATTATTATCTTTAATCACCGTTTTCCGACGGCACATTTCAAAAGCTTTACGCTTTTTTAATATAATCGACGATCCATGCGCCGACCTCCTTTGTGCCGTACTTCCCGCCGCCTTCCACCTGAATCTCCGGTGTGCGGACATTGGCATCGAGCGATGCATTGACGGCCTTACGTACCATGGCTCCTTCCTCTTTCAGGCCAAAGTGCTCCAGCAGCATGGCAGCCGACAAGATCTGCGCCAGCGGGTTGGCCAGGTTCTGCCCTGCAGCCTGCGGCCACGAGCCGTGCACGGGTTCGAACAGCGGTGTGTGCTCACCCAGCGACGACGACGGCTGCAGTCCCATAGAGCCGGTGATGCATGAGGTCTCGTCGGTCAGTATGTCGCCGAAGGTGTTCTCCGTCACGATGACGTCGAAGAACGTCGGTTCCGTCAGCACACGCATCGAGGCATTGTCAATGAACATGTAGTCCGTCTGCACCTCGGGGTACTGCGGTTCCATCTCCTTGGCTATCTGCCGCCACAAACGGCTCGACGCCAGCACGTTCGCCTTGTCCACCACCGTCAGGTGCTTGCGCCTGTTCATAGCCATCTCGAAGGCCACCTTCAGGATGCGCTCAATCTCCGGTCGCGTGTAGATGTCGGTATCGTATGCCTTGTCGTTGTCCTGGTACTTCTCGCCGAAGTACATGCCCCCCGTCAGTTCGCGCAGCACCACGAAGTCGGCACCCTTCAGCAGTTCGTCCTTCAGCGGACTCTTGTGCAGCAGGCAGTCGAAGGTAGCCACAGGACGCACGTTGGCAAACAGTCCCAGTTTCTTGCGCATGGCCAGCAGTCCCGTCTCCGGACGAATCTTCGCCGTCGGGTCGTTGTCATATTTCAGGGAGCCGACGGCCGCAAACAGCACCGCATCGGCCTTCATGCACACCTCGTGGGTAGCATCAGGATAGGGGTCGCCCACCTCCTCAATGGCGTGGGCACCGACGAGCGCCTCCTCGTAGTCAAACTCGTGGCCAAACTTCTGGGCGATGGCATCCATGACGGCTACACCCTGCTTCATAATCTCCGGACCTATACCGTCGCCCGGAAGAACGGCAATTCTTAGTTTCATAACTTATTGTATATTTTGATATTGTTCCTCAAAAATGTTCAGCATCTTGAACGTTGCCTTGATGGCAGCCTCCGTCTGGTCGGCATCGAGTCCGCGGGTACGGATGAGTTTTCCGTCGTTGTCCCAGGTGATGACCGTCTGCACCAGTGCATCGGTACGTCCGCCGGGGGGAATAGAGACCTGGTAGTTCGACAAGATGGGGAACGTGCGGCCAAGATATTTCTTGTAGATGTGGCGCAGCGCCTTCACGAAGGCGTCATACTGACCGTCACCCACCGCACTGTCCTCATACTGTTTCCCATTGATTTCCACCTTGACATTGGCACCGGGTCGCAGTCCGTAAGCCGTTGACACAACGTAGCTTATCAGCTTCACTTTATCCTCAGGTGCATCGTGTTTCAGCACGTCGCTGACAATGTACGGCAGATCGTCCTGCGTCACTATCTCCTTCTTGTCGCCCAGTTCGGTGATGCGCTGCGTCACACGTCGCGTCTGCTCGGGTGTCAGTTCCAGTCCCAGTTCCTCCAGGTTCTTGGCTATGTTGGCACGTCCGCTGGTCTTGCCCAGGGCATACTCGCGCTTGCGTCCGAAGCGTTCAGGTATCAGCGCGTTGTAATAGAGTTTGTCCTTCGTGTCACCGTCGGCATGCACACCAGCCACCTGCGTAAACACATGCTCGCCGACAATGGGTTGGTTGGGAGCCACGATGATGCCGCTGTAGCCCTCCACCATACGGCTGGCACGGTTCAGCTGGCTCTCGTTGATGCTCGTCTTTGCCTGGAACTGGTCCTTCAGGATGGCCTGTACCGAGGCCAGGGGCGCATTGCCACAGCGCTCCCCCAGCCCGTTCACGGTGACGTGCAGTCCCTTGGCACCGCTCAGCACGGCAGCCAGTGAGTTAGAGACGGCAAGGTCGTAGTCGTTGTGGGCATGAAAGTCAAAATGTGCCTGCGCATAACGCTTCATCATCTTGCGGAAGAACTCGATGACCTGCAGCGGGTTCATGATGCCCAACGTGTCGGGCAACATGAAGCGGCGGACGGGCGACGTCACCAGGCTGTCCATCAGCTGATAGACATACTCGGGCGAGTCCTTCATGCCGTTCGACCAGTCCTCCAGATAGAGGTTGACGGTCATGTCCTTCTGTGTGGCGTAGTCCACCTCCGCCTGAATGTCGGCAATGTGCTCCTCAGGCGTTTTGCCCAACTGCTGGGTGCAGTGCTTCAGCGAGCCCTTCGCCAGCAGGTTGATGACGCTACAGCCGCAGTCGGCTATCCAGTCAATGGAGGCATGGCTATCGACAAATCCCAAGACCTCCACCCGGTCCAACATGTTGTTCTGACGGGCATAGCGGCATATCATTGTCACCGCCTCCTTCTCGCCCTCCGACACCCTTGCCGATGCCACCTCGATGCGGTCAACGTTCAGGTCGCTCAGCAGCATACGGGCAATCACCAGTTTCTCGTGGGGCAGGAACGAGACGCCGTTTGTCTGCTCTCCGTCACGAAGCGTGGAGTCCATGATTTCTATAAAAGGAGACCCTCCTCCCTGCCCCTCCCTGTAATGGAGGGGAGCAGATACCTTACTTGTTTCTTCTTCCATATTCACTCATTCTTTCTTTCCCAAGCCTCCGTCTTTTCCTGGTTCTGCACCAAGAAGTCGATGTCGTCAAGTCCTTGCATCAGACAATGTTTCTTGTAGCCGTTGATGTCGAACGACTCGGTGCGTCCCGTCGCCTTGTTGGTCACCGTCTGACGGGGCAGATTGACCTCAACCTCCGTCTTCGGGTTCTGCCTGATGGTCATGAACAGTTCCTGCAGGAAGTCCTCGCTCACCTGTACGGGCAGCACGAAGTTGTTGAGTTCGTTGTTCTTGTGGATATCGGCAAAGAACGAGCTGATGACCACGCGGAATCCGTAGCCGGCGATGGCCCAGGCGGCATGTTCGCGGCTGCTGCCCGAGCCGAAGTTCTTGCCTGCCACGAGGATGCATCCCGTGTACGTCGGGTCGTTAAGCACAAAGTCCCTGATGGGCTGTCCGTCCTTGTCGTAACGCCAGTCGCGGAACAGGTTGTCGCCGAAGCCTTCCTTGTCGGTTGCCTTCAGGAAACGCGCAGGGATGATCTGGTCGGTATCTACGTTCTCCAACGGCAGGGGGACGCAGGTTGATGTGATGATATTGAATTTCTGTTTCATATTAGTTCACGTGGATCGGTTATTACTCCTGTTACGGCGGCTGCGGCAGCCACGAGCGGCGAGCAGAGAATGGTACGCGCACCCGGGCCCTGACGGCCTTCAAAGTTGCGGTTGCTTGTCGAGAGGCTGTACTTGCCGGCAGGCACCTTGTCGTCGTTCATGGCCAGACAGGCAGAGCAGCCGGGCTGACGAATCTCGAAGCCGGCAGCCTCCAACACCTTGTCGAGTCCCTCCTCGCGTATCTGACGGTCAACCGCCCACGAGCCGGGCACCAGCCATGCCACCACGCCGGCAGCCTTCTGCCGTCCCTTGACGATGGAGGCAAAGGCGCGGAAGTCCTCGATGCGTCCGTTGGTGCAGGCTCCCAGGAAGACGTAGTCAACGGGGTGTCCCAGGAGTTTCTGTCCGGGCTTGAACCCCATGTACTGCAGGGCACGGGACGCTCCCCCGTCCGAGGGTATCGCCTCCGTAATCCCTATTCCCATGCCGGGGTTCGTGCCGTAGGTGATGCGCGGCTCTATGTCGGCAGCGTCGAACGTCAGCTCCTTGTCGAACACGGCATCGTCGTCGCTCTTCAGCGTCCGCCAGTAGGCAACCGCCTTGTCCCAGTCGGCACCCTTCGGGGCGTACTCCCTACCCTTTATATAATTAAAGGTGGTCTCGTCGGGAGCCACGAAGCCACCGCGGGCACCCATCTCTATCGAGAGGTTGCAGAGCGTCAGCCGTCCCTCCATCGAGAGGTTGCGCACCACGTCGCCGCTGTACTCCACGAAGTAGCCCGTAGCACCGCTCGTGGTCAGCTTCGCCATCAGGTAGAGCGCCACGTCCTTCGCCGTCACACCCTTGCCCAACTGTCCGTTGATGTTGATACGCATGGACTTGGGCTTCTGCTGCAGGATGCACTGCGAGGCCATCACCATCTCCACCTCGCTGGTACCGATGCCGAAGGCCACAGCGCCCATCGCGCCGTGCGTCGAGGTGTGCGAGTCGCCGCAGACTATCGTCATGCCTGGCAGCGAGAGTCCTTTCTCGGGGCCTACCACATGGATGATGCCGTTGTCCTTCGACATCATGCCGTAGTGTGTCAGTCCGAACTCGCGGGCATTACGCTCCAGCGTGTCCACCTGCTTTCTCGATACAGGGTCTTCGATGGGTTTGTCCTGGTCGTGCGTCGGTGTGTTATGGTCGGGCATGCAGAATATCTGCTGCGGACGGAAACACTTCAGGCCGCGCTGGCGGAGGCCCTCGAACGCCTGTGGCGACGTCACCTCGTGACAGTACAGGCGGTCAATATACAACTGCGTGGGTCCGTCCTCCACCTGCTGCACCACGTGCCGGTCCCATATCTTGGAGAACAGACTCTCCCCCTGCCCCTCCCTGCGAGGGAGGGGATCTGTTACTCCATACTCATTTTTGCTTGCATCATTATTCATATTATCAGTCTTATAAAATCACACTTGAACATATTCTTCCCCTCCGTTCAGGGCGGGGTTAGGGGTGGGTATTCTATTTAAACTTATTGATACAGTCAATATATGCCTCGACCGATGCCGTCACGATGTCCGTATCGGCACCGAAGCCATAGTAGATGGAGCCGTCGTACTCCACCTGCATGTGCACCTTGCCCACGTCGTCCGACCCCTTCGAGATGGCCTGTATGGTAAACTCCTTCAGCGTCATCTGCTTCACGATGATTTTCTTCAGCGCCTTGATGGCAGCATCCACAGGACCGTTACCCGATGCAGCCGCCTCAAACTTCTGACTGGAGATGTCGAGCCCTATCGATGCCACGCTCTTCACGCCCTTGCCGGTAGTCACCTGCAGGAAGTCGAGCTTCACGGCATGCGCATCGGCCGAGTCGGCCCCTGCCAGCGCCAGGATGTCCGTATCGCTCACCTCGCGCTGGTCGGCGAGCTTCAGGAACTTCTCGTAGATTTTGTCCAGCTTCTCGTCGGTAATCTCCACGCCGTTGGCCTGCAGGCGGTGCTTCAGGGCAGCCCTGCCGCTGCGTGCCGTCAGTACGATGCTGTTGTCGTCGATGCCCACGTCCTTGGGGTCCATGATTTCGTACGTGTGTACATTCTTCAGCACGCCGTCCTGGTGTATGCCGCTGCTGTGGGCAAAGGCGTTGCGTCCCACGATGGCCTTGTTGGGCTGCACGGGCATGTTCATCAGGCTCGACACCATGCGGCTCGTGGGATAAATCTTCGTGGTGTTGATGTTCGTGTCGATGTCCAGTCCCTTGTGGCACTTCAGTATCATGGCTATCTCCTCGAGCGACGTGTTGCCGGCACGCTCACCGATGCCGTTGATGGTCACCTCCACCTGTCGGGCACCAGCCAGCACGCCGTTCAGCGTGTTCGCCGTCGCCATGCCGAGGTCGTTATGGCAGTGGGTCGAGACGATGGCCCTGTCGATGCCGTCCACATGCTCCATGAGGTACTTCACCTTGTCGTAGTACTCCTGTGGCAGACAGTAGCCCGTCGTGTCGGGAATGTTGACCACCGTGGCGCCCGCCTTGATGACGGCCTCCACCACGCGTGCCAGGTACTCGTTGTCGGTGCGCCCGGCATCTTCGCAGTAGAACTCCACGTCGTCCACGTAACGCTTGGCATACTTCGTGGCGGCAATGGCACGCTCGATGATTTCCTCGCGCGTACTGTTGAACTTGTACTTGATGTGCTCGTCGCTGGTGCCGATGCCCGTATGTATGCGCTTGTGCTTGGCATACTTCAGCGCCTCGGCGGCCACCTCGATGTCTTTCTCCACCGCACGTGTCAACGCACAGACCACGGGCCACGTCACGGCCTTCGAAATCTCAATCACACTGTTGAAGTCGCCCGGACTCGAAATGGGGAACCCGGCTTCAATCACATCGACGCCCAGCTGCTCCAGCGCCTTGGCCACCTGAATCTTCTCAACGGTGTTCAGCTGGCATCCGGGCACCTGTTCGCCGTCGCGCAGCGTCGTGTCGAAAATAAACAATCTGTCACTCATCTTTTTTTCGTTATGTCGTTATTACGTTATGTCGTTATTACGTTATTCCGTTATTCCGTCGTTTCGTCGTCATCAAAAGAAAAAGCCTTTCACACCCGGAAGTGAGAAAGGCTCTTTTTGAATTTCTTGATTAATTATTTCAACTTTAATCTACAAACACGCCCTATCACTTCCGGCCACTTTACGCAGTCGAATAATAATAATGCTGTTCAGTAGGTTCAGAAACTTCATTTTGTTACTGTTTTTTTATTTTCGGCTGCAAAATTATACTTTTTCCACGTAACAAACAAATATTTTGTAAGTTTTTTTGCAAAAATGTAATAATTCAAGTTTTGGGCGTCCTGGCTTTCTTACTTATATTAATAGGTGTGCTCTTCGGAAAGACAATGCTGTAGGCGCTGTCGAGCGCCTTGACATTGACCTTGCGCACGCCGATGCCCAGCACGACCGACACGATGGCACGCAGCAATTCGCGGTGCCTGCGCGGATAGCGCGAGGGCGGCGGCAGCTCTCTGCCCCACTCTGCCGAACGGCTGGACCTGATATACCAGCTGAAGGCCGACAACAAACTGAGCTTCCTGGCCTATAAGAACGAGCGTACCACGTTCGGGCTGAAGCGCATCTGGCTGGGCGTCGATTGCCTCAACCTCTTCGGCATCAACAACGTCAACTCCTACTACTGGGTTACCGACGTCAGCAACCAGCAGTATGCCGTGCCCAACTACCTGACAGGCCGCCTCATCAATGCCAAGGTGAGTGTGGAACTATAAAATATATCCATTATCATTTTGTGTTTTTCAAATTAATTTGTACCTTTGCAGGTGACAACGATGGTTCCCCATCGTCTCCTGTCATCAGGAAAGAAACACCGAACAGAAGGGGTTACACCGCCCGCTGTTAGAATGAACACCGCCCACTGTTAGTTCTAACAGCGGGCGGTGTTATAATGCACAGCGGCCGCTGTGTTCTCGTTTCCCCTACCCTTTCTCCCCGTTACCCCGGCAGTTTCTCCCTGTTTCCCCGGGGGTTTCTCCCAGAGAGACGGCACCTCTCTGCCAGTCTCTATTCTGCACAACGTCGGTTCTGCTGTGCACTATTTAAAATACAAGGCGAACTTGTAGCCAACGGTCAGGGTGAACACGCTGTTCTTGCTGTCCTTCACACCGGGGAAGCTGTTCGAGCCACTTGCCCTGTTCGGTCTTGTGGCCCGCCAGTTCGCTGGTGACGCTGAGGGCATTGAGCATGTCCAGCTTCTTCTCGCTGTCGGCGTTGGCCTCCTCGCTGTTCAGCAGATGCAGGTAGATGTTGTAGGCGTCGCGGAAGTGCATGTGACTATAGAGCGTGTCGGCTATTTTCTTGTTCTCGCTGAACGATGAAACGCCCGCTGCGGTCTGTCCCGGGGCATCCTGCCGGGCATCACGCCCCGTGCAGCCGGCGGTCAGCAGCACCGTTGCCATCAGTATGATAAAGATCTGGACTTGTCGCATAAGGTCTATGTTCAGTTAAAACTATGTGGATTTGGTTGCAAAGTAAAAACTTTTTATCAAAAAGCCATCAAAAAGAGGATTTTTTTACTTACCTTTGCAGCGCCAATTGGTTCACTTGCCAAAGAGTGATAAAAGGGAACCGGGTGAGAATCCCGGACAGTCCCGCTGCTGTAAGCCGCCCTTCACGGGTGCAAACACATGAAAGCCACTGTCGGACAAGTCCTTGACGGGAAGGCGTTTGCACCAGGCGACAAGTCAGAAGACCTGCCGTTGGCGTCATGGATTACGATGTCTCGAGGAAAGACACGTGACGAACAGGATATGATGAAAGTTACGAAACGACTCGCCGTAGCAGCACTGCTACTGTGCTGTATGGCAGCGCATGCATTCGCGCAGCACACCGCGCCCGGCTCACTGGACAGCATCCAGCAGGTGGGCGAGGTTATTGTGTGGGCCAAGCCAACCTACCGCGAGGTCATTCCCAGCCACGTCATGAAGGGGGAACAGCTGGAACGGCTCAGCACCCACTCCATAGCCGACGCGCTGCGCTACTTTGCAGGCGTGCAGCTGAAGGACTACGGAGGCGTGGGAGGCATCAAGACCGTCAATGTGCGCAGCATGGGCTCCAGCCACCTGGGCATCTTCTACGACGGCATACAGCTGGGCAATGCCCAGAACGGACAGGTGGATTTGGGACAGTTCTCGCTGGACAACGTCGAGGAACTGTCGCTCTACAACGGTCAGAAGAGTGCCATCTTCCAGCCTGCCAGCGAGTTTGCCCACGCAGGAGCCATCTACATACGCACCCGCCGTCCACGGTTTCAGGACGACGAGCGCAGCCACCTGAAATTCAAGCTGAAGTACGGTTCGAGCGACATGCTTCGCTTCTCGGCCCTGTGGGAACAGAAGCTGTCGCAGACGGTCAGCAGCAGCGTCGGTGCGGAGTTCCTGAACAGCAGCGGCAAGTACAAGTTCCGCTACGAGCGCTACAAGGCCGACGGCACCCTGGCCTACGACACCACAGCCACCCGGCAGAACGGCGACATCTGGGCCCTGCGTGCCGAGGGCAACCTCTACGGCATCATCGAACAGGGAAGCTGGAACTTCAAGGCTTACACCTACCACTCCGAGCGCGGCATCCCCGGAGCCATCGTCAACAACGTATGGCGGCGCGGCGAGCGTCAGGCCGACCACAACTCCTTTGCGCAGGCCTCGCTCATGAAGAGCATCGGCACCCGCTACACCACACGCCTGCTGGCCAAGTATGCCTACTACCAGACGCACTACGTCAACCGAGACCCCAACACCATGCTGGTGGACAACACCTACCGCCAGCAGGAGTTCTTCGTCTCCACCTCTCATGTCTATGAACTGCTCGACGGGTGGAGCGCGTCGGTTGCCTACGACTTCAAGTGGAACAAGCTGAATGCCGACATGCGGGGCTTTGCCTACCCGCACCGCTACGCCAACATGCTCTCCGTGGCCACTGCCTACAACCAACCGTGGCTGAACGTACAGGGCTCGCTGATGGCTGCCTGGGTGAAGGACCACACGCGTACGCTGGGCAACAAACCCCACACCGACGCACTCACACCTGCCGTCTTCGTCAACGTCTTCCCCTTCGGCAACCGCAGCTTCTCCGTCCGCGCCTATGCCAAGCGCAGCTTCCGCATGCCCACGTTCAACGACCTTTACTACACCGACATGGGCAATGCCTTGCTGACACCCGAGACGGCCCTGCAGTACAACGTGGGCTTTGTCTTCGAGAAGGACTGGCAGAAAGGCTTCCTGCGCCACTTCCGCTGGCAGACGGATGCCTACTACAACAGCGTCCACGACAAGATTGTGGCTTACCCCAAGGGACAGCAGTTCCGCTGGACAATGCTCAACCTGGGAAAGGTACACATCAAGGGCATCGACGTGGAGACCGAACTGGGCGTCACTCCCCTGCCCTCGCTCCCCGACCTGCTGCTCTTGGCACGGCTGCAATACACCTACCAGGACGCACGCGACGTGACCAACCCTGCCGACACCTACTACAACGACCAGATACCCTACATTCCCTGGCACAGCGGCTCGGCCATTCTCGGCCTCAGCTACCGCCAGTGGGACGTGAACTACAGTTTCATCTATGCCGGAAAACGCTACAACCAGCAGGAGAACATAGTCTATAACTACATGCCTGCGTGGTACACGAGCGACCTCTCGGTGGGCTACCGGCTACAGGGGAAGGGCTACGCGCTGCGGCTGATGCTGGAAGTCAATAACCTGCTCGACCAGCAGTACGACGTCATCCTGAACTACCCCATGCCGGGACGGAACTTCGCGGTTACGCTGACGATGGAGATGTGAGATTGGTTAGCGGTTAGAGGTTAGAGGTTAGCGGTTAGCGAAAATTGTAAAATTAATGAAATTGAAAAATAAATTGTACATTGTAAATTGTTAAATTGTAAATTGAAAAGGGATTGTAAATTTGAATGATAAATAGAAAGTTCACAGCCTTAGTGCTAACGTTAGTGGTAGCGTTGACGTTCAGCAGCTGTCGCGAAGACCACCTGATTGTCTATGCCGAAGACACGGACACCGGCAAGGAGGCCGTAACGGGCGGCGACATCGTCGGTATGTACGTGCTCAACGAGGGAAACATGGGCAGCAACAAGTGTACACTGGACTTCCTCGACTTGTCGGGCAACAGTCCTACCGTGCACTACTGGCGCAACATCTACAGCGAACGGAACCCGTCGGTGGTGAAGGAACTGGGCGACGTGGGCAACGATATACAGCTGTACGGCTCGCGCATGTGGATTGTCGTCAACTGCTCCGACAAGGTGGAGGTGGTACGTGCAGACAACTGCCAGCGCATCGGGCAGGTCAACATACCCAACTGCCGCAATGTGGTGTTCCACGACCGCTATGCCTACATCAGTTCCTACGTCGGCCCTGTCGATTTGCAGGCAGAGGCACAGATAGGCATGGTCTATCAGGTGGATACGCTTTCGCTGGAGATTGTCAATACGGTGCAGGTGGGCTACCAGCCCGAGGAGATGGCCGTCGTCGGCGACAGACTCTACGTAGCCAACAGCGGCGGATACATTGCCCCCGTCTATGACCACACGGTGAGCGTCGTGAACCTGAACACCTTCAGCGAGGAAAGGAAAATGGACGTGGGCGTCAACCTGCACCGCTGCCGTGCCGACAAGTACGACCAGCTGTGGGTGACGTCACGCGGCAACTACTGCGACCAGAATGCCCGCCTCTACTGGTTAGAGAAGGATGCGCACGGACAGATGCAGGTGGGCGGCTCACTGCCCCATGCCGTCAGCGACCTGTGCATCGTGGGCGACTCGCTCTACTTCTTCGGTTCCGAGTGGAACGAGGAGGCACAGCGCAACACCATCAGCTTCGGCATCGTCAATGTGCGCACCCACCAGCTGGTTGCCGACCGTCTGACAACAGCCCCCGAAGTGGCTGCCATGCGCATGCCCTACGGCATCATCGTCAACCCGCAGGACCGCGACTTCTACCTGATGGATGCCAAGAACTACGTGTCGAGCGGCGAACTGCTGCACTTCCTCTCTGACGGTACGTTTGACTGGAAAGTTACCACGGGCGACATACCGGCACACGCCGCGTTCGTCACCTCAAAAAATATTCCGCAGGGCGGTGGTGACACACCGGGCGGCGACGAGAACCGAAACTTGATTCTGGCCGTCGATGAATACGTGCCGGCACCGGGACAGTTTGTCAACAACCTGCCGGAGGCTACTGCCGACGACACCTGGGAGAGCATGCTGCGCAAGTGTACGGAACGCCTGGCAAACGGAGTCGGAAACCTGGTGACACTGGGCGGATGGGGCGGCTACCTGACCTTCCACTTCCAGCACCCGGTAGTCAACGCAGCTGGTCAGCGCGACTTTGCCATCTGGGGCAATACGTTTACAGGCAATTCGGAACCGGGCATCGTCATGGTCAGCACGGACGACAACCACAATGGCAAGCCTGACGACGAGTGGTACGAACTGAAAGGCAGCGAGTACACGAATGCCACGCACAACTATCAGCTGACCTACACCTACCGTCCCATGCAGGACATCCCGTGGGCGGACAACCAGGGGAACACAGGCGTTCTGCCCCGCAACGGATACCACGAGCAGGAATACTTCCCGCTGTGGCTCACCGGCAAGGGCACGCTGACCTTCAGCGGCTCACGGCTGCCGGACAATGCGACCGCTGCCGACGGCAGCTACACGCTGCATGCATTCGGCTACGGCTATGCCGACAACCTGCCCAACAGCAACCGCGAGGGATGCGCAATGGACATCGGATGGGCGGTGGACAACAGGGGCAACAGCGTCCGGCTGACACACATCGACTTCGTCCGCGTCTATAACGGCATGCACCAGGTATGCGGCAACCTGGGCGAGACATCAACGGAAATAAGCGGAGCAGAAGACCTGCACCCCCGACTGACAACAGCAAGTAATTCACCTTTATATTATTAACAAACAAAACAAAAAAAGAATGGAAACAAAAAAGATTCTATCAGCACTGCTGATGACTGCTGCTTTGACAGCATCGTTCACATCGTGTAGCAAGGACGACGACGCCCCCGCAACCGACCCCACGAAGACGGTAACCTTCGAGAAACAGACGCTCAACAGCGAGAAGTTCTGGTGCGGCGAGAAAAACGACAAAGGCTACGACAGCTGGGGAACCACCGTCTATCCCTGCACCTACACTGAGAACTTCGCCACCTTCAATACCACCTATGGCGTCAGCTACTGGATGGGCTATGCCATCTCGGCACGTACCGCCACGGGCTTCGTACCGGGACCTGGACTGACACCGACAGACACTCCCGACCAGTTCAACAACATTACCGGAAAGGCACACAGCGGCAACAACTTCTGCGTCGTGCAGACCTTCGGTGAGAGCATCGACATGGCTGGCGCCGGCGGCGTCAAAATCAAGGGCTTCTGGTACACCAACAGCAGCTACACCGTGGAAATCATCAAGAACGGCAATGCCTTTGCCAAGAAGTTCGGACCGACTGACTGGCTCGCATGCACCGTTGCCGGCGAACAGGCTGACGGTACCAAGAGAACCATTGCCATCAAGCTCGCAGAGAATGGCGACTACGTCAAGGAATGGAAATATGCCGACCTGAGCGCCCTGGGCAAGGTGACCAAGCTGACCTTCGCCTTCACCGGTTCCGACAGTGGCGAATATGGCCTGAACACTCCGGCTTATATGTGCATCGACGATATTGAGTGTGAATAATAATATAAGTACACAACTTCCATGAAGCAGAGAAACATCACCCTCATGGGGCTGATACTTTCCGCTACACTCTCCTTGGCGCAGTCCAAGTTTATTCAGGCTGTTGACGAATATGTCCCGGCACCGGGGCAGTTCGTCAACACGATGCCTGAGGCTACCACCGACGACACCCCTGCCACGATGGCACAGAAATGCACCGAGGCATTGGCCAACGGCAACGGCGGCTTGATTACCCTGGGGGCGTGGGGTGGCTACGTGACGTTCCACTTCGACCATCCCGTGGTGAATGTGGCTGGCCAGCGCGACTTTGTCGTGTGGGGCAATGCCTTTGTCAATAATGCCGAGCCCGCCATCGTCATGGTGGCCGTCGATGACAACGGGAACCATCTGCCCGACGACGAGTGGTACGAGCTGAAAGGCTCTGAATATCAGAACACACAGACCATTCACAACTACCAGCTCACCTATGCCTACGATGCCCTGAAGGATGTCCAGTGGACCGACAACCAGGGAGGCTCCGGCAGCGTGCCACGCAACGGTTTCCACAAGCAGGAATACTTCCCGCTGTGGCTCACTGGCAAGGGGACGCTGACCTTCAGCGGCTCACGGCTGCCCGACAATGCCGTCAAGAACGGCAACACCTACCTGCTGCCTGCCTACGACTACGGCTATGCCGACAACCACCCCAACAGCAACCGCGAGGGGTGCGCGCTGGACATTGACTGGGCGGTTGACGCGCAAGGCACTCCGGTAACGCTTGACCACGTTGACTTCATACGCTGCTACAATGCCGTGAACCAGGTGTGCGGCACCATCGGCGAGACATCGACGGAAATAAGCGGAGCAGAAGACCTGCACCCCGAGGCAACAGGCATCGGTCTTGTCACCGCATCGCCCGACACGCAACCATCAGGCTATTACAGTCTTGACGGCCGCAAACTGTCTGCTCCGCAGCAGGGCGTGAACATCGTCAGGATGAAGAACGGCACCGTCCGTAAAGTGAAGATGTGACGCTGACACTGCGTCTATTTATTTTGCATTTCACACACTTATTCGTACCTCGCATCATCAATTGGTTCACTCTTAGCGAGTGATTAAAAGGGAAACAGGTGAGAATCCTGTACTGTCCCGCAGCTGTAAGCCTCCTTTATGGGGTGCAAACACTCGAAAGCCACTGTCCTACCTGACGGGAAGGCGTTTGCACCAGGAGGCAAGTCAGAAGACCTGCCGTTGAGATTATGAATACCCTGAGGCCTCGAGGAAGGCCCTTGGTAACAATGCGCTGCGAAGCATGTATTTTTTAATAGTAGTATCTGCGTGTACTGGTGTCGCCGCCGGCGGCATTGCTGTGCATGCTATATTGCTGCAAAGTACAGACGGACAACAGATAAACATTTATTCTATAACACATTAAACATTATGATTATGAAACAACAAACATTCAGACGACAACTGTGGTTACAGCTTCTGATGTTGCTCATCCCCTTAGGGGCATGGGCACAGACAACAAGGGAAGTCAACCAACCACAGTTCGGAAAACAAGTGATTGAAGTCGCGAGCGACGAGGTCATCACGTTTTACGACCCTTGGGGAACGGCGGACATTGACGACCAGAACTCCTACAATGCCCAGTCGCTTACTGTATTCAAACCAGCTGAAGCTGGCATGTCTGTACAGATTACATTCGAGAAAATCGACTTGTACCAGTACAGTCAAAGCTTTTTCCTCTACATCAACCTGTATGACGGTATCGCTGATGCAGGCAACTCTTTCACGTGGGCAACGACCGCAAACGACGTGACGTCCTCATCTACATTGTCAGGCCTTACAGGCACGCTGCTTGCAGAGAAAATCAACAACGGCAACAAACCCACTTTGCCCGCCGTATATACTTCTGGAACGGCTGATGGTGCATTATCAGTAGGTTTCATGCATCGCAACTCGAACGAATGTGAGGGTTGGGTAGCCAAAGTGAAAGTTGTCAAACTCGAGGACATGACCGTCACGGGTGCTGGCAGCAACTATGAGGGTATCAGCACGGAACTGACTTCCAAGCAGAACGTGCCCCTGGCTAATGCCTACGTGACGGCTACGGGTGTGATGAACCCCGACAACGTGACGGGCATATACTTTACCATGACCAAGAATGATGGCGTGGTTGACCCCACGGCCCTGAAGCTGTTCAAGGGCGACAAACAGGAATCAGCTACAGTCGAGGCCGACGGCGATAACTTTAAATTCGTCATGAACGAGGCTCCCGCAGAAGGAACCACGACGTTCACCATCAAGGGCGACTTCCTCGGCACGGCTGCCATAGACGCTAAAGTACAGGTGGACATCACAAAGATTACTACTGCTACCTTAACAGAGGGCATCACACCGTTCACGGATGGCATATCCGTCGTGATTACCAATCCCGCTCTGGTCTTCATGACTGCTACGCCGCAGACCATTACCGTAGGCGAGACACCCCTGCAGTTCTACGACGAGGGCGGTAAGGATGGCGGCATCGTCTCCAAGACCAACGGTCAGGTGACGTTCCTCTCAGGTGTGGAAGGAAAGAAGGTAATGGTGGACTTCACCAAGAACGAAATCTGGCATGGTTCGTTATACAACCAAGAGCTGCGCATCTACAACGGCACGGAAGTGAACGAGGCAAACCGCATCAAGACCTTACAAAAGGGTGAGACGGGCATTGTTCGTTCCACAGCTGAAGACGGTTCCCTGACCGTAGTGCTCTTCAGCGACGCCAGCAACGATGTGGCAGCCAATGGTTTCGAGGCGACTGTCAGCCTCTTCACTCCGCAGGCTATGGACTTCAACGGTGCGCCAGTCGTTGCGGTGGTTGAAGCGACACAGACCGTGGCAGGTGGCGATACCAATCAGGAGATGATTACCGTCAACGTCAAGGCGCTGAATACGGAGCCTGCCATGCAGGTGACGAAGATGACATGCTCTACTGGCGAGAAATACCAGCTCGTCACGAAGGCAAGCCTCTACTTCGGCACGACGAAGGTAGGTGAGACCACGCCCGCAGCTTCAGAGTTCACCATCACGCTTGATAATGCTCAGCCATTGGTGGAGGGTGACAACATCTTTACCCTGAAGTACGACATCAGCGACGAGGCTGTCAACAATGAGGAAATCATTGCTGCTGCTGTCAGCGTCACCGCCATCGTCAACGGAAGCGAAATGACGCAGGCTGTAGAAGAGAATGCTCCGGAGGCTACACCTACGGTAAAGAACATCGTACTCAGTCATGCCGACCAGGGTACCGTGACCAAGACCGTCAACGGCACATTGGCATTCGAGACGAAGCCAACAAGCGAATACTCCACCAAGTATGAAGCTGGTACTGACACGCGTACGAACATCTTCGTGCCGAAGCATGAAGGGATGGTTTGTCAGATAGACTTCAGTTCGTTTGCTGTCTATTATGCAAGCTCCACTTATGGCACACGTGCTAAGTTTGAAATCTATGCCGGACAGGGAACAACGGGTACCAAACTTTGGGAACTGAACGACAATGCACAGCAGAACGTCGGTCCTGGAACCATCATCCGTTCTACTGCAGAAGACGGTGCACTGACTGTTGTGTTCAATCCGAATACATCCTCTTCTTATTATACACTCGACGGTTTCAAGGCCACCGTCAGCGAATATCTGTCAAAGGATATGGAGGTTGCCGCTATCGAGACCACGCAGGCCAGCACGGCCGATGCCTCCATCGGTGCTGCTGACCAGGAACTGCTCACCGTCAACATGAAGACCGAGGGCAACCTCAACCCGCTCCAGATGAGCAGCATGACGCTGAACCTGAAGGGTACTGAGGCGAACATCACCAAAGTCAGCGTATGGCAGGGTGACAACAAACTCGGTGAGGCAGAGTCTGCCGAAGAGGTGGAAGTAACGTTCACCGAGGCCGTAACACTCGCTGAGGGTGACAACCTGTTTGTGGTGAAGGCTGACGTCAACGGTAATGCCGAAGAAAACTCGACCATCGATGCTAAGGTGGTTTCAGTAAAGATTGCCGACAATGATGTAGCAACTGAGAATGCAGACCCAGAGGGTTCACGCACGCTGAAGAATCAGATTCTTATGACTGCTGGCAGTCACGGTACAATCAGTCTTGATTTGGGTCAGACAACAAACCTTTATGACGATGGTGGTGCTGAGGGCGACGGTGCTGATGGCGTGGAAGCTACAGTAACCTTCCAGCCTACTGGCGATGCCACAAGCCTGAAGCTCACCAATCTGGGCATCAGCTTCAGCTATACGGCTCACCTCTACATCTACGAGGGTACTGAGGTCAACGACGAAAAGAAACTCTACGACCTGAGCGGCTCGTCAGCTAAGTTCGACCCCTTCATCGTCGATGGTCCAGTTACCATCAAGTACGTGGGCAAGGGCAGCTACACTAAGCCGAACTTCGGCATCACCGTTGAGGGTTATAAAAAGAGTGACGTTCAGATTACTGCCGTCACAACCGAGGACATCTCCGTCAACGAGGTGCTGAAGGGTCAGACCGACACGAAGATGCTGAAAGTCATGGTCGAGGCAAAGGGTGAACTCACTCCTGCCACCATCACCGCCTTCAACATTACGGGCACCGATGGCGAGGCTGTCGAGGCTACACACATCTACACCACCGGCACCACGACGACCTTCTCTGCCAATGAGACGTTCAGCGGTACTTATAGCATCACCAACAGCGGTACCTACTACTTCTGGCTCACTTACGATGTGAAGGCAGATGCAGAAGTTGGTCAGACAGCTACAGCTACAGTTACCAGTGTGGTGGTCAACGAAAATACCATTAACGTTACTGAGCCTGCCACCGCTACCATTACCGTAGCCAGCGGTAAGCATGGTACCTACACCGTGGGTGCTACTGGTGCCGACTATACCACCATCCAGCAGGCTATCGACGACTTCGGCTCATTAGGCATAGATGGCCCTGTCACCCTGAAGATCAAAGCTGGTGAGTACAACGAAAAGGTACGCGTACCATATATTAAAGGTATGGGCAACGTGAACACCCTCACCATCGAGAGTGAGAGCGGCGAGCGCGACGTGAAGATTTATCACAACAACTACACCACTGGCGGCTACAGCGACGACCAGCACAAGAAGGACTACGGTGTGGTGACGCTCTACGAGGCCAACTACGTGACGCTGAAGAACCTCGAAATCTACACCATCGACAAGGCCTACAAGGCTGTGGTGATGGTGAAGGACGAGAGCCGTCATGCAACTATCGACAACTGCTATCTGCATGCTCCTATCTGCACGGCCAGCAGCGGTGAAGACGTAGTGCTTGTGGGACACACCATCATCGATGAGGAGAACCGCAACAACGACTACCTCACCGTGAAGAACTGTCTGCTCGAAGGCGGAAAGATGGGCGTCTCGATGGGTGGAACAAGCTATGTGTCACTGCCCAAGGAAGTGGGCGGTATCATCGAGGGCAACACCTTCAAGAACAACGGCACCAAAGCTATCTACGTGATGGACGAGTTGGGCGTAAAGATTCGCAACAATATCATCACTATTGAGTCTGATAAGACCACAAATATTAGCGTTGGTATCCTCGACATGCAGCTACGCGACGAGTACGACGAAGCTACAGAGATTACCGGCAACATCTTCAACGTGGCTCCCACCAGTCAGGCTACCGCAATATACATTCGTCAGGTAGATGCCAAGGCCGAAGCTCCGATGGTTATAGCCAACAATGTAGTAAATATGACTGCACTCAACGGCTCATACCATGTATTCGCCTTTAACGGTTCTAACAGTGGCACGAAGGTGAAGAACGTTAACGTGGCCAATAACACGTTCCGCATGACCGGCACAACAGGTGGAACCATATTCTGGACGAACTACAAGCTTGCTGATGGCTACGGTGTAGGTATCAACGTGGTGAACAACATCATCCAGAATGAGACCAACGGCTATGCCGTGAACCTCTACAATGACGCAAACTTAGGTAAGATTAACTTTGCTAACAACGTGATGTACACCGCAGGCGAGACGTTCTTCCGTGCCGGTAGTGATACCAATGGAGACTTTGGTGCCTTTGTTACTGCTACTGGTGCCACAGACTGCATTAACAAACAAGTGAATTTCTTAAGCGAAGACGTTCTGGAACCTGCTGACGACCTCGACGGCGACCTGCTCACGGCACAGGCACTGAGCTACGTCACCACCGACGTTACCGGCAAGGAGCGTCCCACGGAGGACATCACCATCGGTGCCTACGAGTACGACCCCGACCAGACACGCGTGCCTGTCGTAGCTGAGGATTACCCGAAAGCTGCCGCTACAGCGTTCAACGAAGCACAGGTGGCTGTCAAGGCCGACATGAACGGACGTGCTTACGTACTCATCCTGCCTGCTGCTGACGAAGCTCCCAATGCCGAGACCGTGAAGACCGACGGACTGACCGTCACACTCACCAAGGACACCGAGGCCACGCTGAAGGTCAGCAATCTGCAGGAATCAACGGAGTACGTGACCTACGTCCTCGTAGAGAGTGCCCGTGGCAATGCCACCGACGTATTGGCTACCGCAGCATTCACCACGCCCATGGAGCCCATTGAACTGATGGCCGTATGCACCGAGCCCGTCACCACCGTTGCCAGTGGCACCCAGACCGCGCTGAAGGTGATGGTAGCCAGTGGACTAGCACCCTTCACCGTCACCTGGACCGACAGCAAGCACCAGCCTGTGGGCGAGCCTGTCAATACCGACGTGCTGGGCGAGGAGATTCTGCAAAGCATCACACCCACACAGTCGGGCGACTACTATGTCATCGTCACCGATGCACAGAACTACGAGGCCACCGACACCTGCCGCATCGTCGTTACCGGCGAGGCACTGGTTGCCGACTTCGAGAACCTCTATCTGGAAGAAAACAGCCATTGGAACGGTCCCGACACCAAGGGCGACATTGAGGAAGGCCTCTATGGCGATCAGCAGTACCAGGGTTCGTTCCTGAGCGGCAGCTATGCCTTTGCCAACAACTACAGCATCAACTGGGCTTCCTGGTCGGGCTTCAGCTACGCTAACAGCACGGCCACCAGCTTTGTCTCCTACACCACCGACCAGTGGAATAACGTCGTAGGTGGCGGCAACGGCGGTTCACAGAACTATGCCGTGTTCTTCGAGGACAGCTCTGCACCCATGACCGTCACAGTACTCAACAACCCCGACGGCACCGAGCTTAGCGGTTTCTACATCACCAATGCAGCGTGGACTGTTGATGCCATTCTCAACGGCGACGGACAGACAGGCGAGAAAGATGCCGACGGCAACAGCGTCAGCGGAGACGTTGGCTTCCGTCATGGCGACTTCTTCAAGCTGACCATCACGGCCGACAACGATGAGGAGGTGGAGTTCTATCTCGCTGACTACCGTGGCGAAGAGGCTGACCACTACTACGTCAAAGACTGGCAGTGGGTTGACCTGAGCACGCTCGGTACCGTGAAGGAGCTCACCTTCAGTCTGAAGAGCTCACGCAAGAACAGCTGGGGATACACCACCCCACTCTACTTCTGCATGGACGACTTCAACGGCACGGCTCCCGTTCCTTCTGCCATCACTAGACCCACCACGGATGAGAAGACAGACATTGAGGGCTACTACGACCTCAACGGCCGCCGTATCGTCGCTCCGCAGCAGGGTGTGAACATCGTGAAGATGAAGAACGGAGCAACCCGGAAAGTAATCATGAAATAACACAAATAACACTGAAAGAAGAAAGGAGTCGGCATCGCGAGGTGCCGACTCCTTTTCGTTTTGTCATTCGTATTCATTACTTGTATTCATAGAGTTTTATGTGGAGTATCTTCCAGTCTCCGACGCTGATGCGGGCATGCCGCCCCTGGTGACTCTGGTCGCCGTTGTGACGACGCAGATACTGCATCACGCCCTGCTGACTGACCGTTACCTCATCAACGGAAAGAAGCCCAAGGCGCGTGCCTGAGAACGGGGTTAAGGCAGTTGACGACTGACCGCCAGCCTCTGCGAAGCCATCTTCACCCAGTTTGACCTGCTGCTCCTGCTGCTTCTCACGGCGTGTCTTGAAGTCAACAACCACACCGCTGCCTGCCAACAGGTAGTCGAACTTCCCCAAACGGACAAGCATAGCACCGCCTTCGGGCCATACTGAACCATCGGTAGCCCGGGCATCCCAGGGCAGCGTGAAATAATGGCGACAGGTCATCACCACACCATCATCGTCGATGACACGCTCCCTATCCTCCTGGTCGAAAAGCAGTCCCCAGGAATTCTGGTATGTCAAATAGGAAAGCTGATTCAGCAGACCATACGCCTGAGTCACCGACTCCGTATCGCGTGCCGGTGCCTCGTCGATGGCAAAGGGAGAGAAGCCAAGCGCCTGATGCTCGCCAAACACATAGAGGGCACGTACACCGCTGTTCGCGCAGCAACGGCTCTCGGGAATGAAAAGACGGTTCTTGACCTTGCCACCGTCCTGCGGTCTTAAAGGCATCGCATATTGCGCTGCCCACGACTTGAAGCCCGTATCGTAGATGTCAGGCGCCAGGATGTCGATGTCGGGAGCCCCCGTCTTCCAGATGTCAGCAAGATGAGCCAGCGGACCGGCTGACGGGTAGTCGCCCGGCTTGCGTCCCCGACTGTTCATCGCAGCATTCACGTAGAGCGGCATGTCGTGAACCTGTCGGGCTGCCTGTGCCAGATGCTCCACATAGCAGGCATAGTGCCAGGCCATGAATTTCTCGTCGGCAAAGGCATCGTTCCCGAACACCTCCGCCCATGTACCTTGCCGGGCAATGCCCAGCGCCTTAAGCAACTTACGGGGCACGGGTTGGCAATAGGCTTTTTCAGCCAGTGGCGAGTGGTCGCGTGCCGACTCTAACATACCTATTTCGTTCTCTATCTGCATCATGATGACCACCTCGCGTTGCGGGTCTTTCTCGGCTATATGCCGCATCAGGGTCGTGAAAGCCCTCAAGTCGGACTGCAACACATTGCTGCTGAAACACGAGGCAATCTCCAGCGGTTTCCCATTGGCGGTCATAGCACGGGGGAAACGCCTCACATCACATTTGAACCAGGCAGGCGCATAGCACGACATGGAGTTTTTCCAGGCACCAAACCAGAGTGGAACAATCCTCAGCCCTTGCTGACGCGCCACGTCGATGGTGCTGTCAACGAGGGTAAAATCAAACTTACCCTCTTCAGGTTCAAGAAACTCCCAATAGACAGGCACAAGAACCGTGTTCAGCCCCAGCGCCTTCATGCGTGGCAGAACCTCTTGGATGTCGGTTACTGACGTTGCGGCAGAGTTGCTCAGTTCGCCGCCCAGGATGGGTGTCTGCGCCATTGTTTCCGTGAAACCTGCTACTATCAGGTAAACTAAAAGGACGATTTTTCTCATTTTACTTCAACTTAACTGATGGACTGCAAATATACGAATAAAAATCGAACAAATAAGACTTTACAGCGAAAAATGTCCCGAGGAGTCCAAAAAAGCAGGCTGGATAGCACACGAAAAGAGGGGTGCCCGCAAACGGACACCCCTCTCCTATTTGGGATTTGATAACGATTCTTGTTTAGAAGAACAGGTAGCGGTTGTCAACCACGTCGGCCTTCAGGTAGAGCTCCTGCATGAAGCGGCTGGCAGCCTGCATGGCACGCTGCTTGAGCTCCTGCTCAGCGGTCTTGGCGTCGAACTGTGCACCCTCGCGGTTGCCCTTCTTAACAACCTGTACCATGTAGGCACCGGCATTACCCTTGATAATCTTGGTATTGAACTTGCCTGCCTGGGTAGCAGCAACGGCACCGCTGATGGCGGGCTCACTGGCACCGGTAGCCTGTACGAAGACGGGGGCAGAGAAGGTAACCTGGGGAACGTCAGTCAGCGTAGCGCCCTTCTGCTGGGCTGCCTGGATGCTGGTAACGCCGTTGAGCTTGGCTGCAAGCATGTCGTACTTCTTGTCGCGGATGACCTCGGTCTTCACCTGCTCCTTGGCAGCATCGAACGAGCGATAGCCAACGGGGTTGATACCGGTGAGGGCTACGACGAGCAGCTGGTCGTTGTTGCCGCACTCGTAGAGCTGTGACACGTTGCCGGGCTTGGCACCGAAGGTCCAGCGGAGGGCTTCGTTGGTGTTACGGATGCCGGCAATGCCGTGCTCAGTGCTGGTGATGTCAGGACGGTCGAACAACTTGAAGCCGAACTTCTCGGCGTTCTTCTCGATTTCCTCGACAGTCTGGTTCTCGCTGACAAACTGGCTGAACTTGTTGTATGCCTCGTTGTAAGTATTCTTCGAGAAATCAATGGTGTGCTTCACAACGGCAACGTCGTACTTTGTGGTCATGGCCTTGCGGTTGGTGACCTGAAGGATGAGGTTACCCTGTGTGAGCTCGAGGTTCTTGAGTTCGTTGACGCCAAGGTTGTTCAGCGTGCTCAGCAAGAGCTTGGAATCAGCGTCAAGAGACGTGCTGCGCTCGTACATGGCAGAGGTAAGCCACGTCTTTGCACCAGGTTGGCCATACTTGACGGCGAGGGTGTCGAAGTTGGCACCTGCCTGCAGGGCCTTATAGATACTGTCGGCCTTGGCACGTGCACCCTCAACGGTAGCATCGACAACCTGAATCTGACGATACTCTATGGAGTCAGGAAGCTGGGTCTTGTTGATGAGCTTCATCACGTTGAGCGTATTGTCGTAAACGCTCTCAAACGGAGCAACCACCTCACCGACGCTAATGGAGTCGAGCTTGGCGGCGATGTCCTGCGGGAAAGCGTTACGCGTTGCAGCGATACCGGAATAGGCAATCTGTGACTGTGCCTTGCGGACAACCTCTGCGGGTGCGGCTCCCTCCTGCAGGCTCTTTGCTGCCTCCTGCATGGTCTTCATGAGGGCGGTGCGGTCAGCCTGTGAAGCAACAACCTTGTAAGTCACGTACTTGATGTTACGGCTCTCGATATACTGGCGGAACTCTTCCTTGTGGGCATCGTAGAATGCCTTGAGGTCAGCGTCCTCTAACTTCACGTCGTTATCATTGATGCTGCTGTAAGCCAGCGAAGCCAGCTTTACCTCACTCTCCACGTTCTGACCCTCGAAAGCCATCTTGGCTGATACGGGGTTGGAGAACAGACAGTGAGAGAGCAGTGCCTGGTACTTCATGGCGAGGGTCTGCTCACGGAGCGTCTTCTCGATGAAGAGCCAGTAGTTGTTGATGCGCTGGTACTGCTCGGCCAGACTGGGGTCAGCCATAGCCTTCTTGAGTTCGTCCTGGAACTTGGTGAGCAGCGAGAGGTCGAAGCGACCAGTCTGCTGGTTCACGAAGGGCGACTGCATCAGAATGGGGTTGGTACCCTCACGCAGAATGTCCTGAAGCTCCTTGTCGGTAACGGCAAGTCCTAACTTCTTGGCCTCGGCCTCAATCAGCTTGTTGTTGACATACGAGTTCCATACCTGGTCGCGGAGCTGGTTCTGCTCCTCTTCCGACAGGTTGTCACGTCCTTGTGTCATCTTGATGACGTCCGTGTACTCTTCAACGAGTTGCTGGAAATCCTGGATAGACACTTTCTCTCCTAACACTTCACCCACCTGCTGACGCTTCTGGCCCTCGAAATACTCGCAACCTTTGAACATGTCGCCAGCGATGAATGCAAAGAGGCCTAATGCGACGATAATGATGAGCGTCACGCCTCTCTTTCTAATACTTCCTAATGCTGCCATTTCTTAGTTTTTTATTGTTTTTATTTTTGTTCTTTCAATTTTAGCGCACAAAATTACACATTTTATCTCAAAAAGAGGAAAAAAAGTGAATTTTTTTGACTTATTCGGTGATTTTAAGCCTTACAAGCTCGATTTTCGTCATCGTATTCTTCACAATTTTGAATTCAAAGTGTCCAATCTTCACCACTTCGTTGAGTTTCGGGAAACTCTGATATTCGTGCAGGATGAGTCCACCAATAGTCATGTACTCGTCGCTCTCGGGCAGGTCGAGGCCGAACATCTCGTTGACCTTCTCAATCTCCAGTCGGGCGGACAGTACATACTCGCCATTCTCCAGCTGCTTAGCCACGTAACGGGAGGTGTCGTGCTCGTCCTCGATGTCGCCGAAAATCTCCTCCACGATGTCTTCGAGGGAGACCAAACCGCTGGTGCCACCGAACTCATCGACAACAATGGCCAGTGACTTCTTCTGCTGCAGGAAGATGTGCATGAGCTTACGGGCTGCCATCGTCTCGGGGACGAAGGGCAGCGTGCGAATATTCAGTTCCTCCACTTTCGGCGGGAGCTGGAACATGTCCGACGAATGAATGTAGCCCACCACATGATCGATATCCTCCTTATAGACAATAAGTTTAGAGTATCCGCTCTCGATGAAGCGGCTCTTGATTTCCTCAACCGACGTGTCCTCGATGTCGATGGCCTCTATCTCTGTACGGGGTATCATGCAGTCGCGCACCTTGGTATCGGAGAAGTCAAGGGCATTGTGGAATATCTTGACCTCCTCATCCAGCTGGTTCTCGTCAGTGGCATGGTCGATGCTGCTCTGTACGAGGTAGTCGAGGTCAACCTTGCTGAAGGCCCTGTCCTCGGCATCCTTCAGCATGCGGACACCGAAGACGCGCAGAATGATGCGCGACAGGAAGGTGGCAAAGCGCGATATGGGATAGAGCAGGACGTAGCACACGAAGGCGGGCACGGCGAAGAACGTCAGAAGCGTGTTGGCATTGTTCTTGAAGATGCTCTTGGGCAGGAACTCGCCGGTAAAGAGCACGACAATGGTAGAGGCAATGGTGTCGGCTGCCACCCGCAGTCCGTCGGGCAACGCACCGAAGAGAAGGGTGTCGAAGATGTTGGCAAAGAGGATGCCGTAGATGACGAGGGCGATGTTATTGCCCACCAGCATGGTGCTGACAAAGGTGTTGGGATGGTGGTAGAAGAAGGCGATGGCCCGCTGAGCTATGCCGTTCTTCTCGCGGTCCATCTCGGCACGCAATCGGTTGCTGGAGACAAAGGCTATCTCCATTCCCGAGAAGAAGGCAGAAAAAATCATCGTTACCAATAGCCCCACCAACTGGGGCGCGAGTGCTGCTATCTGTTCCATCATGGCGTAGTGGCTGGTTTGGGTGAAGCAGCACGCGGAGCGGCAGGCTGGCGTAACGGCGGTGCGGGCTTGGTGGTATCGGCTGGCTCGGTGGGGTTCTTCTCTTCCTCGCCCATCATGTCGTCTGGCATGAAAGAGCCTTTCGAGTTGGACACAAAGTAATGTGTCATTTGCTCATCGCTACGGAAATAGGTTCCCTGCATGGTACGCTCAGGTGTTACCACACGGGAGAAGACATTGGAATAGAACTCGTGGCGGATGCCGTCCCAGAACAGCTCCTCGCTGTTGAAGCGCAGGCCGTTGACATTACGTATATACACTCGTCCACGTAGTTCCCATAGCTTCAGCTGATCGTAGTACCACGCTGTATCAGCCTGAATATAGCCCTCGATATGGAACTGCTCGTCGAACTTTTCCATGAAGATACCACGCTCAAAGGTCCACCTGGTCGGCTGTTTCACGGTGTTCACGTCCCACCGTTCCGTCACAATGCGGTACTTGATGACACCAGAGTCAGATATCAGTGTGTTCACCCCGTAGCTGGTCATCATCGACGCAGAATCGCGTTCATTGACGGCAGGAGCAGTATGCTCCACGCGTTCACTACAGGCAGCAAGACAAATGAGAAACGAGAAATGAGAAATGAGTAATGTCATACGATGCAAAACCCATTTTTCATATATCCATTTCAATTCTGCATTTCCCATTTCGTTAGTCAACTTTCCACTTGGCAAACCAGCGTTCGTTGAACGTCAGGCCCAGTGTGAGGCGGAACGTGTTCTCGGTGACAAAGTCCTTGGCAGAGGCATGTACCCATTGTGCCGTGACGTTAAGTGTTGAACGGTTGTTCCAAGTATTGATGATGGGAATGGCAAAGCCAGCACTCAGCGTCAACTCCTTGGGTCCATCGTGCGTACCTATTTTATAATAAGGAGTGGCGTAAGAGATGCCTGCACGATAGTGGACACGCTTGAAGAACTTACGCGTCATCGGGTTGGGACTGGGCAGCCAGTCAACACCGACGGCTATCTTGTGACGATTCCTCAGCAAGCCGGAAGTAAGTTCGTAACTCGTCTTTTCCCCACCCTTCCTAATGGCTGGATAGTCGACGTTGCCCCAGTTCTGCAGACTGTAGTCAAGTCCTACCAACAGGTTGCTGTTGTGTAACAGCGTAGCACCGACGCCAATTGTCAGCGGCAAACGGAAGGCATCGCGAACCGTCAGCGTGTCAGGCGGGAAAGTGGCTCCCTGCGGGTCAGTCAGCGACGTGATAAACAGGGCGTCGCCACTCAGTCTGTGACCCAGTCCAACTGTGGCACCCACCGTCAGCACTTCCTTTTTGTTCAGCTCCTTCTGATATTGCACGCCGAAGTCCAGCTTATAGCTCGAGACATTGGCCTCGTAGGCAAGGCTCTGTGTCATAGCGGCAGAAATACTCTGCGTAGGTACAACAGAGCGATTGTAGTGGCCCCAGAAGTAGGAGAAGTTGGCACCTACCGACAGTCCGCGAACCACCTCATAGCCCACTCCGAGGAACGCCTGGCTAAAGCCACCACTGCCATTGTAGGTGGTAACCGTCAGCAACGACTCGTTCTCCTGCTCATAGTTGGTATAGGAATAGCCTATATTGCTGAACGGCACAACACCAACGCTGACACCCATCTTCGGCATGACGCGGAAGAGGGCTACAGCATAATCGAAGTGGCCCGTCTTGGCATTCACTTTCTTGCCGCCTTCCTTAAAATTGGTAATCTGTCCAGAGACGCCGGCATCGAGTATCATGGTCAGCGAGTCGATGGCTGAATAGGATGCGGGGTTCTGCATGTTGACAATCTTGCCGTCGCGCAACCCCATAGCGACACCACCCATACCACGGTTGAACCCCTGCGACTGGTCGGAAAGGACACCCATTCCGAACTGGCTGTAGGGCGACAGGGTGTTACTGACCTGAGCAGATACGGCAAGTGTCAGCGTACCCGTCAGAAGGAGTGAAAATATACGTTTTTTCATCTGTCTTTTTTTAATCATTTCAAATTCAGTCTGCAAAGGTACGAATAAGCGAGAACAATACAAAATAAAAAAAGCTTTTTTTAGTTTTATTGTCGAGGATGAGTACTTTCGCAGTATTTACTGCAAAATTATTGAAAAAAAACGAAACAAACGCACGATAAGTGGAAAATATAGGTTAATTTTGCATCGTGAAACATTTAAAAACCGTTTTTAGGACTCTTTTAGTGCTTTTCGCACTTGCATTTGGAGCAACGGGAGCAACGGCTCAAAAGGACTTCCGCACAGGATACCTGGACTCCGTGGAGGTCAGCCTGCTGACCTGTCAGCCTCACGACGAGGTGTATAGCCTATACGGTCATACGGCAATCCGATGGCACGACTTGCACGACGGGGGGACAGACCTGGCCTTCAACTGGGGCGTGTTCAATTTCCATGCGCCGCACTTTGCCATCCGCTTCGTGTTCGGGCTGACCGATTACGAACTGGGCGGCTATCCCTATAGCCTCTTTCTGAAAGAATACCGCCACTTTGGCAGTATGGTGACGGAGCAGATACTGAACCTAAATGCCTACGAGAAGCAACAGCTCTACGAAGCGCTGAACGACAACCTGCGTCCTGAAAACCGCATCTACCGCTATAATTACTTCTATAACAACTGCACCACGAAGGCCCGCGACATCATCGAGCAGAGCGTGGACGGGAAAGTGGAATACGCCACACCAGAGGCAGAGGCCACGACGTATCGTGAGACAGTCCACCTGATGACGAGACACAACCGCTGGTCACGATTCGGCAACGACCTGCTGTTAGGCATCAAGGCCGACCAGCCCACAACACAGCGGCAACAGGAGTTTCTGCCCGACAATCTGATGTACGATTTCGACCGTGCGCAGATCTATGCCAACGGCCAGTACCGTCCCCTTGTCAAGGAGCGTCGCGTCGCTGTTCCTCCTGGTGTTCAGGTTGTCCAGCAAGGCTTCCCGTTGTCGCCCGTCGAGTGTGCCTTCGCCCTGCTTGCCATCGGACTCCTCCTTTTCCTCATTGAATGGAAGAAGTTCCGCGCCTTCATTGTGTGGGAGGTGCTGCTGATGGTTACGGCAGGTATCATCGGACTGGTGCTGACAGCAATGCTCTTCTCGCAGCACCCGACGGTCAGCCTGAACCTGCAGATTATTCTCTTCAACCCCATCCATTGGCTCTTCCTCTGGCCAGTCATCAGGGGCAGACAGACGCGCTACTGGCTGATTACCGCCGTGCTGTGCGTCCTGTTCCTCATTGGATCCTGTTTTCAGTCGTATGCCGAGGGTATCTGGAGTTTGGCATTATGTTTGCTGTTACAAAGTGTACTCCATATTTATAGGACACACAAATGAGAAATAGATACCTGTACTTCACCCTGTTGTCGGTCATAGCCTTCAATACCGAGTCGGCGGCACAGTCGGTGGCACCGACGCCACGCCTGGTGGTCAATATCCAGGTGGAGCAGTTGCGCACAGACCTGCTGGAAGACTATCTGCCGGCTTTCGCCAACGACGGTCTGCGTAAGCTGCTGTCAGCAGGGCTGGTATACACCAACGCGTCGTTCGACTTCAAGCCCGTTGACCGCGCCTCTGCCACAGCCTCGATAGCTACAGGCTCATGTCCTTTCTATCATGGTATTACAGCAACGGAATGGCTGGATCGCTCCACGTTACGCCCGCAGAATATCCTGGCTGACAAGGAGTATAAGTTGTCGGCGGCATCCATCGCTGTCTCAACGCTGGGCGATGAGCTGAAGGTGGCCACAGGAGGACTGGGTAAGGTGTATGCCTTCGCCCCGTCAGCAGAATCTGCCATTTTGTCAGCAGGCCACGCAGCCGACGGTGCTGCATGGATACAGGAAGGCACGTGGGCCTCGACACCTTATTATACCAAGCAGAACTCGTGGCTCGCACATTTCTGCAACGAATACATCCCCGATACCGACATCAACATGAGTGTGGTCAAGGCTGCCCTCTACTGTATGACAGAGTCGGCAATGGGTGAGGACGACAACCCCGACATGCTGTGTATGACCCTCACGGCGCAGCCCGGACTTGACGGCTACCTGTCGCTCGACCAGGCCATAGGCAGCATTCTCGGAGGCATAGGCAGCCAGCTACCGTCCGAGCGTGTGCTCTTTGTCCTTACGGGTACCGGCACCACAGAGGAAGAGGAAAACAAGAAGAGTAGTGACAACGAACGTTTCCGCATACCTACCGGAAAATTCAACGTCAACCGTACCGCCGACCTGTTGAACATGTATCTCGGTGGCCTATATGGTGCAGCAGCCTACGTGGAGACCAGCTTCCGCAACCAATTGTTCCTAAACCATAAGCTGCTGGAGAAAAAGAACCTCAACTTGAGCGAAGTGCTGGGTCATTCGCAGGAGTTCCTGCTGCAACTCTCTGGCGTGCGCAACGTATACACCTCGCTCCAGCTGCTGACAAGCGAGAGCCGCCACGTGGAGCAGATACGCAACGGCTTCAACATTGACCGTTGCGGCGACATACTAATAGACATACTACCAGGATGGCAAATAATTGACGTACACGCACATACCACTTTTACCTCACGTATTGGTACCGTCCCGTTCCCGATTATTTTCTATGCTCCACATATTCCCCAACAGCACGTCACCACAGCCGTCACCGCCGACCATATAGCCCCGACGGTGGCTCGTGCCATCCGCATCCGTGCACCGAATGCCTGTGCCGTAGAAGCACTTTTCTAAGGGAAAAACGCGAAAAGTTATTTTTTTTTTGTACCTTTGCACCCGTTTTATATACGTTAAGGTAGGGAACAGAGGGGAAAAGCCCTTCCATTCCAATGAAAAATAGTAAATAGTAAATAGTATAATAGTAAATAACCAAGATGAATTTCAACAAGATTTTACGCTCGTTGTTCGGCGATAAGGCATCGCGCGACAACAAGCTCATTCGACCCTTTGTAGAGAAGGTGAAGGCCGTATACCCCAAGATGCAACAGCTCTCCAACGACGAGCTGCGACAGCGCACCAAGGAACTGCAGCAGCAAGTTCAGTCATCGGCCACCAAGCAGAAGGAAGAGATTGAACGCCTGAAGGCCACCATCGAGGACACGCCCATCGACGAGCGTGCCGACATCTTCGCCCACATAGACAAACTGGAAAAGGAGGTGCTCGACATCTACGAGGAGGCTTTGAACGAGGTAATGCCCGAGGTGTTCGCCATCGTCAAGGATACCGCCCGCCGCTTTGCTGAGAATGAGGAGACCGTGGTCACGGCTACCGACTTCGACCGCGAGCTGGCTGCAGACCCTCGTAAGGA
>JAEEGH010004046.1_pt1 | contig 37868 bp, 29 predicted proteins | sample 9134181 | NCBI WGS metagenome assembly JAEEGH01 (sample SAMN16246544, study PRJNA631951) | gut metagenome | biome: gut microbiome; feature: rumen; material: DP-attached | host: Bos | place: Iran: Karaj | collected 2018-10 | reverse complement strand
ATGCCTTCAAACACCTGAATACGCTCGCGATTGCCTTCCTTGACCTTGACGGACACGCGCACGGTATCGCCCACGTGAACCTGAGGCACTTCAGCCTTCATATACTGCTCGGAAAGCACTTTTACCAAATCCATGATGATTTCCTCCTTTCCGCAAAAAGGCATTCGTACCGCTCCTCACGGCATAGGACTGCCCCATTCCGTCTGTTCATACAGACTTAGGGATATTACCACAGCTTCCCGCAAAATGCAAGGGTTTTTATTGAAAAGTTTCCCGGTTTTCCGTCAGCAGCCGCAGCCGCAGGCAGCGCACGGGAAGCTCCTTTTCCAGCTTTCCTCCGAGGGCCTTGCGCAGGTCCCCGGCATTGACCGTGGGGGAATCCGCCCTGAGCAGCATCCGGAGCTCCGTTCCCTCGCGCGCTAGGAGCTCGATGTGCGGCGCAATGTCCAGGGTGCCGAGCCCCCGCTTCGTCTTCTTCTCCACCGGCAGGGAGGGAAGCCGGAACACGGTTTCCGCTTCCGACGCCGTTTCATCATCGGGAAAGCGCAGGGACCACTCAGTCCAGGCGATCTCCCGCACCGGGCGGAGGGGCTGCCCTGCGGCAAGCACGCGGATGCCTTCCGGCAGCGCGGCATTGAGGGCTCCGGCCATATCCTCGGGTCCGTCCAGCACGGAGGCGTCCAGCACTTCGCAGACACTTTCGCAGCCCAGCTGCAGCGGCAGGGCGATGGACATTTTCGGGTGAGGATTGAAGCCCTCGGAGTGGCGGATGCGGATACCGGCCCGGATGAACGCCCGCTGGAAGGTGCGCATCACATCCAGATGACTGAGATAGGCGGCCCTCAGACGCTTTTCAAAGCGAAATCGCACTTCAGGCATCGCACTTGCCCCCTTCCAGCAGGCGGTTCGCGCCGCAGCCCAGGCACTGTTTCCGGCAGTCGGGGCTGACGACGCCGCGTTCGGAGAGGTGCTTTTCCCGCAGGAGGTGGGTTTTTTGGACGCCGTCGTCGATCACATCCCAGGGCAAAAGCTCCTCCTCGCCCCGAAGGCGGCGCACATAGAAATCCGGATCCAGCCCGGCTTCCCGAAACGCCTGAAGCCAGGCGGCATAATCAAAATACTCCTCCCAGGCCTGAAGACCGCCGGAAGAAGCGAACAGGCGCTCCAGTACCTTTCCCAGGCGGCGGTCCCCCACCGCAAGGGCCGCTTCGATATAGCTCACGTCCGGCTCATGCCAGGAATAGCTGATGGCCTTGGAGCGCATGGAATCCTTCAGCAGCTTCTGTTTGCGGATGAGCTCCTCACGGCTGTCCTGGGGAAACCACTGGAAGGGGGTCATGGGCTTGGGGATAAAGCAGGAGGTGGAAACGGTGATGCGCACGCCCCGGCTGCGGTTGGGCGTGGCTTCCCGCCAGACCTGCCAGACCTTATAGGCCAGGTCCGCGATGCCCAGCACATCCTCGTCCGTCTCTGTGGGCAGGCCCAGCATGAAATAGAGCTTCACGCTGCTCCAGCCGCCGGAAAAGGCGGTGCGGCAGGCATTCAGCAGGTCCTCCTCCGTCACGTTTTTGTTGATGACGTCCCGCAGGCGCTGGGTGCCCGCTTCGGGCGCGAAGGTCAGGCCGCTGCGGCGCACCTTCTGCACCCGCTGCATCAGCTCGAGGGAGAAATTGTCTGCTCGCAGAGACGGCAGGGACAGGCTGACGCTCCTGGGCTCGCACCAATCCAGCAGGCCGTCGCACAGCGCGCCAAGCTCCTTATAATCGCTGGTGCTGAGGCTGGTGAGGCTGATTTCCTCATAGCCGGAACAGCGGAGGCTTTCGATCCCCTGGCGGATCAGGGTCTCCGCCCGCTTGGCCCGAACGGGCCGGTAAATATATCCCGCCTGGCAGAAGCGGCAGCCCCGGATGCAGCCCCGGAAAAGCTCCAGCATGGTCCGGTCATGAACGATCTCCGTGGAAGGGATGATGGTGCGGACAGGGAAATCCGCCCTGTCCAGGTCCTGCAGGATGCGCTTGCGCACATATGCCGGCGCGCCCTCCTTCGGCGTGACGGAAGCGATCCGTCCGTCCGGCTGATAGGTCACATCGTAAAGGGACGGAACATAGACGCCCTCGATCTGCGCGGCGGCGCTGAGAAACTCCCCCTTCGTCCATCCTTCCCGCTTGGCCCTGCGGTACAGCTCCGTCAGCTCCGCGTCCAGCTCCTCGCCCTCCCCGATGGCCGCAAGGTCGATGAAATCGGCGATGGGCTCCGGATTGAACATGCAGGCGCCGCCGGCAAAAACGATGGGCTGCAGGTCCTTCCTGTCCTCGCTGCGCAGGGGGATGCCCGCCAGAGAAAGCATGTCCAGGATGCCGGTAAAGGACATCTCATAGCCCACGGAAAAGCCGATCAGGTCGAAATCCCGGATGGGGTCGCCGCTTTCCAGGGCATACAGCGGCACCTTCGCCGCGCGCATGGCCTCCGCCATGTCGCGCCAGGGCTCGAATACCCGCTCGCACCAGACGCCCGGCAGCTTGTTGAGCACGCCGTAGAGGATGCGCAGGCCCAGGTTGGACATGCCGATCTCATAGGTATCCGGAAAACAGAGGGCAAAGCGCACCTCTGTTTCTTCCTTGCTTTTGATGATCTCGCCGAATTCGCCGCCGGTATAGCGCGCCGGCTTCTGCACCTTCGGCAGGATCGCTTCCAATGACGGATGCATCCGCATTTTCCTTCCTTCGGTATGGTACCGTCACTATACACGATTTCCCGGGGAAAATCAATCGCGCAGAAGGATTCTCAGCTGACGCAGAAGCAGCCAGATCCCGCAGAGGAACAGCTGCGGACTGCAAAGGATCCCCAGGGTGAGTGCGGCAAGGGCCGAGAGCAGGCCGAGCAGGCAGGAGAGCTTCTCCTGCCGGTCGACCGTCAGGAAACGCGGCAGGAGGCAGCGCAGCATCCGCTCGCCGTCCAGGCCGTAGGAAGGCAGAAGGTTGACAAGGCTGAGCGTCAGGCTCATGCCCGCGGCTGTGCGAAGGAATCCGCTCCCGGCGGAGCGAAGGCACAGCCAGAGGAGAAAACCCGCAGCCGGTCCCGCCGCGGCGCGCGCCAGCTCCTGTCGGGGACCCGGCTCCCCTCCGGCGCAGTAAAGGCATGCGCCGGAGATATCCAGGATCAGCCGGCGCGGAAGGCTCCCCTGTCCCAGGATCAGGGCCAGGTGCCCCAGTTCATGCGCTGCCGCGCCGATCGCGGCGGCTGCCAGCGCTTCTCCGCCGCAGAAAAACCCCGTCAGAGACAGGAGAAGGAGAAAACCGCCGCTGAGCTCCAGCCGGAAGACGCATTCCTTTTCCGGCAGAGACATTTCGTTTGACATACCGTCGCATCCTGTTATAATATAAGTTATTCCACTGGTTTGGGTATTCCCGGGGAGGGCAGCATGGATTATCGGGACGAAGCGCCGGAGATCATCCGGGATTTCCTCAGCTATCACGAGGTCGTTCGGGGCCACTCCCGCAAGACCATCGATGAATACTATCTCGATCTGCGGACCTTTCTCCGCTTTCTGAAGCTTCGCCGCGGCCTCGCGCCGAAATCCACGCCCTTCGAGGAGATCGGCATCTCCGACGTGGACCTCACGTTTCTCGGCGCGCTCACCAAGACCGAGGTCTATGATTTCATGAGCTTCCTCGGACGGGACCGGATAAAGAATCCCCAGAGCCGGGAGGCGGAATACGGTCTCTCCCCCGCTTCCCGCGCCCGGAAGCTGGCGACCCTTCGCTCGCTCTACAAATATCTGACGATCAAGACGGGCAAGCTGGAAAAGAATCCCCTGGACGGCTTTGATTCTCCCAAGCTCCGCCGCAGTCTGCCCAAGTATCTGAGCCTGGAGGAGAGCATTTCCCTCCTCAACAGCGTGGGCGGGCGCAATCCGGAGCGGGACCGCTGCATCCTCACCGTTTTTCTCAACTGCGGCCTGCGCATCAGCGAGCTCGTCGGCCTCAACCTCAGCGACGTCAGCGAGAACCGACTGCGGGTCGTGGGCAAGGGCGACCGGGAACGCGTCGTTTACATGAATCAGGCGGTGGCGGACGCCATCAACGCCTATCTCCCCCTGCGGAAGAAATACGGCACGGGGACGACGGCGGCGCTTTTCGTCTCCGAGCGGGGGGAACGGATCGCCCGCAGCACGGTCCACCGGCTGGTGAAGGTGCACCTGGGGGAAGCGGGGCTGGAACAGGACGGCTACAGCGCCCACAAGCTGCGGCATACCGCGGCTACCCTGATGCTCCGCAACGGAGTGGATGTGCGCACCCTGCAGGAGCTGCTGGGCCATGAGCACCTGAACACCACGGAAATCTACACCCACATCGAAAACACGGACCTTCGGCAGGCCGCCGACGCGAATCCCCTGGCAAAATACAAACCGGAGAAAGGATAAAAGAACATCTTATGGTCTTTTCCAGCCTGCTGTTTCTCTTTTTCTATCTGCCGGTCACCCTGGCGATCTACTACCTTGCTCCGTCCCGCTGGCGGAATCTGTGGCTGTTCATCGTCAATCTCGTCTTCTACGGCTGGGGCGAACCCGTCTATGTGGCGCTGATGGTTTTTTCCATCGCCGTGAACTACGCTGCCGGTTATCTGGTGGACCTGCACAGGGACAAAGCAAAGCGCATCCTGATCCTGAACGCCGTGATCAACCTGGGACTGCTGTTCTTCTTCAAATACTATGACTTTCTGGCGCTGAACCTGAGCCGGCTCCCCGGTCTCGGCTTTTTCCATCCCCTGGGCGTCACCCTGCCCATCGGCATTTCCTTTTACACCTTTCAGAATATGTCCTACCCCATCGACGTATGCCGCGGCGACGCCCGCTCCCAGCGGAGCTTCATCCGCTACGGGACCTATGTCGCGCTCTTTCCCCAGCTCATCGCCGGCCCCATCGTCCGCTACAAGGATATCGCCGATCAGCTGGATTCCCGGCGGGAAACAAAGGCGAAATTCGCCTCCGGCGTGGGCCGCTTCTGCATCGGACTGTCGAAAAAGGTCCTTCTGGCGAACAACATCGGCGCCCTGTGGGACGTTTACAAGGCCATGGACCCGGCTTCTCTCTCCGCGGCGGACGCCTGGCTGGGAGCGCTGGCTTTCACCTTTCAGATCTACTTCGACTTTTCCGGCTACAGCGACATGGCCATCGGTCTCGGGCGGATGCTGGGCTTCGACTTTGTGGAAAACTTCAACTATCCCTATATTTCCCGCAGCGTCACGGAATTCTGGCGGCGCTGGCATATCTCCCTTTCCACCTGGTTCCGGGACTATGTTTACATCCCCCTGGGCGGCAACCGCCGGGGAAAGGGCCGCCAGATCCTCAACCTGCTGATCGTCTGGACCCTCACCGGCATCTGGCACGGCGCCAGCTGGAATTTCCTCCTGTGGGGCCTGTATTACGCGCTCCTGCTGGTTCTGGAAAAGGTTTTCCTCTATGACAGGCTGATGAGGGCCCCCGGCTGGGTGGGGCATATCTACGCGCTGATCCTGGTGATCGTGGGCTGGGTGCTCTTCAGCGTGGAGGACCTTTCAAGCTGTATCCTCTATCTCCGCAGCATGTTCTTCGGCGGAGCGGGGCTCTGCTCCACCACCTTCCTCTACTATCTGCGCTCCTTCGCCCCCGGCATCGCCGTCATGATCCTGGCCTCCACGCCGCTGGCGAAGCGGCTGTACGCGTGCCTGCCGCAAAAGCTGTCGCGGGTTTTGAATCCGGTGCTGGTGCTGGCTTCCCTCCTCCTCTGCACCGCTTATCTCGTGGACAGCACCTATAATCCCTTCCTGTATTTCCGCTTTTGAGGTGACCGATGAAGAAACAGAGCCGGGGCGTGCTGCCCGTGATCTTGTGTTTTGCGCTCTTTCTCGGCGCCGGGCTGCTCCTCCACCTCGCGCTGCCCGACCACAGCCGCAGCGAGAATGAAAACCGCATGCTGGCTTTCGCGCCGAAATTCACGCTGAAAACGCTGTTTTCCGGCGGCTTTACCGAGGATTTCGAGGATTACATCACCGATCAGTTCCCCTTTCGGGACAGCTGGCTGGATTTGAAATCGCGGACAGAGCGCCTCATGGGAAAGACGGAAAACAACGGCGTATTCTTCTGTCGGGAGGACACCCTCATTTCCCGCTTCCGGCCGCCGAAGGCTTCGGCGGTGGAGGGCGGCGTCCGGGCGGTGAACGCCCTGGCGGCAAACACCGGCATTCCCGTATGCCTGGCGCTGATCCCCTCGGCTGCGGAAATCTGGTCTGACCGGCTGCCCGCCAACGCCGACACCGCCGACCAGGCGGCGCTCATCCGAAGCATCTATGATGCGGTGGACGTGAAAACGGCGGATATCCTCTCCGCGCTGCGGGAACACGCTTCGGAGAGCGTCTATTACCGCACGGACCACCACTGGACGACCCTGGGCGCTTATTACGGTTATGCCGCCACGGCGGCGGCCCTGGGCCTGACGCCCGGGAACCCGGAGGACTATCGGCCGGAAACCGTCAGCGATTCCTTCTACGGCACCGTCTATTCCTCCTCCGGCGTCCGATGGGTGAAGCCGGACAGCATCCAGACCTTCGTTCCCGCGGGGGATGCGGAGCTGACGCGCTACGACACTTCGGAAGGGACCGTAAGCCCGATTTACGACGTCGGAAAGCTGGAAACCAAGGATAAATACAGTATGTTCCTGGGCGGGAACACCTCCCGGCTGGTGATCCGAACCGGCCATGCGGGCGGGAAGCTGCTGGTGATCCGGGATTCCTATGCCGACTGCGAGCTCCCTTTCTTTTTTGAACACTATTCGGAAATCCACGTGCTGGACCTGCGCTACTACCGGCAGAGCGTTTCCGCCTACGCCTCGGAAGGCGGCTTCGACGCGATCCTGGTCAGCTACAGTCTCGCCGATTTTGTCACCGATACTTCCGTATTTCTGATGGGTACCTGACCCTCGGACGGAAAGGAGAAACTATGAAACGCAGCAATCATCCGGCGGAGAATCCCCTGACAGAACAACTGGTCCTTTTCTGCGCAGCCCTGGCGCTGGTGCTTCTGATCGTCGCCTGGGTCCTGAGCGGGAATGCGCTTATGCGGTTCATCCTCTCTGTCCTCAGCTTCCTCGTCTCTCTCTTTGCCCTCAAGGATGAGCTTCTCGCGGCCATCCGGGAAAAGGATCTGGGTTCCGGCCTTATTCTGCTGATCGTCTCAGGAATCATCTGCATCTGCACCGGAACGGCGGTCTATGCCGCTCTGGCGATGCTGATCCGGCTGCTCGCCGGTCTGGTGCTGCCCAGGCTGCGCGCCGGCGTCCTCCGTCTGCTGGATACGCGCCGTGAACTGAATCCCCTGAAGGAGAGCCTGCCCGCCGTTCAGACGAAGACCATTCTGGTGCATCCTCATGAACAGCTGCTGAAAAACTATCTGACCTATCTGATGGTCCTGCTGGCGGCCCTGGTCGCCATTCTCTCCGTCCTTCTCTCCGAGCTTTCCGTTGCGGACGCTCTGAGCAGAGCCGCCGTGATCCTCGCCCTGGGCGGCACCTTCCCGCTCTTTGCCGCCTTTCCCCTCAGCGACTATGCCGCCGTTCTCTGTGCCGGTGAATCCGGCGTTCTGTTCCGCAGGGACACCATCACCCGTCTCATGGGCCTGAAGCTTGCCTGTGTCAAAACGCAGGAGCCCGTTGACGTCGGCACCGCCGCCGTGTTCCCCGCAAGGCCGGAGGCTGTCGGCCCCGAGCTGATGCTGCGCCTGGCCGCCACCGCCTGCGCCGACACGGAGCTGGACGCTGCGGAGAAGCTGGCGGCCGTCAGCAAGAATACCAGCAGCGCCGATATCGAACGCAAGGTGCTCCCTGGGCTGGGCGTCGTCGCCCGCGTCAAGGATATCACGGTGCTGGCGGGCAGTGCCGAATTCATGAAGCGCTCCGGCCTCTCCGTTCTCCCCTTCCCCGAAAACGCCCAGGTCCTCCACATGGGCGTCAACGGTCACTATGTGGGCTGCATCGACTTTTCCGAATCTCAGCAGGCCGAAGACTGCGAGAAGGCCTTGGACAGCGCCGGCTTCTTCCGCTTCAAGGATGCGCTGGAAGCAAGCGAAAAGCGGCTTCCTGGAGAAAAGCTCCTCTATGTCCGCCCGGCTTCGGAGCACCTCTCCGGCCAGAAGGACGACCTTTCCGCTGCCGCCGGCGTTCTGGACCGCTTCGACCAGATCACCATGGAACGCGCCGGACGTGCCGGCGTCGCCGCCCTGATGGAGCAGTTGGGCTGCGCCAGGCTGGGCCGCAAGGGCATCCTGCTGGTCGCCCTGATCGTGAAAGCCTTCCTGTTCCTGCTGACGGTTTTCGGCATCTGCCCCCTGTGGCTTGCGGTCCTGCTGGAAACGGCGGCGGTCGCCTTCACCTATCGCTACTGCGTCCGGCTTCTGGATTATCTCAGCAAATACTGATGCGTCAGAACGGACCGGCGGCAGCCAAAAGGCTGCCGCCGGTTAGTTCATGCGCAGAACCTGTGCTTTCCGATGGTGAGGATCAGGGGCCGGGACCAGATCCAGGCGCTGGTGGCCGTATGGGGATTGAAATAGTAGATCGCGCCGCCGGTAGGGTCCCAGCCGTTCAGGGCGTCGTCCGCCGCCCGGTAGGCGCTCTCCGCCACCGGCTGGTTGAACTGGCCGTCGGTGATGCAGCTGAAGGCTCCGGACTGATAGATCACGCCGGGGATGGTGTTGGGAAAAGAAGGGTGCCTGACCCGGTTGAGCACCACCGCGCCTACCGCCACCTGCCCCACATAGGGTTCTCCCCTGGCCTCCGCGGAAATCAGCCGCGCCAGCAGCGCGCGGGTATTCCTGTCCGCGCTGGCGGACGGAACCCGGATGCCCAGGGCCGCCAGGGTCTTTTCGCCGCAGATGCCGTCCGCGACGAGCCCCTTTGCCCGCTGAAATTTCTTTACCGCCGCCGTGGTGCGGCTGCCGTAGATGCCGTCCACCGTGTAGGTATAATACCCCGCGCTTTTCAGCGTCTGCTGGATTTTCGTGACCACGCTGCCGCTGGATCCCTGCCTGTAGGCCACCGCCTCCGCCCGCTGGCTGAAGGAGATCAGCAGGATATTGACGAGAAACAAAGCGGCCAGGGCCGCCGTCAGTTTTGCTTTTTTCATACATCGGCTCCTCCGTACGGTTTATTGTACGGAGGAGCCGAAAAACTATGTCAGGAAAAATCAGATGACTTTGCCGTCGACTTCCTTTTGCAGCTTGGCAAGGAATTCGTCCACGGTCATGGTCAGCTGTTCGCCGGTGCGGGTGCGGACGCTGAGGGAGCCGCTCTCCGCCTCCTTGTCGCCGATGACCAGCATATAGGGTATCTTCTGCATCTGGGCTTCCCGGATCTTATAGCCGATCTTTTCGTTGCGGTAATCCCCTTCCACCCGGAAGCCGCGCTCGTCCAGCAGCTTGACCAGTTCCTCACAGCGGGCATGGGTGCGGTCCGTGATGGGCAGCACCTTCACCTGCACCGGGCTCAGCCACAGGGGGAAAGCCCCGGCGAAGTGCTCCGTGATGACGCCGATAAAACGCTCGATGGAGCCGAAGACCACGCGGTGGATCATGACGGGGCATTCTTTTTCGCCCTTGGAGTTGATGAATTCCAGATTGAAGCGCCCGGGAAGCTGGTAATCCAGCTGGATGGTGCCGCACTGCCAGGTACGGCCCAGGCAGTCTTCAATGTGGAAGTCCAGCTTCGGGCCGTAGAAAGCGCCGTCGCCGGGATTGATGACATAGGTTTTGCCGAGGCTGGTGATGGCGTCGGCCAGCGCGTTGGTCGCTACTTCCCAGTCGGCCTCGGTGCCGATATGATCGTCCGGCATGGTGCTGAGCTCAATGGTGTAGGGCAGGCCAAAGAGGGAGTAGACCTCGTCAAAGAGCTGGGCGATCCGCATGACCTCATCCTTGATCTGCTCTTTTGCCAGGAGGATATGGGCGTCGTCCTGGGTGAAGCAGCGGACGCGGAACATCCCGTGGAGGGCGCCGGAGAGCTCATGGCGGTGAACGGTGCCGAGCTCGGAATAGCGCAGGGGCAGCTCACGGTAAGAATGGGGCTCCAGGTCATAGACCAGGATGCTTCCGGGGCAGTTCATGGGCTTGATGGCGAAGTCCTCGCCGTCGATCTGGGTGGTGTACATATTGTCCTTATAGTGATCCCAGTGGCCGCTGGTCTCCCAAAGGGTCCGGCGCATGATCTGGGGCGTCATGATTTCCAGGTAATCCCATTTTTTGTGCACCTGGCGCCAATATTCGATCAGCGTATTGCGCAGCGTCATGCCGTTGTGCAGATAGAAGGGGAAGCCGGGCGCTTCGTCGCGGAAGGCAAAAAGGCCCAGCTCCTTGCCCAGCTTGCGGTGATCCCGCTTCTTGGCTTCCTCGATGCGCCGAAGGTATTCATCCAGGCCCTCCTTCTTGGGGAAGCAGGTGCCGTAGATGCGCTGCAGCATCTTGCGTTTGCTGTCGCCGCGCCAGTAGGCGCCGGTGCAGCTGGTGAGCTTCAGGCCGTTGCCCTTCAGCTTGCCGGTGCTGGCAAGGTGGGGTCCGGCGCAGAGGTCGGTGAACGTCCCCTGGCTGTAGAAGCTGATGACGGCGTCTTCCGGCAAATCCTCGATGAGCTCCATCTTGTAGGGCTCGTCCATGCTCTGGACGAATTGGATCGCCGCCGGACGGGGCATCTCGAACCGCACGACCGGCAGATCCTCCTTGATGATCTTGCGCATCTCGATCTCAAGCTTTTCCAGGATCTCCGGGGTGAACACGGTGTCGGAATCGATGTCGTAGTAGAAGCCGTCGTCGATGGCGGGGCCGATGGCCAGCTTGGAATCGGGATAGAGCCGCTTCACCGCCTGCGCCAATACGTGAGACGCCGTGTGGCGATAGGCAAGCCGCCCGTCCGCATCCTCAAAGGTGTTGAAGGTGACCTCGCAGTCATGCTCCAGGGGCAGGGGCAGGCCGTGCACCTTCCCGTCCACGGTGGCGGAAAGCACCTTGCGGGCAAAGCCCTCGGAAATCTTCTCTGCCACCTGCAGCAGGGTCGAGCCCTTTTCCACCTCGATGAAGCTGCCGTCTTTCAGTTTGATCTTGATCATAGTAACCTCCTCGGGCGTCCATACGAAAGACTACCCAGATAATCTATATCATAGACCTTTTCGTCTATAATATGCCGAATACCCAGCCCAGGGCAAAGCAGAGGCCCGCCAGAATGGGCTGATGCAGGATATAGATGAGCAGGGCGTGACGCCCCACCTTCGGGAAGAAGGGAAACTGCGCGGTGTAGAATCTCTCCGGCAGCTTCCCTGCGCGGATCTTGCCCCCCAGCCAGGTTCCGAAAAGGAACACGAAAACCCAGGGCAGGATGGGGAAATAATCCGCGGAATAAAAGCGCTCCGTGACAAAGCCGAAAAAGAAAAGCCAGGGATTCTCCGTAGCATAACCGCCGTCCGTGCATCTGGCGGTCAGCACCGTCAGGAGCACGCAGAGGGCGGGCATCAGCCAGTCCGGCAGCCGATCCCACAGCTTCCTCGTCAGCCCGTAAAAGAGCATGCAGAAGCCCAGCAGATGCAGCACGCCGAAGATGATGAGGATGCCCATTTCGCCCCCCAGGTACCGCGCGGCCAGCTTTTCTCCCAGCCAGGTGACCAGCGTCAGCGCCAGAGCGACGGCGACGACCTTCCCTCCCCGTTTGATATTGGAACGGCTGAAACGGGAGGATACGCCGGAAAGCAGGATAAAGCAGCCGGCGAAAAGATAATGCAGGACGTCGAAAACGGGATTGGTGAACAGCCACCAGGGAGCGCCCAGAAAGGCCGCCAGGTCATACAGCAGATGGTGGATGCACATGAGGACCACGCAGAGGCCCCGCAGGGCGTCGATGCTCTGGATGCGCTCCGGCCTGGGTTCGTTCATTTACTGACGTTGAAGCGGAACAGCACGATATCCCCGTCCCGCATCACATATTCCTTTCCTTCGCTGCGGATCAGGCCCTTTTCCTTCGCTGCCTGCATGCTGCCGGCCTTTACCAGATCGTCGAAGGAGACCACCTCCGCCCGGATGAAGCCCCGCTCGATATCCGAATGGATCTTCCCCGCGGCTTCCGGCGCTTTGCTGCCCTTGCGGATGGTCCAGGCACGCACCTCCGGCTTGCCGGCGGTGAGGAAGCTCATGAGCCCCAGCAGGTCGTAGGCGCAGTTGATGAGGCGGCTGAGGCCCATTTCCGTAATGCCCAGGTCCTCCAGGAAGGGCGCGCGCTCCTCCTCCGGCAGTTCCATGATGTCCATTTCCAGCCGTGCGCAGATGGGCATGCAGGACTCCCCGGATTCCTCCGCGAAGGCTTTCAGCTTCTGGTAATTCTCGTTGTGCTCCAGATCGGCATAGCCGTCCTCGCTGAGGTTTGCCACATAGATGACCTTTTTCAGGGTCAGGATGCCGCCGTCCTGGAAATAGACCAGGTCTGCGTCTTCCATGGGATAGGTGCGGGCGGGCTGCCCGTCGCTGAGGTGCTTCAGCAGGCCTTCAAAGAATTCGGCCTCGCGCTGATATTTCTTGTCGCCGCCCTTCAGGTTCTTCCGCGCCTTCTCCACCCGGCGCTCCACCACTTCGATATCCGCCAGCACCAGCTCCATATTGAGGATCTCCACGTCCCGCAGGGAATCGGCAGGCTCGTCGAAAATCTCATCGTTGTCGAAGCAGCGGACCACATGCACCAGCGCGTCCGTCTGCCGGACGGCGGCCAGGTATTTGTTGCCCAGGCCTTCGCCCTTGGCAAGGCCCGCGATATCCACGAATTCGATGGTGGCCGGCGTTACCTTCTCCGGCTGGTGCAGCTCCGCCAGCCAGTCCAGCCGGCTGTCGGGCACCTTCACCACGCCCAGGTTGGGCTGAACTTCAAAGGAGCGATACGTGGCGGTCTCCGCCTTCTCGCCGGTCATGGCGTTGAACAGCGTGCTCTTTCCCACATTGGGAAGACCCACGATCCCTAATTTCATATATTACATCTCCCTTCAGGATTTCGCCGTTTTTTTCTTCTTTTTGAAAATGAGCTTGCGGAAGACGATCAGCTGCATCGCCGCAAAGAGCACGATCAGGATGCCCAGCGTGATCCAGCCCTTGCCCACGCTCTGGGCCGCTACGGGCAGCAGGAGCAGCATGGGGAATCCGAAGACGATGGCCCAGGGCTGATGATAAACGATGTTGTCGCTGGCCTGGGTCTCGAAATTGGGGTCCATTTCCCGGAGGAGGATGACGCCGGTGCTGGCGGTGCCGGTCTGCATGCCGTAGAGGCTCAGGAACGCCTCATGGGGATAATTGGGGAATACCCGGCGGCAGAGGAAATTCAGATAGGCGTAGGTCACCGCAGCCCCGGCCACGCAGATGATGCTCAGGGGCACGATGAATTCGCTCTTGCCAAAGGCGGAAAGGTCGATGGCGGCGATGGAGGCCACCACCATCAGATCGAACATGAAGCCCGCGATGCGGTTCTGCATGAAGACATTGGTGTATTCCCGCTTGATGACGCCCTTCTTGTGCAGTCCCCGGAGCAGAGCCTTTTCCAGGATGGCGAAAAGCGTGCCGAAAAGGAAATTGAAGCCCCAGATCAGCGGCCGGACCGTGTTGAAGCCGAAATTGCCCAGCACGCCCGCCTCGATCACCAGGTCTACGCCCTTCATGAAAAGATAGGCGGCGATATAGGCGATGAAAACGAGGGCCAGCTGGACGGTGAACTTGTCCATGCTCTCCGCCAGGGGGATTTCATTCTTGCCGCCCAGCTGCTCCGCCGTGAGGGCTTCCGTCTCCTGAAAACCGTCGCTGTCGGCCTTCAGAACGCCCCGGCGGCGCAGACGGTTGAGGTAGATGACGCCCCCAACGCTGGCGGAGAGGAAGCCCATGGCCGCCATCGTCAGGCCGAAGCTTGTGCCGCCCTCGAAGCCGTAGAGCGCTTCGTAGTTATGGCCCCAGTTGTACGCCTGGCCGGGGCCCTGCCCGTAGCCCATGGGCAGCAGCAGGCCGGAAGCCCAGAAGGAACGAAGGAGATAATAGCAAATCAGGGAGATGACGATGCCCGTCACCGCCTGGATGAGGTAGCCGGAGACCACCGTGACCCCCGTGTCGAACGCGCCGGAGCGGCTGCGCTTATCCTGCTTCTTCTCGATGTTGCGGAGGGCCATTGCCACGAAGCCCAGGCCCAGACCATGGTAGGTGAGCATTTCCAGGGTCATGGTGGGGATCATGGCCCTGCCGCTGAATTCCTCATAAATCACGGAGACCAGCAGAAGGATCAGTCCCCCCAGCACGGAGGAAGGGATCATCAGCTTCCGCAGGGGCTTGATGGTGTTGCGCAGGGTGTTTGCAAGGATCATGGCGGCAAAAAGGTAAAACATGGTGACGACGAAGGCCCATACCTCGTGGTCCCAGAAATTGATGCCGGTGGTCATTCGATTACGTTCCCTTCTGATTCTTTATCTTCCGTTATTCCACGGTGAATTCCAGTTCCTTTTCCTGGCCGAAAGCCCGGACGCGCAGGAGCGCGCGGCCCTTTTGCCCGACGGTGCGGAGCCATACGCCCGCCGCTCCGCCCCGCAGGGGGATGCAGTCGGGCCCTATGATCTCCAGCGGTCCTTCCACCTCCAGATGCAGGGCGTCGGATGCGTAGACCAGCAGGTTGTCGTTCTGGTCCTCGGCGCGGATGCGCACCTCCGCTGCGTCCCACATGCCTTCCTCCTGAAGGGTCGTCCGGTCCGCCAGCAGCCTGAAGGATACGCTGTGCACCGGCTCCTTCACGACCGAAGCCGCAACCAGGCCCTTTTTCATGGCCTCGAAGCGGTAGACGGGTCCGCCAGCCAGGGGCGCGTAATAGCGAGCTTTCAGCTGCTCGGCGCGCTCCTTTGTGACGCCGTATTTCCGTTTCAGGTTCCGCAGGAGGGTGGAAACGTCCTCTCCCCGCTTTTCCGCAGCCCACAGGAGATGCACGTGCTCCGCCGCCTCGGGGGAAAGGCCCTCCTTCTCCATCAGCTCCGGTCCGGCGAAATCGTCGATGCACACCGGCGGATGGGGCAGATGGGGAAAGCGCTCCTTATCCGGGAAGAATTCCCGCAGGAAGACCCCGTTGCGGAACAGGCGGACGCTGCCTGCATTGGTGAAGGCCCAGATTTCGTTCAGCTCGGAGGCGGGCCAATCGCCCTTATCCAGGCTGCCGCTGACCTCCAGCACGGGAACATCCTCCTGCTGGGAGGCGTAGACCGCCGCGGCCGGCTTGGGATTGCGGAACATATCCATGACGCCGTGGTAGCAGATGCGGTCGCCGGAGCCGAAATTCTGGTGGGTGTTGTAGTCGAAAGCGCACCAGCCGATGCAGCCGGAAATGCCCGCAAGGCCGTACATGGCGTTCAGCACCGCCGCATGCCGCAGCGCGTGGGCCGTGCGATGGGGTTCGTCGTCGAAGCTCTTGGTGGGAAACATGTGGCCGTTGAACTCCGTCACCAGATAGGGGGCGCGGAGATCGTCCACGACCTGGCTCTTTTCCGCCAGGCCGGGATTGTTCCCCCGGTGGATGAAATCATTATAGGTATATACGTCCTCCAGCAGGTGACTGTGGCGGAAGCAGCGGACGCCGCCCGTCTGCCGGCCGGGGTCCAGGGCATGGGCAAGCTCATTCGTCTTTCGGTAAAGCCCGTCGTCGTCCGGCGATTCGTTGATGCGGACGCCCCAGAGGATCACGCTGGGGTGGTTCCGGTCCTGCCACACCATATCGTCCACATTCCGAAGCGCCTGCGCCTTCCAAGCTTCCCCGCCGATATGCTGCCAGCCGGGGATCTCCGTGAAGACCAGAAGTCCCAGCTCGTCGCAGCGGTCCAGAAACGCCTGGGACTGGGGATAGTGGGAGGTGCGCACGATGTTCAGGCCCAGCTCCCGGCGAAGGATCTCCGCGTCGCGGCGCTGCACGCTGTCGGGCATGGCGTAGCCCGCATAGGGGAAGGACTGGTGCCGGTCGAGCCCCCGGAGGATCAGCTTTTCACCGTTGAGATAGAAGCCGTCGGCGCGGAACTGCGCATCCCGGAAGCCGAAGCGGACGCTGCGCTCATCCAGCGCCGCCCCCTGACCGTCCAGCAGGACCGCCGTCAGGGTGTAGAGGTTCGGTTCCTCTGTGCTCCAGCGCTTCACGCCGGGGCAGGCGAGCTTCACGCGCCGGCGGCGGCACTCCTCCCCTTTCACCGGAAGTCCGGCGGGCAGGGGCAGAACGCTTTCCTCCGCGTCGGAGAGGGTCGTTTTTTCCTCGGCAACGATATTTCCCCCGGTGTCGGTGAGGCGCAGCAGCACCTGCTCGGCGCTGCCCACGTCGACGAGCTCCGCGACGGCGGTTTCGCCTTCGGTATGTACAAACAGGTCCGCAAGGAAGCTGGGCCCTGCGAGGATCAGGCGGCAGCCCCGGTAGACGCCCTGATAGGTGAGATAGTCGATCTCATTGCCGAAGGGGGGCTGGTCCAGGCTCTCCCGGGAATCCAGCTCCAGGGCCAGGAGGTTTTCCCCTTCCCGCGCGTGGGCGGTGAGCTCGGCGGTAAAGGCGGTGTAGCCGCAGCTGTGCTCCAGAAGGACTTCGCCGTTGAAAAGGAGCCGGCTGCGCTGGGCCGCCCCGTCGAACTGCACGAAAAGGCGGCGTCCCCCCTCCAGGGGCGGCAGACGCAGCCGTTTCCTGTAGCCGGCGAGGAACTGGTAATCCAGCTCCTCCGTGTAGTTATAGGGCAGTATGGCGCCGGTATGGGGCAGGCGCACGGCTTCCGCCGCCGCTTCTCCCCCCTGAAAGAAAGCTTCCGTGGGCGCTTTCATGAACTCCCAACCGTCGTTGAGGGGTGTGCTTCGGGTCATGGCTTCATCTCCCCGCAGTCACTTCCGTGACCGCTTCCAAAGTATAATGGTCTCGTTCCAGCAGCCGCAGCAGACGCTGAAGCTCCGGGAAATCCCCGGTCAGCAGCAGGCTGACGCTGCTGCGCGTATTCTCCAGCACGGCGGCGCATTCGGCAGCGGACGCAAGCGGCGCTTCCCCCCGCAGGAGGCACAGTCCCGTTTCGCCCCAGCTTTCGACAGTCTCTTCCTCGAAGCCCACGGCGCAGCAGAGCAGGGATGCGCACATGGCGGTATCCCCCATGGCCCGGCGGAAGCCGTCGAATTCCTCCGCAGGAGAGGTCAGCACGCGCAGGCCGACGGCGCTGCCGCTGCCCAGGATGCGCCGGGTGAGATCGGCATTCCCATAGATTTCCTCCGCCGTGGCGAAAAAGCAGGCGGGCGTATCCCCCAGCTCGTCCAGCAGCTCCGCGGTCCCGCTCCCCAATCCCAGGAAGCAGAGGCGCACTCTTACGTCGCTCCTGTCCACATTCGGGGTCGGCGTCACCTCCGGAGAGGGAGACGGGCCGGCGGTATCCGGCGTGGGCGCTGGGGATGGTTCCGGCGTCGGCGCGGGCGTGGACGTCGGCAGCGGCTGGGTGGGCGCAGGGCTCGGGGTGGTCGAGGGTAGGGGCACAGCAGTCTCCTGGCTGCCGAGATACTGATTCAGTCTAGTCTCCATCAGGGATGCGGCGGCATTGAAGAATTCCTCGTCGCTGAGGACGCTGCCCTTGGTGATGCGCACGATATGGCGGTTTTCCCGCCGGATGTAGGAATATCCGAGGCCGAAATAGTCCGCGACGAAAAACGCGGGGACATAGGCCGTGTCATTCAGGTAAATGGCGGCGTAGCGATAGCTGTTTTCCTCCCGGTCACGGCTGTTCCCGGTGCTCATATCAAAATAGAGTTCCTTTTCCCCATCGGAAATCAGCACCGTCTGCCCGCTGCGGGAATAGTAGGCCCAGGTATCCAGGGCGCGGGTGTTGAATACGCTGCAGGGCACATAGATCAGGCTGTTGTGATTAACGGGCATGGTCTCCGCCGTCAGCTCCAGCAGCGAATTGTTGACGGCGGTGAAAAAGACCGTATCCTCGGCAAAGACGGAGGGGATCATCAGCCCCAGGGCCAGCGCTGCCAGCAGGCAAAAGCTGACCCAGCGTTTCTTGCGCACAGTGCCGTCCCCCCTTTTGTGCGGGACAAGGAGGCTCCCTGTCCCCGAATGAACACTTCGATGTTGATGATGGATCAGAACTTATTGAGCTCCTCCACCGATTCATCCAGCTTTTCTCTCCGGAACTGGTTCTGATAGAGCTCCCAATAGCGGCCCTTTTTTGCCATAAGCTCCTTATGACTGCCCTGCTCCAGCACCTTGCCGCCGTCGATGACCAGGATGCGGTCGGCATTGCGCACGGTACTGAGGCGGTGGGCGATGATGAAGCTGGTCCGGCCCCGCAGCAGCTTGTCCGCGGCGGCCTGGATGCGCTGCTCCGTCTCCGTGTCGATGGAGCTGGTGGCCTCGTCCAGCACGAAGATGGCAGGGTCCGCCAGGATGGCGCGGGCAAAGGAAATGAGCTGCTTCTGCCCGGTGGACATGTTGCTGCCTCCCTCGCCGGCGTCGGTATCGTAGCCTTTTTCCAGCTTCCGGATGAATTCGTCGGCCCCCACCAGCTTCGCCGCTTCCTTCACTTCCTCGTCGGTAGCCTCCAGGCGGCCGTAGCGGATGTTTTCCAGGATACTGCCGGAGAAAAGATGGGGCGTCTGGAGCACATAGCCCAGATTAGACTGGAGCCAGATCTGGCTCCGCTCCCGGTAGTCGACCCCGTCGATGCGGATGGTCCCCTCCCTGGGCTCGTAGAAGCGGCAGGCCAGGTTGACGATGGTGGATTTGCCGCCGCCGGTCTCCCCCACCAGGGCGATGTTCTCTCCGGCTTTCACATGGAGGTTGAAGTCGGTCAGCACCGGCTCCCCCTCCAGATACCAGAAGGACACATGATCGAAATCCACATCGCCCCGGATCTTCTCCCAGTTTTCCTTTTTCGGGTGGAAGAAATCGCCGTATTTTTCGATGGCTTCCGGGCTGTCCTCGATCTCGCTGACGCTCACCAGCACGTCCGCCACGCGCTCCGCCGCGGCCTGGCAGGACTGGAAGTCCGAGAAGATGCCGGCAAAATTGCGGATAGGCTCGAACATCATGTTGCCGATGTTCAGGAAGAAATTCAGGGTGCCGATGGTGAGGACGCCGTGCTGCACGTCGTGGCCGCCGGCGATGAGGACAAAGCCGGAGACCAGGCTGATGACCAGGCTGGCCAGGGGCATATAGATGGCGGAGATGGTGGCCGAGCGCATGGACGCCCGGTACATATCCCGCGTCTGGATGTTGAATTCCTCGTTGTTCAGGCTTTCCCGGTTCAGGGTCTTGCTGGTCTGCGCCCCCATGATCCCCTCGTTGACGCTGGAGGTGATCATGCTGTTGAGCTTTCTGGTCTTTCGCTGGTAGCTGAGGATCTTTTTCTGGAACCAGACGGAAAGGACGGCCACCACCGGCACGGCGACAATGGTGATGAGGGCCAGCTTCATGTTCACCAGGAACATGGCAAGGAGGCTCGCCACCACCGCCATGATGCCCCAGCCCAGATCGATGCAGGTCCAGGAGATCATTTCCGTGATGCGGCCGATATCCCCCGTGAGGCGGGAGATCAGGTGGCCGGTGCTGGTCTTGTCGAAATAGCTGAAGCTCATGCCCTGGAGCCGGGTATAGGCGGCCTCCCGCACGTCGGCGGTGAGGTTGGCTTCCAGATGACCGGCGGCCCGGCAGTAGATCATGGTCAGGACCGCCATGAGGACCTGCAGGCCCAGGGCGGCGAAAGCGAACAGGCCCAGATGCTCCCGGCTGCCGGGGATCATGAAGCCGTCGATGGCCCAGCGGGACATGAAGGACATGGCCGTGTCGATGATGCCGGCCACCATGCCGCCGCCCAGGATGATCACAAAGGATTTCCGCCGGTTGGCGGCAAAGGAGAGGATGGTGCGCCAGGTTTTGGGGTTGATCTTCTTGCCTTCGTAATCGGTATCTTCGTTCACGCGCCCTCACCTCCTTCCACAGCAGCACTCTGGATGTCGAAGGTGCGGCGGTAGATGCTGTCGGGAATGGCCATCAGCTCCTCGTGGGTGCCCTCCTCCGCCACGCGCCCGCCCTTCAGCACGAAGATGCGGTCCGCTTCCATGAGGGTGGTGACACGGTGGGAGATGATGATGGTGGTTACCCCCTGCCGCCGGGTGCGCAGAGCCTGCCGGATGGCGGCGTCGGTGCGGGTATCCACGGCGGAAAGGGAATCGTCGAAAATGAGCATGTCGCTCTCGCCGGTGAGGGCGCGGGCGATGGCGATGCGCTGCTTCTGGCCGCCGGAAAGGGTGACGCCCCGCTCTCCCACGACGGTGTCATACCCTTCCTCGAATTCCATGATATCGTCGTGGACGCAGGCGTCCTTTGCCGCGGCCTCCGCCAGCGCCCGGTCCGGCTGCTTATCCCGGATGCCGATGTTTTGGAGGATGCTTCTGGAATAGAGGAAGGGCTCCTGCAGGACGATGCCGATGCGCGTCCGCAGCCAGGATTTGCGGATATTCCGGATATCCGTCCCGCCCACGGTGATGCTGCCGGAGCCGGCCTCATAGAGCCGCTGCAGCAGCAGCGTGAGAGTGCTCTTGCCGCTGCCGGTGCCGCCCAGGATCGCCACGGTGCTGCCGCCGGGGATGTGCATATCCAGATGGTCCAGTACCGGCGTCGTGCCATAGGCGAAGGACACGTCCCGGAAGTCCACGTCGCCCCGGAGAACGGGGGTCTCCCCCTCCTCCAGGTCTTCTTCCTCCTCCGCCCGGAGGACCTCCTCCAGACGGCCGACGGCCACCATGGTGCGGCTCAGCTGGCTCAGCACCCGGCCAAAGCCGCGGATGGGCCAGAAGAAGGTGTAGACATAGCTGAGAAAGACGGTAAACTGGCCGATGGTCAGGTTCCCTTTCAGGGACAGGAGGATGCCCGCCACCAGCACCGCCGCGAACTCGACGCCGCAGAGAAGGTCCAGCGTCGCCCACAGGGAAGCAAAGGAGTTATTCACCTTCAGGAGCATCTGCCGGTTTTCGTCGTTGGCCTTCCGGAATTTATCCAGCTCAAAGCGGGAGCGGCCGAAGGCCCGCACGACGCGGATGCCGGTCACATTTTCCTGCATGACGGTGAACAGTCTGCCCTCCGCCTCCTCCTGCGATTCCAGCAGCTTGTGGATGCGCAGGTGGAACAGGACGCTGACGGCGGCCACGGGGATCACCATGCCGATGGTGATGAAGGCCAGGGTGTTGTTGATGGTGAACATGACGGCGGCGCCCACCAGGACCATGAGGATCGTCCGCACGAATTCCAGCAGGACGCCGGAATTGAAGCGGCGGACCGTGTCCACATCGGTGGTGGCCCGCTGGATGATGTCGCCGGTCTGGCTGGCGGCATGCCAGCGGTAGGGCAGACGCTGGATATGGGCAAAGAGCCTGTCCCGCAGGACCCGTACGCTGCCCTCCCCCGCCCGGGTGTTGAGCCGGGTGCGGGCAAAGCGCACCACGCCGGAAATGGCCGTCATGCCCAGCATGGCGGCGGCCATGATCCACAGGTTGCGGCGGATGACCTCCACGCCCCCCACCATGGGCACGAACCAGCGGAAATACCACGCCACGTTCACGGGCTTCGTATCCAGCACGGAGTCGATGGTGATGGAAAGGACCAGGGGGGAAACAAAGCCGATGACCAGCTCCGCGGCCATCAGCAGGAAGCTCAGGATAATGGGGATGCGGAATCCCCTGGTATAGCCCAGGAGCGCGCGAAAGCGCCCCCGAGGATGGGGCTGCATAGGAACACACCTCAATTCCGGTTCGTCAGGGAGGCCGGGAACCGGTCTTCCCTTTTCTCAAACGCAAACAAATACGGATTGTACCTGATTATAGTCGATGCTTCCGCATTTTGCAAGAGCGGGACGCACAGAAAGGGGACGGGCTTGAAGCCCGCCCCCGATTCACGCGATCCTCCGTCAGCCGGTAACGGTCACGTTGACGTTGATCCGTTCGAACGTCTTTATGCTGTCGCCTTCTTTTTCCTCGCTGATCCAAATCCAGACGGAGCAGCTTCCATACCCGACCGCCGTGATGGACAGGTCGATGTAATCATCGGCCCAGTCGCCCCACTCCAGATCAAGCACGTCGTCCGCCGAAGGCTGATTGTTTATATACACGTAGTCAAACGACGGTCCGGCGATTTCCACGCAGCAGCGCAGCTTCAGGGTTTCCCCTTTCTTCATGCGGAGGCTGGTGGAGTCCACGGTCAGCTTGTATTTGTCCTTGACGACGGTGACGGTGCAGGCTGCGGCCAGTCCGCTTTCGGTCTCGGCGGTCACCACGGCGGTCCCTGCAGCAAGCGCAGTAAGATTCCCTTCGCCGTCCACGGTCAGCACGCTTTCATCGCTGCTGGACCAGTCGACGTATTCCTCCGGGGCGTTAGCAGGCAGGAAAAACCTTTCGAGGCTATACGCGTCCCCTGCTGCCAGGGTCAGTTCTCCTTCGCTGAGGGCCAGTTCCGTTGCCGCAGGGTATTCCACCACGGTATTGGCGATCCTTTTTCCCTCGGACAGGTCATAGGTGTAATCCGTACGGTAGTTGTATTCGCTGCCGGTGCAGGTCTCGCACAGGATATTTCCCTGGTCGTCATAGGTATATTCGATCACATATTCCTCGTCGGGGCTGTCGTATTCCTCCTGCAGAAGCCGTCCGAGGGCGTCATAGGTGTAATACGTGGAGAAAAGATCGGCGCCGTCATAATAGACATAACTCAGCTCCCGGCCTTCTTCATTATAAGTATAGGTGGTATCCGTGTCCCAGTCGGAGCTGTCATTGTGGCAGTTCAGCAAATTGCCGCGTTCGTCATATGTATAGGTTGTGACGGAGTGGTATTCCTCATAATCGAAGGTTTCCGTCGCCAGCAGTCCGTAAGCATACGTATATTCATAGACGGACACGCCGTAGGGGGAAACGCTTTCGTATCTGATCTTCTGCCCGTCTTCGTCATAGGTATAGATTTCCTCCGCGTCGCCGTTTTCGGTCATATCCGTGCCCCCGGAAACGGTCGTCTTTTTGACCAGCAGGCCCCACTTGTCGTATTCGCTGGTGGTGGTATGGTAATTCTCCCAGACTTCTCCGTCATATTCCGAGTGATACCGGTATGTGTTCTGCGTCTCATAGCCCAGCTCATTGTAGGAGTATTCGTAACTCTCCGTATAGCCGCCGTAATCGTAGAACGCGCTGAGGATGTTGCCGAATTCGTCATAAGTGGTTACGGAGCGCTCGTTCCTGCCGTTGTTGCCGGTGATGAAGGACTCCTCCGTGCGCCATGGCAAGGGTTCGCAGTACGCGCGGCTGATGATGATGGCGGTGTTGCTCTCCTTGTCATAGTCCACCTGGAAGCCCAGGGCGTCCCCCAGGTCACGGAGCTTGTAGAAGTTGTTGCCCTCCAGCTTGTAAGCGCTCAGGTCGCTGCGCTCCACGCCGTTGATGAACAGCTTGTCCGCACCGGGAGCCGCCGAAGCGCTCTTGTCCCCGAAGCTCAGGTCCAGCTCCGTTCCGTCGGGCGCATATTCTTCTCCCGTGACGATGGATATGCATTTGTTCTCCCCGTCCCAATTCACGGAAAACCGGCTGCCGGTGCCGCTCAGCACCATGGCGATATCCCGCAGCTTGAAATAGTTGGAGCCGTCGATGTTGTACTTCTCACACGCAATGCGCTTCCCGTCCGCCCGCAGGTTCTGGGGCGACATGACCACCTTTGCCTCAGCCGCGAACGCCCCGGCCGGAAGAACGGACAGCGCCAAAAAAAGGACCAGAAGGATGCTCAGTGCTCGTTTCATGCTCGTCTTTCCTTTCAATAAAAGTCCGAGGCAGCCTTTCGGCTGCCTCAGACATTATGTACGATCAGCCCTCGCCGTTATACTCCATAATGACCAGGCAGCTCATTTTCCGGGTCTCCCGATCATAGGTATAGGTCTTCGAGTGCTTGAAGCCGCCGCTTTCGTAGACGTCGGTGAGGATGTTGCCGTCCTCGTCGTAGGTGTATTCCTCCACGTAATAGTAGTCTTCGCCGCTGGTCTTTTCCATCTTTACCAGCAGACCGCGCTCGTCATAGGTCCATACCTGGAGGCTGTTGCCGTAGACGCCGGTCTCCTCGCTCTGAACCAGAAGGCCATTCTCGTCGAACACCTGGTCGGTGGCAGTGCTGCCGTAGGGGTCCCGGGCTTCGATATGGATCACGTTGCCCGCTTCGTCGTAGGTAAAGGCATTGTAGTAGACGCTGCCTCCGAAGGAGCTGGTCTCCTCCTTTATCCTGCCGTTTTCATATACGCATTCGTAAGAGGCAACGATCTCGCCATCGTCGTCGGTAGTCACGCTTCGGATGGTGTTTCCGTCCGCGTCCAGGGTGAATTCTTCGACGCTCTTGACCTCGTCGTTCTCGGCATAGACTTTCTTGATTTCCCGGTCATTCTCGTCATAGGTGTAATAATCGGCGCTGCTGCCGGCGTTGTTTACCGTCTCCTTGATCACGAGATTGCCGTGATCGTCATAGGTGTACGTTGTCTCTGACACGACGTCGCCCACGGCGTGGTAGATTTCCTTTGCGAGGTTCCCCCAGATGTCGTAGGTGTATTCCGTCGTGCTGTGTTCCTCCCAGCCGTCGTCCCCGAAGCTGTAGACGTTGTCGCGGACCAGCTTCACAGGCCGGCCAAGCTCATCATAGGTGTACGCATGACTCTCCGAGCCGTATTCTCCCTCGTTGAGGTAACTGAGCTCACGGCCCATCTCGTCATAGACATAGACTGTATGGGAGGTCGCCGCGCCGTTCTCGTTGTAGATCGTCTCCTGGGTCAGCCAGGGCGTGGGCCAGCTCCAGGCGTAGCTGATGACGATCACGGTGCGGGAGGCGGTGTCATAATCCACCTTGAAGCCCAGGACTTCTTCCAGCTCCTTGAGCTGGAAGAAGTTGCCGCCGCCGATGTTGTAGACGGAAAGGCCCTCGCACAGCACTCCGTCGACCAGGAAGCTCTGGCTGCTGACGGTGGCCGTGGCGCTTTTGTCCTCGCCGACGATCAGTTCGCTGCCGTTGGGGGTAATGTAGGGCATGCCGGTGGTGACCACCATCTGTCTGGCTTCCGTGTCATAATCCACGTTGAACTGGCTGCCGGTTCCGTTCAGCAGGGCGGCCAGGTCCCGCAGCTTGAAGTAGTTATAACCGTCGATGTTGTATTTTTCGCATTCGATGAGCTTCCCGTCCACCCGCAGCTTCTGGTTGGACAGGACAACCTTCGCATCCGCCGCCAGAGCCCCGGCGGGCAGCAGCGCAGCCGCCAGAAGGACGATCAGAAGGATACTGGCGATTCTTTTCATGATGTCTTTCCTTTCTGTTGGAGTAATGAAATATCACATATCCTATCTTATACCACGAGCGGCGGTGTTTTGCAACGGTTCATCCCAGAATCGCCTGATACTGCTCCGGCGTCAGGGTGCAGTGGAAGAACAGCTCGTAGAAGCGATTGACTTCGGTAAAGAGGTCATAGGATACATACGCCGGATACAGGGTCTTCAGCAGCCAGAGAATGCCAAGATAACGCTGGACGGAGGCCGGGAAGCCCATCCAGTTGTAAGGTCCGTAAGGCGCTTTGGCGTAGTTCCCGTTTTTCACGGCGCTCAGCTGCTGCCACACCGGGTCCTCCCCCACCGTGTCCCCCACGCTGTCATAGGAAAAGACGATGAATTCCGGGTCCCAGAGCAGCAGCTGCTCCATATCCGTTTCGTTGCCGGTGCCCTTGCTGCTGGGATCCTCCAGCACCGCGGCGTTGTCCGACACAAGGTCGATGATCTCCGAATGATAGGAGCCTTTGGCGATGACGTTCAGGCCCTCGTCCCCCAGGAGATAGAGCATCCGCACCCGGTTTTCACCGACGGCAGCCATGGTATCCTCCGCCAGGGACATGATCTCGGCACAGTAGTCTGCCAGGTTCTCCGCCCGGTCTTCCAGGCCCAGGAGCGCGCCCAGCTTCCGGTAGGCCTCCGGCATGGTGGCGGTGGCGGCGTCGATATGGAGGAAGGGAATGCCCGTCTGCTCCGTCAGGGCGGCCAGGTCCTCACCGATGCTCTTTTTCGGTTCCCCTATATCCAGCACGATCTCCGGCGCGGCGGCCAGCAGTTCTTCCAGATTCAGCTCCCCCTTGCCGCCGTAGAGCTGGCCCAGAACGGGAAGCCGGAAATACTCCGGCGCAAAATAGGCTTCCGCCCCTGCGTCCCAGGCGTTGGCGACGGCGATCATCTTCTCCGGCGCGAGGGCAAAGAGCACGATCTGGCTCATGGGCCCGGTAACGGCGACGCGGCTGATCTCCGCCGGGATGGTCAGGGTCCGCCCCGTGTCGTCGGTGTATTCCACCGTGAGAGCTTCGCCGGGCACTGCGGGGGCTTCCGTAACCTCCGGGGTTTCCGTGGGCTGCGGTGCGGCAGGCGCTTCCGAAGGCGCGGGCGTTTCCGCGGGTGCGGGCGAAGGGCTGTTTGCAGGCTGCGCCGACGGCTTTCCGCAGGCGGCCAGAGCGGCAAGCAGGCACAGGGCCAAAAACAGGCTGACGATTCTTCTGAGCTTCATGGTATTCTCCTCTTTTCATATTATTACTATTTGAGATAATTAAGGCAACACCGCGTTAGTTCTCGGCACACATCTTGCTTGCATCATGTTCCGTCATATTGCCCGAAAATCTTGGCCGATACAGGAAGTATTACCCGCGATTTTCAGACAATCTGACGAAAATTCTGACTGCGCAATCTGCGCACCAGAATTGTGCGGTGTTGCCTTAAGTGTATAAGAAAAGCAGAAATCCTGACCGAAACACGGCTCGCGCCGACTATTCCGTAACGCTCCTGGGGATGCAGACGCGCACCCGGTCGTCATAGAGACTGCACACCCGGATATCCGCGCCGTAGAGCTTTTCCATCAGCGTCTCCGTCACCACCCTGGAGGGCGGACCCTCCGCGATCACACGGCCTTCCTGCATGGCGACCACGCTGTGGCTGAACAGGAACGCCTGTTCCGGGTTGTGGGTGGACTGGATGACGGTATAGCCCTGGGAAGTGAGCTGCCGCACCTGCTCCATGACCCGGATCTGATTGCCGTAATCCAGGTTGGCGGTGGGTTCGTCCAGCACCAGCACGTGCGCGTCCTGCACCAGGGCGCGGGCGATGAGCACCAGCTGCCGTTCTCCCCCGGAGATGTTGGTATAGCCCTTGTCGCGGAGGTGGGCGACCCCCACCCGCTCCAGGGCTTCCGCTGCGGCGGCCCGCTGCCGGGGACCCGGGGAGGACAGGAGAGACACCTGGGAGGTTGCGCCCATGAGCACCATATTGAATACGCTGTAATTAAAGGATGGATAGTGGGATTGGGGGATGTAGGCCACCTTTTTTGACAGGCTTCTGGCGCTGAGGCGGCGGGTATCCTCCCCGTCCACGGTGATGGAGCCGCTGTAGCCCTTCATCAGGCCCAACAGGCAGCGGAACAGGGTGCTTTTTCCCACCCCGTTCGGCCCCAGTACGCTGGTGAGCTCGCCGGAGGCGGCGGTGAAGCTGACGCCGCGGAGCACTTCCCCGCTGCCGTAGCCGAAATGGAGGTCACGCACTTCGATACTCAAAAGGCATCCCCCTTTCGGGTGATCAGCCAGACGAAGAAAGGCGCGCCGACAAAGGCGGTGAGGATGCCGATGGGGATCTCCGTCGCCAGCAGATTGCGGCTCACATTGTCCACCGCCAGCATGAACGCCGCGCCGAAGAGCATGGAGGCCGGCGTCAGATGCCGGTAGTCGTTGCCCACCAGCTTGCGGCTCAGGTGAGGGATCACCAGGCCCACCCAGCCGATCATGCCGCTCACGGCCACGCTGGCCGCCGTGATCAAGGTGGCGCAGAGGATGACGATGAGCCGCACCCGCCCGGCGCTGACGCCCATGGTCCGCGCTTCATCATCCCCCAGGGTCAGCACGTTCACACGCCAGCGCAGCGCCAACAGCGGCGCAAGACCCACGGCCATGGGGACGACCGCCAGCCCTACCTGCTTCCATTTGGCCCCGGAGAGAGAGCCCATGAGCCAATAGGTGATCTCCGGCAGCTGGTTGGAGGGGTCCGCGACCAATTTAATAAAGGAAGTACCGGCGGAGAAAAGGGAACCCACCATGATGCCCGCCAGCACCAGCGTCAGCACCCGCTTGCCCCCCGCCACGCGGCTGATGGCGAATGCCGCCGCGACGGTGACGATGGAGAAGCAGAAGGCGGAGAAAGTGATCATCTGGCTGGCGGCCCCCAGAAGGATCGCCAGGGCCGCGCCGAAGGCCGCCCCGTTGGTAGCCCCCAGGATGTCCGGCGAAGCCATGGGGTTCTGGAAGACCCCCTGATAGGAAGCGCCGGAGACGCTGAGACAGCAGCCCACCATACAGCTCAGAAGAATGCGGGGCAGGCGGATGTTCCAAGCCACCGCCTCCATGCTGCCGTCCCAAAACGGCGTGACGCCCCAGTTTCCGGCGGCGGGGATCAGGGGACGCAGGAGGCTGCCCAGAGCATGAAGCAGCTTATTCAGAAGGATACCGCCCACCGCCGCAGGCGGCACCGGGTAACGGCCCAGAAGGAAGGAAACGAAGATCAGGACCACCAGCACGGCGGCCAGGACCCAAAGCGCCCCCGTCCCCCGTTTTTCCTTCTCCATGCCGGTTCCCCCTCTCCCCGCTTCATTATCTCTTTCCGTTTATATTCTCAGATTATATAATGCACCGTCCCTGATGTCAAGGGTGCCGCGCCCTGCTTTTCCCCCGGCGGCGGGGAAAAAGGAGCGGCATTTCCACTTATGGCGTTATAAGCTATTCTTATCGCAAGAGGAATTTCCTTGACTTATGGGGGAAGCATGATAGAATGAGACGGTAATTTTTAAGAAATTACAAGCAAATTATTACAGATCCTTTTCGCAATGCGAGAGGAACAAGGAAAAGGAGGACATTCCATGAAGAAGATCCTGGCATTGGTCCTGGCTCTGATGATGGTATTTACCCTCGCTGCCTGCGGCGGCGAAGGCACTTCCACCACCCCCACCAGCCAGCCCACCGCGGCCCCGGCGCAGCCCGGCGGCAGTGATACGCAGCCTGCCGCGACCGGCAAGGCCTACCCCAACTGCAACCCCGACGGCAGCATCAACCTGGACACCATCGCCCATTATGACGCCGAGTATGACTACACCAAGAACCCCAAGTTCAAGGTCGCTTATCTCGTTCAGCAGAGCGGCCCTCTGTATCAGCAGTCCGCCGACGCTTATGAGCATTGGGCGCCCCTCTTCAACATGGAGTGGGCCGGCTTCATCAGCGCCAACGGCGACTCCGACATGTTCCTGACCAACCTGCAGACCGCCATCGATCAGGGCGTCCGCGGCTTCATCCTGGACCCCGACGGCACTCTGTTCCCCTCCGTGCTGGCCAAGCTCTCCCAGTATCCCGACGTGTTCTGGATGAGCCAGATGTCTCCTCCCCGTGACGGCGAAGCCGGCGACGGAATCCCCCTGGGCGGCAACATGATCAACAACTACGTTGGCTTCGACAACGTGGAAGCCGGCCGTCAGGTCACCCGCCGTCTGGTCCAGTGGAAGAACGAGACCTATCCCGACGTTCCCTGGAGCGAAGTGGGCTTCCTGATGATGGACTACACCGTTTCTCCTCCCCTGGACGAGCGCCGCATCGGCTCTCTGGAGGTCTTCCTTGAGGCCGGCGGCCTGGAGGAGAACTTCTTCGTGGCCGACACCGTTTCCACCGGCATGACCATGCAGGGCGGCAAGGACGCCGCCGGCCCCATCGTTTCCTCCAACAGCAAGATCAAGTACTGGCTGTGCAACGGCCTGTTCGACGACATGGCCCAGGCTGCCGCCTCCATCTTCGACCAGCAGGGCCTGACCGACACCTCCTGCGTGTGCGTGTTCGGCGGCTCCGCCCTGCAGATGCAGTGGGACGCCGGCCAGCAGGACGCCTTCCGCTACGCTGTGTTCACCGCTCAGAACCTCTATGCCGAGCCCATCATCGGCGCGGTCTACGCCTTCCTCAACGGCTGGGCCACCCCCGACAACATCTGGCCCAAGTGGGTGAAGTGGGACGACCACGGCACCGACGGACATACCTATTCTCAGCTCCGCCTGCCCACCGAGCCTCTGGAGTATGAGACCTACAAGCACTATCTGGAGTGGACCGACATGTACGCCCACGCCGACGCTTACCCCTACAGCCAGGACGGCATCAGCCTGAACGATTACAGCCCCTTCGTCAGCGAGGTCCCCGCGGACTACAAGCAGCCCTGAGGACCTGATCCCCGATGATTTCTCCGATGCTGCACCGGAGACCGAAAAGGCGGGCGGCCAAAGCCGTCCGCCTTTTCTGACACACATTTTACATAAAGGCAGGTGAACAGCGCATGGCAAAAACACTGGAATTCCGGGGGATCGGCAAATCCTTCCCCGGCGTCCGCGCGCTGGATAACGTCAACTTCATTGCCGAGGGCGGCAAGGTCCTGGCGCTGCTGGGGGAAAACGGCGCGGGCAAAAGCACCCTGCTGAAGATCCTCAGCGGCGACCTGAGCGCAAGTGAGGGCCAGATCCTGGTGGACGGGGCCACGACCGCCTTCCACGACCCCCACGACTCCCAGGCGGCGGGCATCAGCGTCATCTATCAGGAGCGGCAGATGATGCCCAGCCTCAGCGTCATGGAAAACCTCTTCGCTGGAGCGCTCCCCAAGGGGAAACTGGGCCTGGTGGACAAAAAGCTTCTCTATTCGGAGGCCCTCAAGATCATCCGGGAATTCGGTCTGGACATCGATCCCGCCGAGGAGGTGGGCCGGCTCAGCATCGCCAACCAGCAGATGGTGGAGATCATGAAGGCCTACCGGCGGGACAGCGATATCATCGCTTATGACGAACCCACCGCTCCTCTCTCCGAGAAGGAGATCGAGCTGATGTTCAGGGTCATAGAGAAGCAGAAGGCAGCGGGCAAGGCCATCATCTACGTCTCCCACCGAATGAACGAGATTTTCCGGATCACCGACGAGATCGTCGTGCTGAAGGACGGCAGGCAGGTCACCACCCTGAAGACCTCGGAGACCAGCGAGCCGGAGCTCATCAAGGCCATGGTGGGCCGGGATATCGGCGACACCTACGCCAACCTGCGGCGCAACAAGCCCACGGACGAAGTGCTGCTGGAGGTCAAAAACCTCTGCACCCCCAAGCTGAAAAATGTCAGCTTCACCGTCCGCAAGGGCGAGATCGTGGGTCTGGCGGGTCTGGTGGGCGCCGGACGGACGGAAGTTGCCCGCGCTCTTTTCGGGGCCGATCCCATCACCTCCGGCGAGATCTTCCTGGGCGGCGAGAAAGTCTCCTTCCGCTCCCCCCGGGAGGCTATCGACAAGGGCATCGCCCTCTGTCCCGAGGACCGGAAGGAGCAGGGCCTCGTGATGTACCGCTCCATCTCCGACAACGTGGCCATGCCTGTGGTGAACTATCTGAAAAAGGGGCTGGGCTTCGTGGACAGGGGCCAGGCCACCGTATTGGCCGACCAGGCCGTATCCGATTACGCCATCAAGACGCCCACCATCTTCAAGCTGGTGGCGGAGCTTTCCGGCGGCAACCAGCAGAAGGTCATCCTGGGCCGCTGGACCAGCGAAAAGGTGAGGACCCGGCTCCTGATCCTGGACGAGCCCACCAAAGGCATCGACGTGGGCACCAAGGCGGAGATCTATCAGAAGATCTGCGACCTGGCCTCCGAGGGCATCGGCGTCCTCTTTATTTCCAGCGAGCTCACCGAGGTCATCAACCTGGCGGACAACATCTTCGTCATGCGGGGCGGCAGCATCAGTGGCTGCCTGCCCAGGGCAGAAGCCACGGAGGAAAACGTGCTGACCCTGGCCATGGCGGAGGAAGCCGGAAATGAACGAAAGGAGGGACAGACATGAAACAGGGCTCCTTCTATGAAGCGAAGATCAAACCCCTCCTGCATCACAAGGTCTTCTCCCTGGTCCTGCTGTACCTCGCCATGGTAATCATCTTCACCGTGTGGGCTCTCATTCGCAAGACCAATTTCCTGACCTGGCCTGTCTTCCGCAATATTCTCAACTCCCTGGTGGTGTCCAGCTTCCTCACCATGGGCGCAGGCTGTCTGCTGATTGCCGGGCATATCGACCTGAGCCAGGCCGCCATAGGCGCCTTCGGCAGCATGGTGCTGGCTACGGCCATCAAGGGCTGGGGCCTTCCCTGGTTCGTGGGCATCATCCTCGCGCTGGTCCTGTGCGCCGTCTTCGGCCTGGTCAACGCGGTGCTGGTGACCAAACTCCGCTTCCCCTCCTTCATCGGCACCCTGGCCATGGCAAGCATGGTAAAGGGCCTCATGTACCTGTTCAGCTCCCTGGGCAACAACGGCCTGGCGGCCAACGTCAACTTCATCAATAAGACCGTCAGCTTCATCGGATCTGGTTCCATCGGGCCGATCCCCTTCGGCGTCATCGTCATGGCGGTATTCTTCATCGTCTACGGACTCATCATATCCAAAACCGCCTTCGGCATGAAGGTGACCCTCATGGGCGGCAGCCCCGTGGCCGCCACCCTGGCGGGCATCAACGCCAACGGCATCATGACGATCCTATTTGTCAACAGCGCCGTGCTGGGCGGCGTGGCCGGCGTCTTCAACTGCGCCAGGCTGAGCCAGGGTGCGCTGACGGCTCTCACCACCAACCAGTTCACCGGTCTGACGGCGGCCATTCTGGGCGGCATCTCCTTCGGCGGCGGCGTCGGCGGCATGGGCGGGGCCTTCGTGGGCCTGCTCATCCTCAACACCTTCCAGATCGGCATGGGCATCGTGGGCGTCAACCCCTTCTGGGTCAACGTCTTCTCCGGGCTGCTCCTCCTGATCGCGCTGGCCTTTGACTTCCTGAGCCAGCAGCGTCAGAAGAAAGCCCTGGCACACTGAGAAGGGAGGATCGCGGAATGAAAAAGAATTCTGTCCTGTCCACATTCGTGAAGAGCAAATCCTTCCCCCTCATCATCATCCTGGTGGTCATGACCCTGATCACCATGGTCATCTCCAGCGGCGTCCTCCAGGGAGCCCCCGTCTCCGCCATGTTCACGGACGGGTTCCTCTCCCGAGGCAACGTCATCCAGGTGCTCTACAGCATGGTCATCCAGATCATCATGCTCTGCGGCCTGGGCTGCATCCTCATCAGCGGCAACATCGACCTTTCCGTGGGCGGTCAGGCGGCCCTGAGCACCATGGTCTTCGCCTGGCTGTGCAAGCACAGCAGCATGCCCTGGGGCATCGCCCTGCTCATCACCCTCTGCGTGGCCCTCTGCTTCGGCCTTGTGAACGCTCTGCTGGTCAATAAGCTGCGCTTCCCCGCCTTCATCGCCACCATCGGCATGTCCTCCATCTACCGGGGCCTTTGCAGCGTCATGACCAAGGGCGACAACATCCAGATCGCAAAAGCCTCCTTCAACGCCATCGGGAAGACCAACCTTTTCGGCTTCCTGCCTGTGAGCTTCCTCTTCGCCCTGGTGGTGCTGGCCTGCTTCCAGTTCATGCTCAGCTACACCCGCTTCGGGCGGAGCATCTTCATGGTGGGCGGCAACCAGCAGGCGGCCCGTCTCAGCGGCCTCAACCCCGACCGGGTGCGCCTCATCATGTTCCTGCTCAACAGCGCCCTGGCCTGCATCGGCGGCCTGCTGTGGTCCGCCCAGAACAAGCTGGCCAGCCCCAACGCCATCATCGACGCCGGACCGGACATGCAGGTCATCTCCGCCGCCATCCTGGGGGGCATCGCCTTCACCGGCGGCTCCGGCAACCTGGTGGGCGGCCTGATCGGCGTCCTGCTGCTGAATATGTTCAAGAACATGCTCATCGTCATGGACATCCCCACCTACTGGACCGTGTTCGCCTCCGGTTTCGTGCTGGCCGTGGCCCTCGTTCTGGACTATGTCTCCAACGAACGGCGGCGCAAGGCACTGCTGGCGGCTTCAGCGGCCGCGGAGGCTGCGGAAGCCTCAGGAGGATAAGGAGCGGGGCCGTTGCCCCGCAGATCGAAATCAAGAAGGCGCAGTCTCGATAGGAGACGGCGCCTTCTGCCTGTTTTTTTGTATTCAGATAGCTTGCAATCCTGCTCTCGCTTCCGTCAAAACCGGCCTCAGCATTTCGCCCTCCCATTCTTCTCCCAGGGCGAAAAGGGCCTTTGCCAGGAAACGGCCTTCTTCCTCTCCCCCGCTTCCCGTCTTCGCCGCCAGGGCCCGGGCCGCGGCGAGGATGGCGATTTTCAGCTCCCTGACCTCTGCCGGGGCGGACGCCAGAAGAGCCATATCATAGTCCGCGTTCCGCCCGCAGGGGGAGGCGCATTCGCTGCACCGGGGCACCAGTCGTTTCTTCTCCTCCCGGACACGCCCGGTGAGTTCCGCCAGTTCTTCTTCCGTACGGTTCCCGGCGAGAGCCAGCAGCCCTTCCCTCAGGAGCCGCCAGGTCCTTTCGTCCGGCTTTGTGTCGCCGCAGGTAGCTCTGCTCAGGCCGATCAGCGCCCCGGTCAGGGCGTCCTTCCCGTCCATTCTCAGTCCTCCAGCAGTTCGCCGCCGCAGCTGACGGTGACCACCCGCCAGGGGATCTTTTTTCCGCTGTCCTGCAGGGCTTTCTTCACCGCGAATTCCAGACCGCCGCAGCAGGGCACCTCCATACGCAGCACCGTGACGCTGCGGATCTCATTGCGGCGGAATATCTCCGCCAGCTTTTCGCTGTAATCCACGCTGTCCAGCTTAGGGCAGCCGATGAGGGTGACGCGCCCCTTCATGAATTCCTCGTGGGTGCCCGCATAGGCGTAGGCGGTGCAGTCAGCGGCGATCAGCAGCTTCGCGTCGGCAAAAAACGGGGCATTCACCGGAACCAGCTTCAGCTGACAGGGCCACTGCCGGAGGCGGGACACGGGCTTTGCCGTGGCGTCGGGGACGGGATCGGCCTCTTTCGCCGTCAAGGTGCGGGCCTGCCGGCCGGGGCAGCCCTGCCCCTCGGTCCGCCGGGCCTTCTTGCTTTCTTCCACCGCCTTTGCGTCGTAGGCGGGCGCTTCCCGCTCCTCAAAATGGATGGCGTCCGCCGGGCAGGCGGGGAGGCAGTCCCCCAAGCCGTCGCAGTAGTCCTCCCGCAGGAGCTTCGCCTTTCCGTCCACCATGCCGATGGCCCCCTCGTGGCAGGCCGCCGCGCACTTCCCGCAGCCGGTGCATTTCTCTTCGTCGATATGGATGATCTTTCGCAGCATGATGATCTCTCCCTTCCCTTTCTTGACCTCTTGTCCTGTTTATACTATAATCCCAGGTGAATTTCCGTTGTCATAACAACGAAAGGGATGTTTTCATGGGGATCGACCTGAAATCCACCCAGCTGTTCCGGGGCATCGGGGACAGCGACCTGAAGGAAATGCTCTGCTGCCTGGGGGCGCGGGAGCGTGCCTACCGCAAGGGCGAGATCATCCTGGCCGAGGGGCAGGAAACGGACGCCGTGGGCGTGGTGCTCTCCGGCAGGGCCATCATCCAGCACAGCGACCTGTGGGGGGCCAACAGCGTGCTGAGCAACGTCGCCCCCGGCGCGGTCTTTGCGGAGACCTATGCCTGCATCCCCGGGGAGACTACCCTGATCCAGGTCACGGCGGCGGAGGACACCACCGTGCTTTTTCTCAACGTGGGAAAGATCCTCACCACCTGCTCCAACGCCTGCGTCTTCCACGCCCGGCTCATCCGCAACCTGCTCACCGTCTGCGCTGCCAAGAGCCTGCAGCTCAGCGAGCGGATCCTGCACACCACCTCCAAGTCCATCCGGGGGCGGCTGCTGAGCTACTTTTCCGACTGCGCCAAGAAAGAGGGCGGCTATTCCTTCACCATCCCCTTCAACCGGCAGCAGCTGGCGGACTACCTGGGGGTAGACCGCAGCACCATGTGCAACGAGCTGAGCAAGATGCAGAGGGAGGGGCTGATCCGCTATGCGCGCAGTCGCTTCACCCTGCGGGAGAGCGGCATGCTGTGAATCCCCGGTTTTCCTTTTTCTTAATGCGTATATAATTTTTGTTATAAGCATATTGTAATAGTTTTATTTGAATTTGCTTCCGTCTTCCGATAGAATAAGGATCAGGAAGATGTCAACTTACAGGAAGCTATTAAATATCAGTAAAGGTGGGAAAAGCATGATCCATACCAAACACCGCATCGAGTTCACGCCGGAGAAGTGCGTGGGCTGCCAGCAGTGCTACAAATCCTGCTTCGTGGACGTGATCCGCTGGGACGCGGAGGCCAAAAAGCCCGTGTTCCGCTACGTTGAGGATTGCGAGCACTGCTTCTACTGTCAAAGCGTATGCCGGAAGGACGCCATCAAGGTAGTCCCCGACTACGCAAGCGAGCATCTGCTCCAGCACTTTGACGCTTACAGGTGAGGTGAAGAAAATGAGTGAATGGAACAAACTGAACTGTGACGTCCTGATCATCGGCGGCGGCATCGGCGGCCTCAGCTGCGCCACTGCCATCAAGGAACGCAACCCCAACGCCGACGTGCTGGTGGTGGAGAAGAACTTCGCCGGATACGCCGGCAAGGCCAACCGCGGCGGCGGCGTGCTCCAGTATTTTGACCTGGACAAGATCAATCCCAAGGATTTCGTGGCTTTCCATACCGAGACCATCGGCGCCTGGTTCACCGATCAGGAGCTCATGGAGAAATACGTCTCCATGAACACCTATATGCTGGATAAGCTTTTGGAGTGGGGCGCGAACCTGCCCAAGGTGGACGGAAAGTTCATGGTCATGCCCACCGGCCCCTGGACCGCCATGATCCGGGTGGACCTGGACATTACCCTCAAGGTGCGCCGCACCGCGGAAAAGCTGGGCGTCCGTTTCATGGACAAGACCGTCATGGCCGACCTGCTCACCGACGGAAACCGCATTGCCGGCGCTACGGTGTTCAGCGTGCTCGACGGTCAGATCAGCGCCATCCGGGCAAAGAAGGTCGTCCTCGCCACCGGCAGCCAGAACTACCGCATGGGTTCCATGTGGTCTAACGGCCGCGGCGACGGCATCAAGGCGGCTTACAAGGCCGGCGCTGAGCTGCGCAACGCCGAGTTCGGCAACTTTGCCCAGCTGGTGAAGGTCAAGAGCCACAACGAAGTCGTCTTTGGCGAGAACTTCATGTACAACGCCAAGGGCGAGCATATCTCCGAAAACTTCCTGAAGAACGGCCGTGAGACCGATATCAACTCCACCGCCATCCGCGAGTGGTATATCCAGATGACCGAGGGCAACGGCCCCGTGCATCTGCAGATGGGCAATCCCTTCGGGCCTCCCGCAGGCGGACCTCCTGCAGGCGGGCCTCCCATGGGTGCGGGCGGACCCCCGATGGGTGCAGGCGGACCTCCCGCCGGCATGCCTCCTATGGGCGCCGGTGGCCCCCCCGCAGGCATGCCTCCCATGGGCGCCGGCGGACCTCCCGCAGGTATGCCTCCCATGGGCGCCGGCGGACCTCCCGCTGGCGGGCCTCCTATGGGCGGCGGTCCCAATGACGCAGGCGCAAAGAGAGGACCCGACGCCTTTGCGGGCCAGCCCTATGCCGAGCGCTTCCGCGCCCTGAACGACGGCTCCGGCGATAAGGTGGACGGGGACAGCATGGAAGTCTGCCCCATGCTCATCGGCGAGCAGAGCTGCATTCGGGTCGATCACCACATGAAGACCACCGTGGACGGGCTCTACGCCATCGGCGACTGCTCCTACTGCGGCTCCGGCCTCGCGGGCGCGGTGCCTGCGCCTCCGGGACGCAACCGTGGTTCCGGCATCCTGAAC